>CEUZ01005298.1_pt1 | contig 16297 bp, 22 predicted proteins | sample 361511 | NCBI WGS metagenome assembly CEUZ01 (sample SAMEA2622822, study PRJEB7988) | marine metagenome | biome: marine biome (ENVO:00000447); feature: surface water layer (ENVO:00002042); material: "saline water (ENVO:00002010), including plankton (ENVO:xxxxxxxx)" | depth 5 m
TTCTTTTGCATTTCCGAGCCAATCAATTTATGTGGAGAAAAAATAATAATGAAGTCTATTTTAATTTTAATTGATAGTGTTGTTAGTATATATATTTGGGTTTTAATTATTAATGCTATTCTTAGTTGGCTTATAGCTTTTAATGTTTTAAATACCTCAAATCGTTTAGTTTATTCTGTATTGGATATTAGTTATAAAATGACTGATCCACTGCTAAGACCGATAAGAAACTTCTTGCCTAACCTAGGCAGTATAGACATCTCACCAGTAGTACTTATTTTGCTTTTAATGTTCGCGAGAAATCTAATTTTTGAATTTTTTGCACCAACAATGTTTTAAATATGATTATTGATGGAAAAAAAACAGCGGCACAATTAAGAGAAGAATTAAAAAAAAAAATAACAGAACTTAAATCTACTTTTAACGCTGTTCCAGGATTAACTGTGATTTTGGTTGGGGAAGATCCAGCGAGTAAAATTTATGTAAAAAATAAGGAAAAATTTTCCAAAGAAGTTGGAATGAATTCTGAGGTAATTAGATATCCCGAAAATGTAGAGGAAAAAATTGTTTTAGATAAAATTAAAGAGCTAAATAGAGACAAAAAAATTTCAGGTATTTTAGTTCAATTACCTTTGCCAAAACATATAGACAAAAGGAAAGTTATCGAAGCAATACTTCCTGACAAAGATGTAGACGGATTTCACCCAGTAAATGTTGGAAATTTGTCATCGGGTTATGAGAGCAATATTCCATGCACTCCACTAGGTTGCTACCTATTACTGAAAAAAACAGAAAAAAATTTAAGTGGAAAACATGCTGTTGTAATTGGTAGATCAAATTTAAATGGTAAACCTATGATGCAATTACTTTTAAAAGAAAATTGTACGGTAACAATAACTCATTCAAAAACAAAAGATTTAAAAGCAGAATGTAGTAGAGCAGATATCATTATAGCTGCTGTAGGAAGACCAAAATTAATAAAAAGTGATTGGGTTAAAAAAGGCGCAATCGTTATTGATGTCGGGATTAATAAAACAGACTCAGGAATAGTAGGCGATGTTGATTTCGATGAGGTTTCAAAAATAGCACGAGCAATAACTCCTGTTCCAGGTGGTGTAGGACCTATGACAATCGCATGTCTGTTGAATAATACAGTTGAGTGCTTCAAAAGAGCTAATTCTTAAAAAGAAACAAATTATATATTTTGCTCCAATGAAATTATTTTTAATTCTTGGAAATCAATTATTTAGTCCAAAATACCTTAAAGAATTTACCGAACATATTTTTTATATGTCCGAGGATCTTGGATTATGCACCTTCCAAAAACACCACAAACTAAAAATTTTACTTTTTCTTTCATCAATGCGTTCATACAGAGATGAATTAAAAATAAAAAAATTTAAAATTATTTATAATGATTGTTATCATGATTTTAGCAAATCTTATGAAAAAAAACTTGAGAAAATAATTAAAGAAAAAAAAATAAAGGAGATTAGTTTTTTTGAGATAGAAGATATTTTTTTTGAAAAAAGATTAAAGTCATTCTTGAAAAAGAAAAATATAAATTTTAATGAAATTAGGTCTCCTATGTTTCTTACATCTAGAGAGGAATTTAAAAAATACCTTAAAGGGACCAAAAAGCCATTTATGGCAAACTTTTATAAAATCAATAGATCAAAATTACGTATTTTAATGAATAAGGATGGAACACCTAAAGGAGGCAAGTGGAGTTTTGATGAAGATAATAGAAAAAAGTTACCTGATAAAATTGAAATACCAAAACATTTAAAGTTTAAGTCTACCACGCATACGGAAGAACTTAAAAAATTTATTGAAGTAAATTTTAAAAATCATCCTGGATCAACAAACAACTTTTGGTTCCCAACAACAAGAGATCAAAGTCAAAAACTTTTGGATCAATTCTTAAAAGAAAAACTTAATTTATTTGGAGATTATGAAGATGCAGTAAGCAAAAAATCAAATATTTTATTTCATAGTGCACTAAGCCCTATGATGAATTTAGGCTTAATCACACCAAGTGAAATTTTAGAAAAATTAAAAAAAATTGAAAAAAAAGTGAGAATAAATTCTCTAGAAGGTTATGTAAGACAAATTATTGGTTGGAGAGAATTTATGAGAGGCATTTATCAAAACTATGACAAACGTCTTGAAAATACAAATTTTTTTAATCACAAAAATAAAATGAAAGTTTCTTGGTATAATGGAACAACAGGTTTAGATCCTTTAGATCACTCAATTAAAAACGCTCTAAATTATGGTTGGTCACACCACATTGAAAGGCTCATGATACTAGCAAATATAATGAATCTTTGTCAGATACATCCAAACCAAGTTTATAAATGGTTTATGGAAATGTTTGTCGACTCCTCTGATTGGGTGATGTCACCGAATGTATATGGGATGGGTCTTTTCAGTGATGGTGGAATTTTTGCAACGAAACCATATATTTGTGGCTCAAGTTATTTTTTAAAAATGATGGATTTTAAAAAAGGAGAATGGTGCAATATTATGGATGGTCTCTATTGGAATTTTATAAATAAAAACAGAAAGTTTTTTCTTAAGAATCCTAGACTTTCTATGATGGTAAGAATTTTTGATAAAATAAAAAATGAAAGAAAAAAAATTATACTAAAGGCAGCTGAAAAATTTATTAAGCAAAATACTATTTAACTAATGAAAAAACAAAATCTCCCATCAAAAATTTGTCCCGTATGTAAAAGACCTTTTCTTTGGAGAAAAAAATGGAAACTTAACTGGGATAGGGTAAAATATTGCTCAAAAAAATGTTCAAAATATTGAATAAAACTTTTATCTTTTTTATAATCCTTTTATCCTTTTCAAATTTATATTCTAATGAAAATTTAATAGAAAAGTTAAAAGATGGTGAGAAAATTATCTTCATAAGACATGCCTTGGCACCAGGAAGTGGAGATCCTATAAAATTTGATTTAAGTGATTGTAATACTCAGAGAAATTTAAATACCGAAGGTATCGAACAATCTAAAAAAATTGGAAGTTTCTTTAATAAAAACAATATTCCAATTGACCAGGTATTATCTAGCGAATGGTGCAGATGCAAAGATACTGCAAAACATGCTTTTAGAAAATTTAAAACATTTAACGCTTTAAACTCTTTCTTTTCAGAAAAATTTCAAAAGAACCAGAAAAGTCAAATGGAAGATTTAACAAATTTTTTAAAGAAATGGGATGACGAAAAAAATTTGATTTTAGTTACTCACTATGTTGTTATTTTAGATATTACTAATCAAGCTGTTTCATCTGGCGAAATTGTTGTCTTGGACAAAAATTTAAATTTAATTGGAACTATGTTATTATAAGTTATGTGCCCAATTTGCTGGATATCAGGTTTCATAGCAGCTATTTTTGGTGGATCACTTTTAGCCGATATTTGATCTACCGCCATCTACACCAATTATCTGACCTGTAATCCAGGAACTTTCTTCTGAAAGTAAAAATTTAGCTAATGCTGCACTATCCAAACCCTCTCCTACTCTTTTAAGAGGATGTTGTTTAGCAATACCTTCGGCAATTTTTGTATTGCCAAGAATACGTCCAGCCATTTTAGAATTACTCAAGCTTGGAGCTATACAATTAATTCTTACATTGGGAGCTAATTCAGCAGCTAGTGAGACGGTTAAGCCTTCCAATGATGCCTTAACCGGAGAAATGATACCATGATTTGGAAATCCTTGTTTAACCGCAACAGTAGAAAAAACAACAATAGAAGATTTATTCTTTTTTAAATTCTCTTTATATTTTTTTATAACTTCAACAATAGGAAACAAATTCAACTCTAGACTTTTCAAGTAATCTTTTTTTGTAACCAAATTTATCGGTTTAAGCTCAATTGAACCAACACAATATGCTATACCTGCAATATCTATATTTTTTAAATCTGAATCAATTTTTTCTATGAAGCTTGGATCGGTCACATCCGCAACACTAAATGAGCCGCCTGTTTCTTCTGATAGTCTGGATACTTCTGTTTCATTTTTACCTATAAGATGTATTTCGTTGGAGTTTCCGTTTAATAATTTTGCTAATGAACTACCAACAGCTCCTGTTGCACCAAATATCAAAATTTTTCCTGCCATGAATTTATTTTCCTTTTTTTGAAAGTTGTAATTTTTTTGCTATAGAAAAGCTCACAAAGGTCAAGTAAGTACCTGTAATAAATAAAGCATTAGCTATTATCATAGTAACCTGTGAAATTTCGAGATATGAAAATAGCAAATATGCAAATCCTATCATTAAATCCCATATACCAAATAATAATAAATAAAGTGACCACCTGGTAGACTGATTTAGAGATTTAAAATCTGTAATACGGCTTTTAATATAATCATTTCCTAGTGCTATAAGCATTAGAGGAATTATAAAAAAGAAAATCCAAACGTATATTGCAATACTAAAATTTTCTTCGACCCAAACTTTAGGAAATAAAGTTGTTTCGTGAAGAAGAGTCCAGAAAATCAAATAACCGAACATATAATAAGCTACAATTGCAACGAGCTGTTTCATCTTTAAGCTTCTTCGCCTGGGCTTTGTTTATTCATGCCTAATTTTTTGCTGTATCTTAATGTTAAGAAAAATACTGATAAAGCCAATAAGAGTATTGCCCCACCTTGATAAATCAGATTTATTGAAGCACTGTCTTTATCTTGTAAAATAATTAATCTAGCTAATGCGGTAATAGCAATTAATACAGGGTAGGTAATTCTGATTGTCTTGCTAGCCCAAAAAACACCAATCATCCCTATTACTTCAATATAAATGAACATTAAAAGTAGATCAGCGAGTGTAACTCTTTTTACTTTATACATCTCATTAACTTCGAAACCAAAAGCCAAGACTGTTCCCACAAGAATAAATATTACAGCTACCAACTGAATATTCCTAATTACAGAATTCATGCTCATAACTTTTTATATATGCTAATTTTTTCTAAGCTCTTAGCTTTCTTGCCGCACCTGATATAAATTTCTCAACTTTTGACTTCTTAAAAGATTTATTTTCTTCAAAAGAGACTTTTTTTAATGAGTAAGCTTTGCTTTTACTATTTCTTGAGAGAATCGTTATATTGCCTTTATATAATTTGAGTTTAATAAATCCATTAACTTTATTTCTTTTAAGATCAACAATTTTTTGCAATTTAAATCTAGCTTTTGAATACCAAAAGCCGTTATAAATAAGTTCAGCATATTTTGGCATCACCTCATCTTTTTGGTGCATAGTTTTTTTATCTAAAGTAACAGACTCCATTGCCCTATGAGCAATCATTAAAAGTGTTCCACCTGGTGTTTCATAAACACCTCTAGATTTTATTCCAATAAATCTGTTTTCTACTAAATCTACTCTTCCAATTCCATTTTTCCCTGCAACCAAATTTAATTTTTGAAGAAGTTTTGAAGGTGATAATTTTTTATTGTTAATTGAAACAGGGTCACCTTTTTTAAATCCTATGGTAACGTAAGATGGTTTATTCGGTGCTTTTTCCGGAGATATAGTTCTTTGAAAAATAAATTCCGGAGCTTGTTTTTTTGGATCTTCCAAAACTTTTCCCTCAGTGGAGGTATGGTAAAGGTTGTCGTCTACAGAAAAAGGTGGCGCACCCTTTTTATCTTTAGGTATGGGTATCCCATATTTTTTCGCGTATTTAATCAAATCAGTTCTAGACTTTAAATTCCAAATTCTCCAAGGCGCAACAACTTTCACTTTTGGTCCAAAATAATAATATCCCAGTTCAAATCTTACTTGATCATTGCCCTTACCCGTCGCACCATGTGATACGGCAAAAGCCTTAAACTTTTTTGCAATGGCAATTTGTCTTTTCGCAATCAAAGGTCTCGCTATGGAAGTGCCTAGTAAATAATTACCCTCATATAAAGCATGACCCCTGATCATTGGATAAACATAATCTTTAACAAAAGTATTTTTTAAATCTTCAATGATAATATTTTTAACACCCAATTTCTTTGCGTTGTTTATAATTTTACTCTTGCTGATTTCTTGTCCGATATCTGCGGTATAAGCAATTACTTCAGAATTATAATTTTCTTGAAGCCATTTTAATATAATTGAGGTATCTAAGCCGCCAGAGTAAGCTAAAACGATTTTACTTTTTTTTTTAGGCACAATTTTTTTTGGCTGTATTGTAAGCTTTGGTAAAGCCCATCATAGAGTAAAGATCTTTTGTTTTTTTTCCGTTTGTGTCCAAGGCCGAGACTGATAGTTTGGAAGCTTTCTTCATTACTTTAATTAAATTAAATTCCTCTTCCCCATCAGATACCCATGCAAATTTTCCCTGAGAAAAAAAAGAAAATGTATTTTTTCCTGATTTTGCAACAACTGATGATTGTTTATAGAAATGACCACTTGTGACACTAATTTCATTTTTAATTTTTTCACTCTTTCTAAATGATACAAACAATCTAGACTCATCCCTTTTTAAATTTTTTGGAGATCTTTCGGTTGGGATAGTTTGAGCAAAACAAATTTTTTCCTTGCCACTGTTATAGTTAAACGCCTCCCAGTTTTTATACTTACCTAGGCTTTTGGGTTCTAAAGCAAGAGCTCCTTTAGATAAAAACCCGATACAAAGTAAACAAGCGAATAAAATTTTTCTTTTCATTTTTGATTGATCCAAGCAATTTATACAAATTTATTATCTTTTCAATAGTTCTTTAATCAAGGTGCAGGATTGGGAATATTTTCGTGGACTAAGTTGATTTCATCAACAATCTTTTTATCTAGTGAAATGTTAATACTTTCAATGTTTTCTTTTAGCTGATCCATTGTTGTTGCACCAATTATGTTGCTCGTAACGAAATCTCTTGAATTTACATATGCTAAAGAAAGTTGTGTTAATGACATTTTGTTTTTTTGGGAAATTTTGAAATACTCATCTACAGCCTCATAAGTTCTTTGATTATGGTATCTTGGATAATTGTCATAAAACAAATCAAGTCTAGAGTTCTTTGGCATCTTTTTATTTCTATATTTACCAGTTAGGTAACCAATTGCTAACGGTGAATAAGCTAAAAGCCCAGCTTTCTCTCTTATTGAAATCTCGGACATGCCTACCTCATAAGTTCTATTAACTAAATTATAAGGATTCTGAACTGAAACTATTCTTGGAAGTTTTTTTTCTTTTGAGATTTGTAAAAATTTTGAAAATCCCCAAGGAGTTTCATTTGATAGACCAATATATCTAATTTTACCTTTGTCTGTAAATTTTTTTAAAGTCTCAAGAATACTCTCAATACTATTCCATTCTTTCTCATTTTCTTTATGTTGATAATCTAAATCTCCGAAATAGTTTGTATTTCTCTCCGGCCAATGCAATTGGTACAAATCAATGTAATCAGTTTTTAATCTTTTAAGACTATTATTAAGAGCCTCTTCTATACCCTTTGGTGAATATTGCGCTCCACCACCTCTAATCCATTTTAGTCCAGGCCCAGCTATTTTACTTGCTAGTATAATTTTTTTTCTATTTTTTCTGACTTTAAACCAATTTCCTATTATTTCTTCTGTCTTACCATATGTTTTTTCCTTTGGAGGAATCGCATAAAGTTCAGCTGTGTCAAAAAAATTTATTCCTTTCTCTACCGCGTAATTCATTTGCTCAAAACCTTCATCTTGAGTATTTTGTTCTCCAAATGTCATGGTGCCTAAACAAATAAGACTCACTTTTAAATCTGTATTGCCTAATTGCTTGAATTTCATAAAAATGCAATATTTGTAGGCCATATATGAAGCATTGAAAACACAAAAAAAATGAATATATTTTGTTTATGGATCTTAATAACCAAAAAACCAACATAAAATCTTCGATAACCGAGGCTCATGTAATTGATCAAGGTCTTAGAAGTTATATGTTGAAAGTTTATAATTACATGGCTTCTGGCATTTTTTTAACTGGAATTGTCTCATTACTTTTATTTAGATTATCTGGTGGTTACGAGATACAAGTTTCACAAACCGGCATAACAGGATTAACCGGAATTGGACAAGCATTATTTGCTTCTCCATTAATGTGGATTGTAATGTTAGCTCCTTTAGGAATAGTTTTTTATATGAGCTTTGGGATTAGAAAGATGAGTGCGACCAAAGCACAAACAACATTTTGGATTTTTGCAGCTCTAATGGGAGCTTCTCTTGCATCAATATTTTTAGTTTATACTGGCGCTAGTATAACCAGAGTATTCTTTATAACTGCTGGAACTTTTGGTGCTATGAGTATTTATGGATATACAACTAAAAGAGATTTAACAAAGTTTGGTTCATTTTTAATGATGGGTTTAATAGGAATAATTATTGCTTCGATAGTAAATATTTTTATGAAGTCCTCTATGATGTATTTTGTTATATCAATTATAGGTGTTTTAATTTTTGTTGGCTTAACAGCCTACGATACTCAAAAAATTAAAAACATGTACTTAGCAAGCGATGATAGTGAAATTTTGGGAAAGAAAGCTGTTATGGGAGCCTTAACTCTTTACTTAGATTTCATTAATCTTTTTATAATGCTTTTAAGACTTTTTGGACAAAGAAGATAAAAATTACCTTACTAATTTTAATTTAGTCCACTCGATTCTATTTATAAGCTTATCTAGGTCTGATGACTTTTTAACTATTTTACCATTTTTGTCAAAAATATAAAACTTCTCTGTTTTAAATTTAGGATTTAAATTTTTTGATATTCTATAAATAGGTTTATCAGATGCTCTTTGGTAAATATCAAAAGTTATTTCTCTTTTATTTATTGATAGTCCGTAATCCTTCCAGTCACCAGCAGAAACTTTTTTTGCATAGAGATTTAGAATAATTTGAAGTTCTTTTTTAATAAAAAATTTTTCTTTTTTTTGATGACTGTTATTAACTACTAATTTTAATTTATTCTTCATTTCTTTTGTACTTTTGAATTAATGGTACCTGAAATACAGTAAATATAAAAGTTAATGGTAAAATACCCCAAACTTTAAAATTTACCCAAATCTCTTCAGTTTGTGTTCTCCATACAGCTTCATTAATTATAGCCAGAAAAATAAAAAATACTATCCATCTGTACAGAAGCTTATCCCAACCAATATCTTCCAGTTTTAAAGAGCCCTTAAATAATACTTTAAGTAAATTCTTGTTATAAATTCCTTTTGCTGACCATAATATAATTGCAAATAAAATATTAATTATTGTGGGTTTTAAGTACAAGAAAATAGGGTTTTTAAAAAAAATACTTAGTCCTCCAAATATTGATATTAAAAAAGCACCTATAAGTGGAACATAAGGTATTTTTTTTTCCATTATATACACGATAGAAACCGCAATTATTGTAGCAACAATCAAAGGAGGAATCGCTGATATTAAATTTTTGTCGCTTTTATAATATACCGTAAAGAAAATTAATAGTGGGCCAAAATCTGCTAAAAATTTAATGAACGATTTATTCACAGATAGAAGCTACCATAAAAATTTTTTAATTAAAATTTTTTTGTTGATTTTGAAACTAATTTTATTAACCTATAGTAAATGAATGAAAAAATAGCAAAGTTTTCTATTGGAGATATAGTAAAACACAAGCATTTTAATTTCAGAGGTGTTATTTATGATGTCGATTTCGAATTCAATAATTCAGAAGAATGGTATCAGTCTATACCAAAAGAGGTCAGACCAAAAAAAAATCAACCCTTCTATCACCTTTTAGCTGAAAATAATGAAGTTACTTATGAGGCCTACGTTTCAGAACAAAATCTGATTGCAGATAAGTCTAAAGAACCAATTAAACACCCACTTATTAACGAGATCTTTTCTGAAAAAAGAGGTTCGGTTTATTACAAAAGGTCTAACTAGTAAAAATTAATCTTTGCCACAAATTAAACAAGATTTATTCAAAACTCTGTCTAAAAAGCCTTTTATCTATTATATGTTTTAGCCTGATTGGGGATTATTCAATACTTCCTTATCTCCCTCAAATCCTCGATTAGGCTAAAAACAAAAATATCTCATTCAAAACTTGAAAAAAATAAGATAAAAACTTAAATGTTTAATATTTTAAGTCCAAGTAATTTATTTGTATTACTAAATAGAGCAAGTAAGTTCATTAAAGCTTTTATAATTCCGTTGATAATTATTTCTTTAATTTTTTCATTATTTTTATCACCGAAAGATTATATACAAGGGGAAACAGTTAGGATCATGTATGTACATGTTCCTTCTTCTTGGATATCATTAGCTTGTTTTTCAGCCATAAGTTTTTTAACTATTTTAAGTTTTCTTTTCAAATTTAAAAACGCAATAATTATTTATAAAAGTCTAACACCAATCGGTTTAACTTTTTGTTTAATATCTATAGTTACAGGATCTATATGGGGACAACCAACCTGGGGAACTTTTTGGGCATGGGACGCAAGACTGACATCTATGTTAATTTTATTTGTATTTTATATTCTTTTCATTTTTTCATATAAATTTATTGAGGACACAAACTTATCGTCAAAAATAACTTTGGGTATATCTATATTAGGTTTGATAAACCTATTTATTATAAAATATTCCGTATATTTTTGGTCTACGCTTCATCAGCCAGAAAGTGTCAAGGTTCTAGGAAAAACCTCTATTCACAAGTCAATGCTACTGCCCCTGTCTTTGATGTTATTAGTCTTTTTACTGTATTGTGCGTTAATTTTTCTAATGAAATATAGGTCAGAAATAATTAGAATGAAGAAGAAAGGTTTAAAAAGATTATGAACTTGAACATTTTTTTAATGGATGGATATGGAATATATGTCTGGTCAGCATTCGCATTTACCTTTTTAGCTTGTTTTATTTTGTTTCTAAAAACCAAAAAGTCTCTTAATAAACTCGAAAAAGATTTCAAAAAAGAAGTAGAAAAACTTTCAGCTGAGCAAGTAGAAATTTTAAAAATAAGAAAAATTCCAAAAGAAATTCTAACTTCTCAACCTAAAACAAAGTAAAGCATTACAAACAATGCTTAATAAAAAGCAAAAAAATAGATCATTAATATTTTTTTTATTTTCATTTGCTTTAATTATTGGAATTGTAGTTTCAATAAAAGTACTGGATGATAATGTTCTATATTTTTTATCTCCTACTGAGATAAAGGAGAAGCAGAATTTAAGTTTTAAAGAAAAAGTTAGGATTGGCGGTATGGTCAAAAAAGGGTCTATAGTTGTTAATAAAAAAGAAATTAAATTCACAATAACAGATTTTAAAAATGAAATTTTTGTAAGTTACAGGGGAACAGTGCCGAATTTATTTGCAGAGGGAAAAGGTGTAGTAGCAGAAGGAGTTTTACAAGATAAAAAATTTTTTGTTGCGAAAAGAATTTTAGCAAAGCACGATGAAAATTACATGCCACCAAAAGAGGAAAACAGTCTAAGTAAAAATGTTAAGTGAGATAGGAATATTTTTTGTTTTATTATCAATTTTATTAAGTTTTTCTTTAATTTTTTTTTCAGTAAGAGAAATTAGAGAAAGCAGGACCTACTCATCTTCAAAAATTAAAAACTTTTCATTACTACAGCTTGTATTTACCATCTCTAGCTTTATCGTTTTATTAGCAGGATATATTTTATCAGATTTTTCTTTAGTTAATGTTTATGAAAATTCCCACACATCAAAACCTTTATTATATAAAATATCTGGTGTTTGGGGGAACCATGAAGGAAGTTTGCTTTTGTGGATCAATATTTTAGTTTTGTTTTCTTTTTTATTTTTATTTCACAATCCTAAGATCAACAAAAAATTTCAACTTTTAACTTTAATTTTTCAAAATATTTTAATAATTGGTTTTTTCATTTTTTTGATAACAATTTCCAATCCATTTAGTAAAATATTTCCTGTACCTAACGAAGGTCTAGGATTAAATCCAATTTTGCAAGACCCAGCTTTAGCCATACACCCCCCATTGTTGTATTTGGGATTTGTTGGTTCATCTATTTATTTTTCTCAGGCACTTGCGTCTTTAATTTCTAAATTCTACGGTAAAAATTTTGCTAATGTTGTTAGACCCTGGGTCTTGGTTTCATGGTTTTTCCAAACCTTAGGAATTTTAGTAGGTTCTATTTGGGCCTATTACGAACTTGGCTGGGGAGGATTTTGGTTTTGGGACCCAGTTGAGAACTCATCATTGATTCCATGGTTTCTTATGACAGCTTTGCTTCATTCAATTTTAGTTTTATCAAGAAGAGAGTCTCTATATCTTTGGGTTATCGTCCTTAGTATTTTAACATTTACTATGAGCGTAACTGGAACTTTTTTAGTTAGATCAGGCATTCTTAATTCTGTACATACATTTGCGAATGATCCCTCAAGAGGTTTGTATATTCTAGTTTTTCTTTCTACAATGATTTTTTCATCTTTATATATATTTTATAAATTTTCTCCCAAAGAAGAATTGGGTTTCAAATTATTCAGTAAGGAATTTTTTATTTTAACAAACAACTGGTTTATGATTTTTTTTCTAATTACAGTTCTAATTGGAACAATCTACCCTCTTTTTTTGGAGATTATCGCTAATGAAAAAATTTCAATTGGTCCACCTTATTATAATACGATTTTAGCACCCTTCTTAGTGCCGCTTTTATTTTTAATGTCATTTGGACCTCGAACAGGTTTGATCGCATACAAAAAGTCAAAAATAACACAGCCGTTGAGTATTTTATCATTATCAATTTTTGTAATTTTATTTTTTATATATTTTACAAATCAAAAAAATATTTTAATAAATGTAATTTTAATTTCCGCTATTTATCTTATATTGCAAACTTTTTTAGACTTATTTAAAAACATAAGAAATAGAACTGAATATTTATTTTCTACTGGCTTTTCCCATATTGGATTTGGGTTTTTAATACTTTTTATATCGTTAAATAGTATTTTTTCAGTTGAATATGATTTTAATATGAAAATAGGTGAAAAAAGAAAAATGAATAAATATGAGATTATATTGCAAGATTTAGAAATCTCATCAGAAAAAAATTATAAAAAGTTTGTTGGTGATTTAAAAATTTTTTATAACAAAAATAATTCCACAGAGTTTTTGAGGCCTGAAATCAGAATTTATGATCAACCAGAAACAATCACATATGAAGCTTCAATAAAGTCAAATATATTATCAGACACTTATGTAACAATGAGCAATATTTCCAAATCTGATTTTTATAATATAAAATTTCAAAAAAAACCCTTTATGAATTTAATTTGGTTTTCAACAATTCTAATCGCCTTTGGCGGTCTTATTAGAATTTTAAAAAGGAAAAATTAATGAAGAGAATAATTTTTATACTTATTATTTTAATAATATCTTTTGTTATTTTAATTTTTTATTTCGGACTAGAAAGGGAAAAAATTTATGACACAAAAGACTTAATTGGAAAATCTATTGTAAAAATAGATTTGAATTTATTAAATGAAAATAAAATTTTTAATACTGCGCAATTATCAAAAAACAATTATACCTTAATTAATTTCTGGGCTTCTTGGTGTGCTCCGTGCAGAAAAGAACATAAACACCTAATTAAACTTAGTAGAAATATAAAAATACTGGGGATTAACTTTAAAGATAAAAAATCTCAGGCAAATAAATTTATAAACAAAATGGGAAATCCATACTATTTGATCGCTACAGATTCTGATGGAAAAATAGGAGTAGATTTTGGCGTCTATGGTATACCTGAAACAATTCTAATAGATAAAAATTTAGTTATAATAAAAAAATATATAGGCCCGATTAATAATCAAGATGTTAAAAAAATATTAAAATTAATAGGTGAGCAATGAAAAATATTAAAATTTTAATTTTAACTTTTTTATTATCTTACTTCAGCTTAGGTAATCTTTTAGCAGATGAGAGTCTGAATATTAAAATTTATAAAAATTTAAGATGTATTGTGTGTCAGGGCCAAAGTATAGCCGACTCAAATTCTGATTTTGCACAGACAATAAAGAGCGTTGTAAATGACAAGGTAAAAGAGGGAATGAACGAGGAACAAATTTATGATTTTTTGTCTGAAAAATATGGTGATTGGATACTATATAACCCTCCTTTTAAACGTTACAGCTATTTACTCTGGATGCTCCCATATGTATTTTTTATTCTTGGAGCTATAGCTATCATTATTATATTTAAAAAAACCTTAAAACATAGGAGATATTAGAGTATGTACATTAAAGAGCATAGAATGTATTTTTTTAAAATGAAAATTAAAGGCTTAATTTTAAATTTTATTCTTTGTTTATTTCTCTCAACTATTACTGTTGCTGAAGAAAAAAACTCAGGTGTAAAATTTTATACAGGTATGTTTGATTTCAGCGATGAAGGAGCGAAATCTAAACTGTTTGGAATACAACATCAAAATCCAAATTTATTTAGGAATACTATTTTCGGAGAGGTCTCCCCAATAACAGGCGCAATGATTACTGCTGATAATGCAGTTTATTTCTATTCTGGTATAGAGACAAATTATCGAATAGGTCTTATAAACATTACTCCAAGTTTTACTCCCGGATATTATGATCAGGGCGATGGTAAAGACTTAGGCAATGGTTTAGAATTCAAAAGTGAAGTTCAACTTTCTATGGATCTTGGAGAAAGTACAAATTTTGGGATGTCGTATAATCACGTTTCAAACGGAGGTTTGGGTGATAAAAATCCTGGTGCTAACAGTTATTCATTTAACTTTCTTAAAAAGTTTTAAAATTAACAAAAATTTTTAGATGAATCTAAATGATTGTTATAATTTTGATGATTTCAGAAAACTTGCTAAAAAAAATTTACCCGCACCCATATTTCATTACATCGATGGTGGTTCAGACGACGAAACAACTTTAAGAAGAAATACCGAATCTTTTTCCAAATGTGACTTAGTTCCTAGCATTCTAGCAGGTGTTGGTGAACCAGATATGAGCACCCAGGTATTTGGTAAAAAAATTAAAATGCCTCTTTTTTTATCTCCCACTGCCATGCAAAGGCTTTATCATCATGATGGGGACAAAGCTAGCGCAAGAGCAGCAGAAAAATTTGGAACATTTTATAGTATGTCAACAATGTCAACTTCATCTATTGAAGAAATTTCAAATATTTCAGGAGGACCAAAGTTATTCCAATTGTATATACATAAAGATCAAGCCTTAACAGATGATCTTATTGATCGATGTAAAAGATCTGGATTTAATGCGATGTGCTTGACAGTGGATACAGTGGTTGCTGGTAATAGAGAAAGAGATCACAAATGGGGTTTTACAACTCCTCCAAAATTAAACTTTAAAAGTTTGTTAAGTTTTGCATTACATCCTCGATGGTCAATAAATTATTTGACCCATGAAAAATTTCAGCTTGCAAATGTCTCACACTTTACAAAGAAAGGAAGTAGCATCGCTAAAGGTGTCATGGAATATATAAACGAACAATATGATCCAGCTATGAGTTGGAAAGATGCAGAGTATTGTATCAAAAGATGGGGAGGACCATTTGCCATTAAAGGAGTAATGTCAGTTGAGGATGCAAAACGTGCAGTAAAAATTGGTGCTTCTGCGATTATGCTATCAAATCATGGAGGGAGGCAACTTGATGGTTCGAGAGCCCCATTCGATCAGTTACCCGCAATAGCTGATGCAGTTGGAGGAAAGATAGAAATTATTTTAGATGGTGGAATTAGAAGAGGTACACATGTGCTTAAAGCTTTATCTCTAGGGGCAACTGCTTGTAGTTTTGGGAAAGGCTTCTTGTTTGCCTTAGGAGCCGGAGGGCAAAAAGGTGTGGAAGCTATATTGCAAAAAATGCATGACGAAATTAGGCGTGACATGATATTACTTGGTTCGAAATCAATAAAAGAGTTAAATAAATCAAATATAGTTTTTAGACCATGAAGTTAGCAAAAAGTTTAGACAGATTAGGAACAGAAACCGCTTTCAGTGTTCTTGCAGAGGCTAAAAAATTAGAAGCTATGGGAAAGCCAATGATACATTTAGGATTAGGACAACCCGATTTTAAAACACCAAAACACATTGTTGATGCAGCCAAAAAAGCTTTAGATGACGGCCATCATGGTTACGTTTTATCAAATGGTATACTTGAATGCAGACAGTCGGTAACAAGGAAAATTAAAAAACTTTATAATCAAGATATTGATCCAGAGAGAATTATCATAATGCCCGGTGGAAAACCTACAATGAGTTATGCCATCCAATGTTTTGGTGAACCAGGTGTAGAAATAATTCACCCAACACCCGC
>CEUZ01116443.1_pt1 | contig 16293 bp, 16 predicted proteins | sample 361511 | NCBI WGS metagenome assembly CEUZ01 (sample SAMEA2622822, study PRJEB7988) | marine metagenome | biome: marine biome (ENVO:00000447); feature: surface water layer (ENVO:00002042); material: "saline water (ENVO:00002010), including plankton (ENVO:xxxxxxxx)" | depth 5 m
AAGTTGAATTTTGTTTTCGCAAAGTGAATGCTCAAGTGCTTGGGCGTCTGTGTTGCAGACAAGGAATTCGCACCCTTCAAGGTTTGAGGCGATCATATTGTTTACAGCGTTTCCACCTGCACCGCCAACACCGATAACAGTAATTTTGGGCGAGAGTGAGTTCACAGTTTCAGATTGCTGCATTTTGACATTGATCATGCGATGGCCTCTTACGGTCTAAGATTTTAAAATTTGAATTTTCGGCGGTCAGAGCGCGACCCCCTTGGAATTAACTGAAAACAAGTCTAAGGGAATTCGGGGGGCTGTGAAAAGAGGAAAAAAGATAAAAAACTATAAACTCACAAGCTTTTGACATGTGTATATGTGCATAAAATGCAGGGTGTTTGGCAGGGGTGTTTTTCCGAAAGCCGCGCTAAGCGATTCTTTTGACTCGGTTTTCGTTTTTGTCGTATGGGGCGTTGTTCACAGATTTAGGCACAGTTTTTCCCAAGATTTATGCACGAAATCCTGTGGATAACTTTTACCAATTATCTTTGAGCCATAGTTTTATCGACTGGAAGATGTTCTCGGCAGACATTGATTTTGTCAGGTTGCCGGAAATTTCGTGTGTGTGCGCGGCCGCGTAGGTCAGCATCCCTGCGGTACAGGCGAAGGCAGGGTCGTCGACTGCATCAGGAAGACCGGGGCAGCGAATAGGGCGACCAATGCGCACTTGTTTATCCAAAACATGGTTTGCAAGATCGCGAATGCCTGACATTTGGCTGGTTCCACCTGTGAGGACAACGCGGCGCCCTAAGGTTTGACCAAGGCCGCTATCGTTCAGGCGGGCGCGCACCAATTCGAAAACTTCTTCGAGGCGTGGTTGGATAATCCCGATGAGTAGTGATCTTGGCACGTGGTTGGGATCTCGGCGATCTGTTTCGCCAAGGCGCGGCACGTCGATCAGTTCGGTTTCATCAAGGTCTGATGCAATCGCATTGCCGTAAAGGATCTTGAGGCGCTCGGCATCGTGCAAAGATGTTGTCAGGCCAGTTGCGATGTCGTTTGTGACGTGCTGGCCACCGACGGGGATTGCGTCGCTGTAGATCATATGGCCAGAGTGGAACACTGCAAATGATGTGACGCCAGCGCCGATATCAATAATCGTGCAGCCTAAATCCATTTCATCTTCGACAAGGGAGGCAAGGCCAGCGGCGTATGGTGGGCTGCAAAAGGCAGAGATATCAAGATGTGACTGACCTGTGCAGTGGCTGAGATTTTTTAGGGTGCCTTGATCGGCGCTGATAACGTGGATGTCGGCGCTGAGGATCTCGCCGTTCATGCCTACGGGATCGGTAATGCCGCCGTGGCCGTCGATGCGGTATCCTACAGGAATGGTGTGGATCAGGTCTCGGCGCGCGCCAAGGATTTGGTCGCCTTGTGCGCTGGGGGATGTGTTTTGCTCGAAATCGAGGATGTCATCTTGTGCGCGGGTCAGGGCAGAGTGCAAATCGCGGTCTGTGATGTCGTGGCCGTTGACCTGAATATCAATGGTGCGTCCGTAAGATCGTGTCTGCGTCGCGGGCATGTTGACGACAACTTCGCGCAGCGGATAGCCTTTTGTGTGTTCTTTGGCCATGTGTTCGGCGGCGTGGACGGCCTTGCGGATGACGGTTTCGGCGCTATCCATGTCGATGATCATGCCGTTTTTGACGCCTTCGGATTTTTGATGGCCTACGCCAAGGATTTCAAAGTTGCCTTCGTCATCGGTTGTGCGCGCCAGAAAGCAGGCCGTTTTAAACGAACCAATATCAAGGGCGGCGATAAGGCTGCCTTTTGGGGCGTATTGAGGCTTCACGATTAGGCGGCTCCTTCGGAATTGCGTGTCTGTTTCTTGTTATCACTGACTCCGTTCTTATAGTCAATAACGCTTCCGGGTTTTGTGCGGATGATTATTTTGTCTTCAAAGCGCAGGTCGAGGCTTTCTATGTCGGCGTTGTCGAGGATTTTATCATTGGTTTGCGCATCAATCACGCGGCGCAGTGCGTGTGGAACTTTGTCGTCTTCGGGCAATTTGATTGTGATGCCGTCTTTGGTTGTGATGTCCCATCTGCGCTGTCCTTGGCGGGTGGCGCTGGTGATGATGGGGGATAAATCAGGTTCGTTCAAAAGGGTTTGGATCAGGTCGGTGGCGACTTCGTTTGCGCCTTTGCCCTTTAGGGTGATGAGGGCGCTGAAAGCGGCGAGGTCATCAACGCGCAGCGGCTTGCCTGCGTCATCCAGTAATGTTGTTTCGCCGTTATAGTTCCATAAGGCAATGGGCGTGCGTTCGTATAATTTAATATAGAGCGTATCGGGCAAGCGGCGCTGGATATGTGCGGCGCGGATCCATTTTGTTTCTTCTAGTAATGTTTTGGCTTCTTGCGGGTTGATGCCAAATAAGGGGTCGCCGGTTTGGATGTTGAGTAACGCCATCATCAGTGCGGGGTCGGTGTTAACGCGTCCTTCAACGAGGAGGTTTTCGATTTTAAAGCCAGCATTTGCCGTTGCGGCGATGATTTGTGATTTGCTCCAGTTTGCGGTGCGCGCTGCGGTGCCGGTCAGGACAAACCATGCGCCAAGCCATGTGATCAGGATAAGACCGCCGATGACAAGGCCAAAACGTTTTAACCACGGCAGTGCAACAGCCAAAAAGCCTTTACGGCGTTTGGGCGCGACATAGCTGGGTGATTTGCGTTTGGCTTTGCGCTTTGGCGGCATGGGTGATTATCCTTCGGATAGGGAGCGTTTCAAGAGGCGTGCATCTTTGGGCACGGGGTCTTTTGGCAGGCGCTTTTTCTTATGCTCGGCCATGGCTTCGTCAATCAGGGCGGAGAGAAGCTCGGTAAACAAGAGCGGGTTATCGGGCGCGGCTTCCCATAGGAAGTAACCAATTGACCCAGGGAACGGGTTGACCTCGTTCAGCCAGATATCACCAGTTTTACTATTGCCGATAAAGTCGATGCGCGGTGCGCCCGTGCAAGGGAGCTTTTCAAACAGTTCTGTTGCCCATTTTTTGATTTTTACTTCAACGTCTGCAGGCATGTCGGGGTTGAGGTCACGTGTTAGTGAAAGCATCCCTTGCGAGATTTGCCCTGGATTTTTTTGTCCGCCCATTTTGTCGCCGCCTTTGCCCGCGCCGCCTGAGAGGTATTTTTGTTTGAAGTCTAAAAGTTCATCCGTGCTTTTGGGGCGTTCAATGGCTGATAGTTGGATGTCGCCGTTAAAGCGGCTGACTGCGACGTTGTATTCTACAAGGTTTTCAACAAACGGTTCTAGGATTGCAGAATCGTCCATGGCAAAAATTGCGGGCAGGCATGCGCTGGCTTCGGCGGGTGTGTTGACTTTGGCAACGCCGATAGAGCTTCCAAGGTGGGTTGGTTTTAAAATGCATGGGAATGAGATGCCTGCCTCTTTTGCGGCGGTCTCGATAATATCGGGCGCGACAATTGTGCCTTGGTTGGGGCGCTTGATCTCGGCGCAGGGCAAGGCGTCAATGTCTGTGCCTGCAAGGATGTATTTTGTGGCGGCTTTGTCCATCAGGGTTGCCGCCATCATGGTGCGCATACCGGCATAAGGGATGGATGCAAATTCAAAGAGGCCTTGAATGTTGCCATCTTCGCCGTAAAGGCCGTGAAAGGCGGGCAGGGCAACATCAAATGTGATTGTTTTTGGTTTTGCAAACAGGCCAGATGGCATCGTCAGAAGACGTCCAGCGCGCTGCATCCCGTCTGTGCGATTGGTGTCCAGTGTGACAGGGGTTAGCGCCTTGATCGCTTGCACATCGAAGAGATAGTTTTTGCGCTGGTTCAATGCATCGCCGATATACCAGCGCCCATTTGGGGCAATATAAACCAATAAGGTTTCAAAACGCGCCGAATCGATTGCACTTGCGATTTGTAGGGCTGTAACAACGCTGACATCGTGTTCAGGGGATGGGCCGCCGTAGAAAATGGCAATGGTTTGTTTTGTTTGTGGTGCGGGCATTGTTTTTCTCTTTTTACTCGTCGCGTGTTAATCGTCACTTGGCTTTGCCTGTATCTTTTTTTATAGTCACTTCACGATCTGATTTAAAGACATAGACTGATAGAAAGCTTGATCCTTGCACAGTTTCAAAAGTGAGCGTTGTGAAATTTTTTATACGCAAAGTGGTAAGCCTTTAGGTGAAGCGCCCATTGTTGTGTGGGGGCACGGATGGGGGCAGGATCATCGTAGCTTTGATGGTTTGGTGGCTGCTTTATCAGGTGTGGCGACGCATATTGCAGTTGATTTTCCTGGTTTTGGCCGTTCGCCTGTGCCGTTTGATACGATTGAGCAAAGCTGGGGTAGTGGCGATTACGCGCATGCATTATCCGAATTGATCCGCAGCGTTGCGGGCGGCGCGCCTGTCATTTGGGTTGGTCATTCGTTTGGCGCGCGCGTTGGGACGCAGCTTGGTGCGCTGTATCCTGATATGATGGCAGGGATGGTTTTTGTGGCGGGCGCTGGGCTGAAGCGTAAGCGCAGTGCGTGGCAAAAAATGATTCTAAAAACAAAGATTTATACCTATAAACTTGGAAAGTGGCTTAAGCGCTGGCCGTTTTTGTCTGATTTAATTGAATCGATTCAGGGGGCTAGTAAAATAGGCAGTTCGGATTATCAAAATGCTGGCGCGATGCGCGGCGTGCTGGTAAGCGTTGTGAATGAGCATCTTTCGGATGAGGCTGCGCGCATTCAATGCCCTGTTTTATTGATCTATGGCGAGAATGATGCAGAAACGCCGCCTGATGTGGGGCTGCAATTTAATCAGTTGATAAAAGACTCGGAACTGGTTTCCCTTTCAGGGCAAGACCATTATAGTGTTCTGAATGAAACTGGGCGCCATCAAGTGGCGCAGCGCATTAAATATTTTGTGCAAAATCTGGATGGATAGATAAATGAATATGGTTGAAACCGCCAGTATTACACTGATTTACCTCGTGTTTATTACCTTGGCCGCAAAGCGTATTATGACGTATTTGCATGTTCTTCAGCAGGAAGATTACGACAGCAAACGCCTGAATAAATGGATTTTTGAACATAAGGCCTTTGATAAAAAGCTATCGCTGGCGCTGGCGGTTTTGTCGGTAGTTTGGATGTATGTGCCCTCGTTCTTTATGGCGTTTTTGGCCTTTATCTGCATTACGATTACGATTTATCTTGAGAAAGATCCACGCAAAAGCCAAAAGAAAAAATTGGTTGAAACGGATCGCGCAAAGCGCGTTTTCTTCCCGACACTGGGTGTTATGGCGGTTTTGTCGGCGTGGTGTTTTGTCTTTGAATTTCCTTATAATACGGTTGCTTGGCCTTGGATTATTGCAATTCAACTGATTCCATTTGTTTTGATTTGGGTGAATGCGGCGCTGGCGCCTTTTGAATCTGTTATTCAAAAAGTGTATTGGAATGAAGCACGTCAAAAGATGCATGATCTATCGCCGATTGTGATTGGCGTGACGGGGTCATTCGGTAAGACATCTGTTAAACATATTTTAGGGCATATTCTCAATACGCAAGGACCAACATTGGTGACGCCGGGCAGTGTTAACACGCCGATGGGCATTACGCGCATTGTCCGTGAGCAGTTAACGCCAGATCACAAGTACTTCGTTGTGGAAATGGGGGCGTATGGGGTTGGATCGATTGCCTCGCTTTGCGAGCTTACGCCGCCTGATTTTGGCATCGTCACCACCATTGGTCATGCGCATTATGAACGTTTCAAATCACTGGAAACAGTGGCGCGCGCCAAGTTTGAGCTGGCCGAAGCGGTCATGCAAAAAGAAACAGGTAAAGTTATTATTCACGAGCGCACGCTTCGCTTTTCTTATGTACGCGGCATGAAGCTTGATCAGCCTGATCGCTTTGTCGTTTGTGGTGACCCCCCGGCGATTGACCGTCATAAGCAAAAAGATATTAACTATCTTGAGCAAGGCGATGTGCACATCATTGAGGTTACGCAGCAGCCAAAAGGCTTGGATATTAAATTCAGCGTTGATGGAAAAACGTATAACTTGAACCCGCCAATCTATGGTCTTCATCACGGTCATAACGTGGTAATGGCGGCGGTGACAGCGTTAGAATTAGGCGTTGATATTGGCGCTATTCAGCTTGCACTGCAGACTGTGCCGCAAATTTCACACCGCCTAGAGGTTAAGCCTAATAAAGAGGCTGGCTATGTGTTGATTGATGATTCATATAATTCAAATCCGCTTGGGTTCAGATCTGCGCTGGACTTGATGGTCTTGATGCAAAGCAGCGGACGTAAAATTTTGATTACGCCTGGCATGATCGAGCTTGGCATCGCGCATGATGAAGCGCATGCGCAAATTGGTGAATATGCGGGGCAGATTTGTGATATCGCTGTTGTGATTAAGCCAGAGCGTATTGGCAGTTTTGTGAATGCCTATAAAGCATCAGGTAAGACGTTGATTGAAGTGCAGTCCTTTAAAGAGGCGTCAGAATGGCTTGAGAAAAACCGTCAAGATGGCGATTTGGTTTTGATCGAGAATGACTTGCCCGATATGTATGAGTGCATTCCATCAATGTAATGTGCCTCATTGACCTGTCCGTTTATCTGTAAAAACGTTTCATTTTGAGAATAAATCTTAAATTGAAACGTTTTATTTTGAGAATATCTTTATCCCTTATGTTGTTAAGTTATTGATAAATAAAAAATAAAAATTTGGCACGCCCGTTGCTACGTAATATGTAAAATAATAAGAAACGAAAAAATATTGCACGATCATTTAGGGAAGGGACGTATCATGCAACAGATTAAAAACTCATACGGTCGGTGCCAGATTATTGATCTTCATATGATGGAAACACGCACACAAAAGAATGTGCATTTTTCATCGGTTGAGATTTTTATGTTCTTTATTCCTTTGTTGATTTTGGTGGCGGCGCTTTGTGTGCCGGCGCTATCGGATATGACATTCTTCGCGCAGTGCCAGAATATTCCTGGCGGCGATGTATGTTCAATTTCATTTGATAAAGCATAAAGAAAGTAGGCGCTGCGCGGTGCAGTGCTGGCTAGCGGTAGCCAAAAGTAAGTTTTAAGCGTTAAGGAGTGTGCACATGCAAGTCGTTCGTCAAAATGTAGAAAGAGGCCTGGCATTGGTTTTGAAAAAGCATTGGTATGACAAAACTTGTTACCGTTGTGCGCATATTAAAACCAGTTGTTTGCCATGTGATGATGATACGAAAGATGGGCTGATTGCCTCATTAGTAGAATTAGCACGTGAAAAATTTGATGATCCTTTAGGCATGATATTTAAGTGTCACGATGGTGATTTGTTTATTGTGGCGCGGTTTTTAACGTTCAAGCAAGTTGAGCAATTTGTGCAGGCCTTTGCGACAAACAGAAAAGATATTGATGATAAAACCCGCGTTTTCTTGAATGAAAAAGCGGCGTTTTTGTATGAGATCGCCGTGGAGTGGCCAAAGTTAAAAGCAATTTGTGATTACAAAATCCAATCTTATTTAGACCTTAAAAGCGAAGTCCGTAAGGAAGAAGCCGTTAAAGAGGCCTTTCGTAATCAACAGCGTGTTTTGCGCATGGATGTTGAAACAAGCTTAATTGAAACATTAGCAGAGCGCCGCGAAGACCGTACGCATGTTGAGGTTCTTGTCGTTGAAGACGATATGTTTACGCAGAAATTGGTTAAAAATGCGATTGCAGGCAAATATAATTTGTCAATGGCGCAAGACGGTTTTGGCGCGGTGATGATGTATGCCAAAAAGGCACCAGATATTCTGTTTTTAGATATTGGTTTGCCAGATGTATCTGGTCACGCGGTGTTAAAGAAGATCTTTGAAATTGATCCGGATGCTTATGTCGTGATGCTATGGGGATGCTCGAGGAAAAGGAATATCAGCTTAATGCCCTGCAAGAGCAATTGCGCGACAGTGTGCATTTGATCGAGGCCAAAGAAAAGGCTGAGCGCGAAGTTGAAGAGCGCAAACGGATCGAGCGACAGCTTCAGGATTACCTACGAGAGGTTACCCCCAAGATAACTGATCAAGTTGGCAGCCAAGGTGCTAAATACCTTCCCTATCATAGTGATATGGGATATTTAAGATTCTCAGAAGAGACAAATCATGCCAACAAATGCAGAGCACCTGACTACTTGGCGCTCACATGTATTCGCAACTCGGAAAAAGTTGGTACATTCGTTTTAGATATCGATATTATTAAAGAAAAGATGGGAAACTCTTTCAATTTCCTTAAAAAAAATTGGTTCTCATTTCAAAGCCCAGACTCCGTTAAACCAATCAAGAAATACAAATCAAAACCGATTGTCTTTTCTAACAATGGTGTAGATTTAATGAGGTGGGAGAAGTGCCTACCAAGCTCACTGGAAGGAGCAGAGGTTTATACCACCCTTTACAAACTTCTTGAGAACATCGACTTGGGAGAAAACATCATTCTGAAACCAGGAGAAACACTGGTTTTTAACAACAGACGATGCCTACACGGCAGAAAGGCACTAAAGTCGCTTAAGGCAGTTGACGAGCCGAGGCTATTATTTCGGGTATATGTGAACAACTTCCCCCAACCAGCAGGGCTTCCCGAAGATGAGTTATTTTACCGGCAGGAAGGTTGACATATACATCAACCACATATAGCATTATGATTTGAGAAAGAATGGAGGTGGATATACTGTAGGGTTTCCTCTCTGAAGCAAACTATCGACGGCTCGGGGCTCGATAGTCAGGAGCATCGTTGCCGCCGCTACGCGGAACAGCACGGCTATGTGGTTGAAAAGGTCTTTACCGACGACGTATCTGGCGGTGGTGATTTCCTGAAGCGTAAAGGCATGGTAGCGCTGCTGGAGTATCTGCGCCGTCGTCGCACCACGGATTACGTGGTGATCTTCGACGACCTCAAACGCTTTGCCCGCGACACGCTGTTTCATTTACAGCTCAGAGCGCAGATGGATCGTTATAACGCCCGCATTGAATGCCTGAACTTCCGCTTTGAAGACACACCCGAAGGCAAGTTCGTGGAGATCATCCACGCCGCGCAGGGACAGCTGGAGCGCGAGCAGAACGGTCGCCAGACTGTACAGAAGATGTGCGCCCGCCTGGAACAGGGCTATTTCGTGTTTCATGCACCGATTGGCTACCGCTATGAGAAGGTCGGGCATCACGGCAAGCTGCTGGTGCTGAACGAACCTTATGCCAGCGTCATTAAAGAGGCCTTGGAAGGCTTTGCCTCTGGGCGTTTTCAGACACAGGCTGAAATGCGTCGCTATCTGGAGGGCTGCGAGTGCATTCCTAAGAATGCCAAAGGCCAGATTGCCAAAAAGCGTACCGCAGATTTGCTGAAGCATCCAGCTTATGCAGGGTATGTCGAACACGAACGCTGGGGTATCAGCTTTCGCAAAGGGCAACACGAACCGCTGATCAGCCTGGAGACCTACCGCAAAAATCAGGAACGCCTGAACGGCAAACCGTTAGTGCCGACCCGCAAAGACCTCAACAAAGAATTTCCGCTGCGTGGCTTTGTCGTGTGCGGTGACTGTGGCCATCCTTATACAGCCAGCTTCACTAAAGGCAAAACCAAGTATCATCCATATTATGTATGTCAGCAGCGCCGCTGCGACAGCTATGGTAAGTCTATACGCCGCGCGGATCTGGAAGGCGCTTTTGAAACCGTACTGAAGCACATGACCCCGTCGAAAGAAGTCTTCGCTTTGGCAATGGCGATGCTCAAGGATCAATGGAACAAGCGCGAGGAAATCCAGAGCACGCAGGAAAAAGAGCACCAGAAAACACTGGCAGAGATTGAGCAGAAAATAGAAAAAGTCATCGATATGATGATTGATGCAAACAGCGATATCGTGCGTCAGAACCTGACCAAACGGCTGGCACAACTGGAGAAAGAGAAGCTAATTACGGAAGGGCAAATTAATGCCACAGCCCAACCACTGCGCTCACTTGAGAGTATCGCTAGAACTTCGCTGGATTTTCTGGCGAACCCGCGCAAACTCTGGGAATCTGAGCGCCTGGAGGACAAAAGAGCAGTGCTAAAGCTCGCCTTCGCAGAACCTTGGGCCTACCACCGGAATGAGGGTGCTAGAACACCGAATTTCTCTTTGCCTTTCAAGGCTTTAGATGAAATTTCACCACCTCAAAATGAGGTGGTGCCCCCGGTGAGACTCGAACTCACACTCCCGAAAGAACCGGATTTTGAATCCGGCGCGTCTACCAATTCCGCCACAGGGGCAATCTGTTTCCTGTGCTAGGCATGTTTCTAATCACTTTAAATGGGGGAATCAAGTAATTTTTACTGTTGTGATGGCGGTGCGTGTGTAACACTGGCATTTATGAGTACAGAAATGCTTGGTGTGCGCTCGATTGCGCAATTAATACAAGATTTTACCGATAATCTTTTGACGCAAAAAAATGATGACATTGCGGTGCGTGATGTCGTGTCTGCGTTTCATGAGCGCGGGTTTGGCGTTGTTTTATTGTTTTTTGCGCTGCCTATGGCACTGCCTGTGCCTGTGCCGCCTGTTTTAAATGTGATTTTGGCCTTGCCGCTTTTGTTTTTAACGGCGCAGCAGGCCTTAGGTCGGCATCTTATTTGGTTGCCAGATTTTATTTTACGCAAATCTTTTTCGCGGCAGGCTTTAATCGGTTTGCTGGCGCGGGTTGTGCCGTTTTTACGCAAGATGGAGGCTTTAACGCGGCCTCGGTTGGTTGTTTTGACAGGTCGCGGCGGGCAGGTTTTAACGGGTTTGTTTGGTTTTATTATGGCGCTGAGCGTTACTGTGCCGCTGCCGCTGACGAATACGGTGCCAAGCTTTGGTATTGCGGTTATGGCGCTGGGCGTTTTGATGCGTGATGGCGTGGCTGTTTTTCTGGGCGGCTTGATTGGGATGGCCTGGGTTACTATATTAACAGTGTCTTTCGTTGTGTTTGGTCTTGAGGGGCTGGATATCGTCAAAGATTTTATCAAATCACTCTTATCAGGATAATTATATGTGTAAGTTTCTTTTTTCGTCGCGCGTTGTTTTGGCAGGGACGTTGTTTGCCAGTTTGTTTGCCTTGGCAATGGCCTTGATCGCGCAGCTTGCGTACAATCTTCAGCCGTGCCAAATGTGCATTTATCAGCGCATTCCTTTTGTAGTCGCGGCGATTTTTGCGGCAGTTGGGCTGTTTTGGCGTCCTGGTCAAATGGGCGCGATGGGCGCGGCGGGGCTTGCGATGCTGGTCAATTCAGGTTTGGCCTTTTATCATACGGGGGTTGAGCAAGGCTGGTTCGAGGAAACCGCAGGGTGCAAAGTGTCATTTGATTTTGATGCGCCAGGCGCGTCTGTGCAATCGTTGATGGAGATGATTAGTACAGCGCAGGTGACAAGTTGTAAAAAGCCGTCATGGATTGACCCTGTGTTTGGCCTGACGATGGCGAATTATAATATTGTTTATTGCTTGGGACTTGCCGTGCTTTGTTTGGGCGGTGTGGTCGCGTTAAAGCGCAAGCGTGATGCAATGCTGCGAGCGGCGAGCGCAGAGTAAGTCTTGCGTTAGCTGGCGTAGAGCATGGGCTGATGTGTTTGTGCGCTTGCGTTGCTTTGTGAGAAATATTCACCTTCAACGTAGCGCGGCGCAAAGCTTGCAAATGCTTCTAACATTTCTTCACTGTCGATGCCGCGGACGACGACGCGCAGGCTTTGGCTTTCGAGCGTACGGCGCATATCCAAAACGTGATGGAACCCTTCGGGTGTTTTGATTTTCTCTGCCACGTAACTTGCTGGAATAGATAGCATCTTGATATTCATCTTATGCATAAGGTCGATATCAAGATCATCAGTGCTTTTGAGGTTTGTAAGCATAAAGCTGCACTGTAGGCGCGTTAGCGCACGCATGATTTGCAGGTTGTGCGGTGACATGTTTTCGTAATCGTCGTGTTTAAATGCGAAAGTCAGTTGCTTAGCTTGTTCGCCATGACTTTTATGGAAGGCAAGCAGCGTGTTCATAAATGAAGTGCTTTGTAAAATCTGGCTATTGATCGGGATGACGTAATTGATTGTCGATCCATGTGTGATTTTGTTGATCGTGTGGTTGAGCAACATTGTCGTGATTTTACCGCTGAGGCTGTTTTCCATGGCGACATCCATGTATTGATTATCGCTGAGATATTGTCCGCCATATGTTTCGATCGCTGCGCGTAGAATGTAAAAACGGGCGCTGCGTTGTGGCAGTTCCATGATGGGTTGCTGCATGATTTGAATTTTTTGCTTTTTAAGCGCGTTTTCAATGAACTCTTTGATCAAAGATGGCGAATAATAAATATTGTCTGCGGGTTTGATCGTTTTGCTTGATTTTTTCTTGGGTACGATTTGATCAAAACGCAGCGTCTTTGCAGGCTTTAGTGTGTCGCTAGTGCTTGGCGCATTGTTTTGCACGGGTCTTGTTGCGCGAATGTCGCGGTCGGCATCTTCCATGATGATGTCCTCATTGCAGACAATTTGGTCGTAACGACGTGAATTGCGCGTGAGCGGTCGGCGCGCCGCGTCAATCGGCGCAGGGATGTCAGATGGCTTTACGCGCAGAGGTGCGCTATTTCCCATGGCTTTGGCCATAGAAAGTGCGTCCATCATTTTGTCCTGGCATTTGTTCATATGCATAAGTTTGAAGTTTAAGGTTTGTTCCCAGTATAGGCGTCGTTTGCGCTCGAGCGCGGCGTAATAACCCAGGCCGATGATGCCGCATGAAATTGCTGCGGCCGTAGGGGGGAGCATTAAAAAGCAAGCCGCGCATGCGCTAGTGTATAAAGTGGCTATAATTGGCTTTTTGTATGATATTAAAGTGTTTTGTAGGGCGTCTTTGAAGCGTCTAAACAGTGTTTTTTTTTGTTTCATTGTCGTGTTGCGCACCTTATGCAGTGCCGCGCCTAAGCGTTAAGGGCTTATTTGCGGGTGTCTATTCCAATAGCTTGTGTGATGTTTTGGATATTATCACGTTTTAATTGCTCTGCCAAGTAATTGTTTACATAATCAGTGTGCTTTGGGCCATGAAAGGTCATGGCGGAATATATTTGGATAAGGCTGGCGCCTGCACGGATGCGGGCGTAAGCATCCTCAGGGCTTAGGATGCCGCCACTTGCAATTAAGGGGATACTGCCTTGTGTTTGGCTGTAAATCTTTTTGATCATTTGTGTGGATAGAGTTTGGAGCGCCGCGCCGCAGAGATTGCCTGAATGGCGGATGAGCGTTTGTGGCGTTGATTGCGGGCGCGTGCTTGTGCCGCTTGTCACAATGAGGCCGCTGATTTTATGGTCTGCGGCGCACTGTAAAATATGGCTGAGCTGTTGATCGTTTAAGTCAGGTGAGAGCTTAAGTAAGAGCGGCGGAGGATAATGGCCGCAGCTTTGCGTTAAGAATTTTGTAAGTGTGTTTAACAGATCGGGCAAGGCATCAGAAGATTGCAATCCTTTGATGCGAGAGGTTTTTGGGGGCTTGATGTTGATACAGATATAATCTGCAAGCGGCCCGAGCATTGTTATTAATGCGCGATAGTCTTTGATGGGATCTTGGCTGCGATGATTTGGGGCGATATTGATGCCGATAATGCCGCCTGGGCGATGTTTGCCGTTTAAAAAGGCTGTTATGTTGTTTTTAACGGCGCGTGCACCCGCCGATGGCGCGCCGCTAGCATCTATGATGCAGCGCTCATCGTGGTCGATGAAGATGCGCGGGGGTAGGTTGCCCTCTTGTGGTTTAGGCGTGATTGTGCCGATTTCGGTAAAGCCGCATCCCATTTGAAAGGCGGCGTTGATGATGTCACCGTTAGGATCGTATCCAGCAGCGATGCCAATGGGGGATGGGAATTTAAGGCCAAATACATGACTTTGCAGGTGTTCTGGTGGTTTGGCTTTGGGGCGGTGGGTTAGTCCCCATTTGATCATTTTTAATGTGGCTTTGTGCGCTGTTTCAGGCGGAAGCGATGTCAAGTATGGGCGAAGGTAAGGATAGATATCCATGGCGAGCCCTTAGGTTAAGATGCGCTGTCCATATGGGATAGGCCAGTTTTCATGTACGCCGTGCCTGTGATAACGGTCAGCGCAGCGGCAATCCATAATAACAGCGTACCAATTTCGGCGGCGAAAGGTGCGCTGCCAGCGACGATAAGAAAAGCGGTAGCAACCATTTGTGCGGCAGTCTTCCATTTGGCGAGCTTACTGACGGGCAGTTGTACATTCTTGGGGCCAAGATATTCGCGCAGGCCTGAAACCAGAAATTCACGCGATAAGATGATGATGACGGCAGCCAGTGATAGGCCAGCAATTTGCCCTGTGGCAACCAGTGCAATGAATAATGCGCAGACGTAAACCTTATCGGCAATCGGGTCTAGGAATGTGCCAAAGGCCGTGATTTGGTTTAATTTACGGGCGAGATAGCCATCCAGAAAGTCGGTGATGGCGCCAAGAATGTATAAGCCAAGCGCGGCCCAAACATGCCCGATAAACAACAGCCATAGTAGCAAAGGTAAAACAACCAAGCGGGCAAGAGTGAGAAGTGTTGGCACTGTCAACATAAGGATGCTCGTTTGGTTGTTGCGGTTGTTATGTTTGTGATGATTTACTTCGCTGCGGCGGTTTTGGCTTTTTCTGCCTCAGGATCGCGCAGAACATACCCGCGTCCCCAAACCGTTTCGATGTAGTTTGACCCTTCGGTCATATCAGCGATTTTCTTGCGCAATTTACAAATGAAAACATCGATGATTTTAACTTCTGGTTCGTCCATGCCGCCGTAAAGGTGGTTAAGGAACATTTCTTTGGTCAGGGTTGATCCTTTGCGCAGCGAAAGCAGTTCAAGGATGCTGTACTCTTTGCCAGTAAGGTGTAGTGGCTTGCCGTCAACTTCAACGGTGCGGCTGTCCAAGTTGACTTTGACTTTGCCTGTTTCGATGATGCTTTGTGAGTGTCCTTGACTGCGGCGAACAATGGCTTGAATGCGCGCGATCAGCTCACGCTTGTCGAATGGTTTGGTCAGGTAATCATCTGCGCCAAAGCCTAGGCCTTTGATTTTGTTATCAAGTTCAGATAGGCCAGACAAGATCAGAACAGGCGTTTCAATTTTTGCATCGCGCAGAGCTTTTAGAACTTCATAGCCGTCCATATCAGGCAACATCAAGTCCAAGATGATGATGTCGTATTCGTAGATTTTACCCAAATCAATACCGTCTTCGCCCAGATCTGTGGCGTCGATGATGTAACCTTCTGATTTGAGCATAAGCTCGATTGCTTTGGCGGTAGAGCTGTCGTCTTCGACTAATAATACGCGCATTGGATGGGTCCCTTGTGTGAATTTGTATAAAAATCGAGGTAAAATTAACCTTCGTTAATATATTTTAACAAAATTAATAAAGGTTAACAAATCCTTTTGTTTGTAAAAATGCGGTAATCGCAGTATTTTAGGAGAATGGATCGCCTTGTTGACATGACTGCGGCTGCGATTGAGCAGCTAGACGTTCAGGAAATTTACGGCCGTGTGACCAAGGTTTTAGGGTTGCTGGTTGAAATTGCTGGCTTTGGAAGCGGTATTTCGATTGGTTCGATCGTGCATTTGCGCCCCGATCATGCAGGCGCGCCTGATGATATTCCGTGTGAAGTGATTGGTTTTCGTGATGGGCATGCGCTTTTGATGCCGTTTGGCACTTTGGAAGGTGTTGGTTTGGGCTGTAAGGCGGTATTGCAGAAAACGCAAAGTGTGATTTTACCTGACGAGCGCTGGTTAGGGCGCGTGATCAATGCGCTGGGGCAGCCGATTGACGGGAAAGGGCCTTTGCCAAAGGGCGGCTATCCTGTGCCATTGAAGAATAAACCGCCTGCGCCGCATGCGCGCAAAAGGCTGGGCGCACAACTGGATTTAGGCGTGCGCGTGGTCAACAGTTTTCAAGCCACCTGCGAGGGGCAACGCATGGGCATTTTTGCAGGCTCTGGCGTTGGTAAGTCGGTTTTGCTGTCGATGATGGCGCGTTATACGAACGCCGATATTTCAGTGATTGGTCTGGTGGGCGAACGTGGCCGCGAGGTGCAGGAATTTATCGAGGACGATCTTGGCGAAGAAGGTCTTGCACGTTCGGTCGTGATTGTCGCAACGGGGGATGAGCCTGCCTTGATGCGCCGTCAGGCAGCATACACAACATTGGCAGTGTCCGAATATTTTCGTGATCACGGCAAGCAGGTTTTATGCCTGATGGATTCGGTGACGCGCTTTGCCATGGCGCAGCGTGAAATCGGCTTGT
>CEUZ01235441.1_pt1 | contig 16291 bp, 13 predicted proteins | sample 361511 | NCBI WGS metagenome assembly CEUZ01 (sample SAMEA2622822, study PRJEB7988) | marine metagenome | biome: marine biome (ENVO:00000447); feature: surface water layer (ENVO:00002042); material: "saline water (ENVO:00002010), including plankton (ENVO:xxxxxxxx)" | depth 5 m
CGTCGCCCCAGGGGTCTTTATATTTCAATCCAAGATCGGGGCAATATAAAAACCATCCTTGGAAATTGGCCAAATTCCCAAGTAGAAGTTATTGTAGTTACTGATGGGGAAAGAATACTAGGACTGGGAGATCTGGGTGTCAATGGTATGGGTATACCGGTTGGGAAATTATCCTTGTATACAGCATGTGCCGGTATCAACCCTTCTCGATGCCTACCTATTACCCTAGATGTAGGTACAAATAATACTACTCTTTTAAAGAACTCGCTTTATCTTGGACTACAACAGGAACGTCTTCATGGTAATGAATATGATTCTTTTATCGATGAATTTATGGAAACCGTTGCGGAAGTATTCCCTGATGCAGTGATCCAATTTGAAGACTTTGCAAATGCAAATGCAGCCCGACTGCTGAAGAAATACCAGGATTCATACAGAACATTTAATGATGATATTCAAGGTACTGCTGCTGTGGCACTGGCCGGTCTTATGACCAGCATGAAAGTAACATCCCAAGCTCTAGAAGACCAGAAGCTGGTTTTTTATGGGGCAGGAACAGCCGGGATTGGGATTGCTAAGCTCTTTGTCCAAGCATTAATGGAAAAAGGAATTCCAAAAAATGTAGCATATAATCAATGCTGGTTTGTGGACAGTGGTGGTCTGGTGGTAAAAAGCAGGGAGGATTTATCGGCAGATAAAATGGACTTTGCCCATGATCACCAACATCTGAAAAAACTGCAGGAGATTGTAGAGACGGTTGAACCCACTATTTTGATCGGTGTTTCAGGTCAGGGAAATTCTTTCACCCAACCCGTTATCGAAACCCTTGCCAGATTTAATGATCAGCCCATTATTTTTGCCCTTTCCAATCCCACTTCTAAATCAGAATGCAGTGCAGAGGATGCTTATCGGTGGACAAATGGTCGTGCCATATTTGCCAGTGGCAGCCCATTCGAGTCTGTACAGATCAACGATAAATCATTAATTCCTAGTCAGGGCAATAATGTATATATTTTCCCTGGAGTAGGATTGGGTGTTATTATTTCCAAAACTCCTGTGATAAAAGACTCTCTATTTTTAACTGCCGCAAAAACTTTATCTGAATTTACCTCCGCCGAGGATCTGGATAGGGGGCGGCTATATCCGCCGTTACATCAAATCAGAGAGGTATCCAGAGCTATAGCTATAGCTGTTGCCAAAAAAGCTTCTCAAGATAATCTTTCCGTTACCAGTCTTCCAAGTGATCTCGAACATTATGTATTCAGCAGAATGTATGATCCTATTTACACCGATTACACTACAGTATAATTTCTCCATTCTTTATTGTATATCTCAATTGAAGAGTTTACAATAAATCTCTCTGCTGACCCAGGCATCCGTAGCGGCATATTTGATCTGTTTAACGGTAAGTCTATCTGCATCCCAATTGGATGTTCTACTGCCCTTTGAGATCCTAAAATGCAATAACAATGCTGCCAGCCCCCGTAGGCCAAAATGTTGTAATTCCTTTTTCCGGGCTACTTCACCCAAGTCGACAAAATTACCCGGATAAAAGTCAGATATTTTCTGCATATCTTTTATGTCCCTAGCAATAGCAACACCAGCTTTTACAATCGTATGGTTCGTCAGTAGCGATTTCAATGACCTTGGTATTCCGTACTTATTAAGTCGAAATAGAAAGACCGTATCAAACCCGGCGAGTTGAAGCAGAGATGGTAAAAAATATTGTCCTTTCTTAAATGCTGGCCGTGTTTCAGTATCAAACCCTAGGATAATTTCATTTTGCAGGATTGTACAGGCTCTGTTTACATCCTTTTTAGATTCTAGCAAGTGGATAGATCCACTATAATATCTTAATGGCAATTTATTGATTTCTTCTTTGGTCAATCTGTAGTTTGGATTTATTGTATACATCAGATCAATCCTTAGATCAGGAAATAAAGAACTCTAAAAAAGTTAAAATGCGTATTCTAGGGTATCTCTTGCAACTAGTATCATCAATATTTTATTCATTTTCGTCTAATAAGATGATAGAACCAGATTATGTATTCCCTTTAAAAATTGCGTTACTATAAATAGAAATTGAAAAATTACTATTCTGTTTTATAGTAGGATTAAAATTCTTTAGTTTCTATTATATTCCCCAGTTTTTCACAAATATAGGGTACACCACGACGATCTGGAGGGTGTTCTTCTTCACATCGTTCATCGCAGTCAAAATAAATTTCCTCCAGGGTCTTTTTACCTTGTTCATTATAATAGTTCCACTGGCCAGTCTGAAGACCTTGCTCATAAGAACCATCATATTTCTTTTCTCCATTTTGATGATATCCGGTCCATTTGCCATCGGCTTTTCCTTTCTTATACTCTCCTACATATCTTTTCTTTCCCTCTTTATCCAAACCAGTCCATAATCCTGTTTTATATCCATTTTTTAATATTCCCTCCTCACGTTTTTCACCAGATCGATAAGTGTTGAATGCCGGGCCGTTATATACTTTTCGGTTAAAGAAAAAATAGCTACTGTAATCATCATTGGTAATCCATTGACCTGCTCGTTCAAATAAAACTACTTCCATTTCTACAGGCTCCTTGGAACAGCCAACGAAAAGAATTAAGAGAAACAATATAGTGAACTTCATGCCAGACTCCTTCGATATATTAATGGATAATAATTATCGCCTGAAATTTCCATTATCATGAATGTAAATTTCGAACAATTTCAGCGAGATCAGCAATAGCTACAGACATCCAATCTCATCGGGGTAGGTGAAACAGGTACACTCATAACCTGAAAGATTCCAGCATTGAACATCAATATTAGCATCATTCTTATATGTTACTTTATACTTGATCCTTCCGTTTTCATACCACCGTGTTAAAATTCCTTCTTTCAAATCATTTTTAAAAAATTTTTCTTCAATCTTGATCCCATCCAACCAGCTTGTCCAACGACCATCTTTTTTACCATCTTTATAAAATCCTTCAATAATTTTATCTCCGTAACGATCCCATTCCAGATAGGGTCCGTGGCGTTCACCATCATAATAAAATGTTGCTTTCATTTTTTCAGACCAGCTACTTCTATCATGATATTCAATTCTGTTTTCAACTCCGTTAAAAACACCATTAAGGTAGTACCGTTCAGCAGTTACATTCCCAAAACCATCCATCTCAAAAACCTTTCCGGAAAATGGTTCCATGGATTGGTGCGTAAAAAGCACACCATTTTTTTTTATCATAACTTCCAGATTCCATTGTTCAACCTCTGGTATAATAAAAGTACCTGTTTCATCATAATTCTGGGAAATAACTATGGTAAGGAATAGAGATGTTGGGATTAGGCTATATTTCATGATAGTGATATTAAGGAAAAACAATAAATAATGGAAAAATTTGGAAATTGGTACCTTACCCTATACAAAAAAATCGGCCGATGAGAAAAAAAGCCTTTTCTATGATATGTTTTTTATAATAAAAGTTAAAAATTTGGTATCGTGATTATTCTACCAGATAATTAAAAGGGTAATAACTTGAAATATTTATCGATATTAGAAAAGATTTGGCTTCTTTTGATTCCCGTCCAGCTATATTCCCAAAACCTAGTGATTCAAAATGAATCCACAAAAAAGCCCTTAGTTGGAGTCAATGTTTATTCGACCAGCCATGGAACCACAACAGATTCCAACGGTGTTTGTAGTCTGTCCGGATTTTCCAATGAGGAAATCATCATTTCTCATATTGGATATGAAAAAATCACACAAACAAAAGAGAGTCTGCCGGAAACGCTATATTTAGCCATGATTTCTATAACGGCAGGCAGTATTCATGTCCTTGGCCTGAAATCAAAAAAAGAAAAAAAACGCTTCCATAAACTGGAGCGGGATGTAATCAAGGTTTACCCCTACGCTCAACTAGTGGGAATCTTACTGGATGAATATTCAACAGTCTTGGACAGTATTAATGGACTATGGTATTTCAGGAGGAGACAGGCCAAGAAAAAAATATTCCAGAATATTGAAAATCAGATGATCACTACTTACGGGAGGAAGATAAGAAAATTGACCAAAACACAGGGTCGGATTTTGATCCGTCTGGTTGATAGGGAAACGGAACATACTTCCTACGCAATCATTAAGGATTTTCGAGGATTTCTTGCTGCTGGTTTCTGGCAAGTTACTGCCCGTTTATTTGGCCATAATCTGAAATCAAGTTATAATCCAGAAAAAGGAGAGGATAAAATGATCGAGTACATCATCGATACAATAATAAAATTATGACACAAATTCAACCTTATAAAAAAGGCAAAGTTGAGCCAAACCTTTCTTCTATGCTAAAAAAAAATATACCGCTTATTGATCTGCGTTCCCCAAGTGAATTTAAAAAAGGTGCTTTTCCCGCCAGCTGTAATCTGCCCATTTTAGATAATGAAGAAAGAAAACAGGTGGGTTTAACCTATAAAAAACATGGTAGCCAAGCAGCAGAAAAACTTGGATATAAACTAGTTTCCTGTGGTAAAAAAGATAAGCGTATTGAAAACTGGAAGCAGTTTATTCAGCGTAATTCCAAAGCTCAGTTGTACTGCTGGAGAGGTGGAATGCGTTCCACCATTGCCAGCAGGTGGTTAAAAGAGATCGGATTGAATATACCCGCAATCCCAGGTGGGTATAAGGCTCTGAGATCTACCTGTTTAGAAACACTAGAATCGGTAAAAAATGACCAAAAGCGCTGGATCATTCTAGGCGGGCGTACTGGTTCCGGTAAGACCGCATTGATTTCCAGTATTCCTGCTAGTATCAATCTGGAATATCTAGCAAATCATCGTGGTTCAGCCTTCGGCAGACGGCAGACTCATCAGCCCACAACTATCAACTTTGAAAATACGCTCGCCATCGCTTACCTACAACACAATCATAATATGCTGGTTCTGGAGGATGAAAGCCGTGGTATAGGCAAACTAACCATCCCTGAAACCTGGTATCAAAGGATGCAAAATGCGGAACTAATCATCCTGACAATTCCTACAATGGAGCGGATAGAAAATATTCGTCGAGAATATGTGGACAAGCAATTATTGGAAGGTATTCAACCAAAAGTATTGAAAATCTCACTACAAGATTCCTTAGCACACATTAAAAACCGATTGGGTGGAAAGAATTATCAAGCTATCCATCAAAAGATAGAAAATGCCTTCAAAACTTTATCACCGGAAAGCCATGAAGGCTGGATCCATGATTTGCTCAAAAAATATTATGACCCCATGTACAGCTATCAGTTAAAACAAAAGGAAAATCGATGCGTACTAGAGGGAGATTATCAGACAATACGAGATTTCCTCCAAGATTAATTGATTTATTTAGAAATAATTATGTTTTTACATAAAAGATATAATCTATTTATTTTTATTAAAAGTCGGTAAATATATAAGCTAAACCAAATACCTTGATTGGATTACCAAGTATAATTTTGTATCATCTTCCTTGACTCCATTCTTCCACAATGCCTTTCAAACCAATAAAAAGGGCAATCAGAAATAAAATGTGAAAAAGAGTCTTATTCAGGTTCAATAAAATGCCTGACCATTGGACATCTTTAATAAACATTATAGCCAGGATAGGAAGAAGTACACTAAGAAATAAATGATAGAGACAAATAAAAATAATTGCGTCTTTATTTCTAATTGCGATAAATATTGAAAATGGAACCCAAAAGAATATGCCGAAGGGAATAATAAAATCGTATGAATGATTAGAACTTGGAGGTTTGATCATTATTGATCCTTGATTAAATGTAATTATATTAGAATTCGGCTCTAAAAAGGATATTAATACAGGAACTAAAAATCTAGTATTCAGCTCTACTCGAAGAGGGCGAAATACAATAAGATAAAAAATACCGCAGGCTACTAAACTAAAGAAGACCTTGAGGAAGATAGAATATCGTCTTGGTCGCTTTTTACTGTCCATAGATACCATAGTCCTAGCATAACTGGGTAAAGAAAAACAAAAGCACTAATTTTATGAAATGTCAACCAATGATTTGAAAGATATACTTTTACCAAAGCAAATCCCATAATACGTATTATATTGGCTAAATAAATAACGAAAATACCACCAAAAATCACCAACAGTTTAGGTTTGGTTTTGTTACCTCCGTATGCAAGAATAAAAGCACAGTGAATCCCCATCAGAGTCAAGCCATTACAGCCGTTAACTATCTCCACACCACCATATCCTTTTACAACAATAATCGTGCCCCACGAATCTGTTGGCCATCCTATAAAATTCAAGCATTTAGCAGCAAGAAAAGCACCAGATTCACAAAGAAATAGATCCAACCTGCCATCAGGGAGAATAAGATAGTCGTAGGCCAGCTGCATAATTAAGCAGACAGCGCTGACCTTGATTAAAAAATAAAATACGGGGGAAGAAGTAAATTTATTTTTTATGCTGGTCACGGATTTTCCGTACAAATATTAATCCACCGGCAGCTAAAAGCCAACCAATCCCAGTAATAGGTCCCTGATCAGGAGCATCAGGAAGATCAGGTTGAGCCATTACCGTTGAGAGCAAGCCTAAAGCTATAAGTGCAGTGTTATATAATTTGTTCTTCATAATCCTTTCTTATTTTAAGTATGTGACCTTCTGATTCAAAACTTCTTTTCCACTAATTAACTGGATAATGTAAATACCAGCTGATGACCTATAATCTGGGTTCCAGGATAAACTATGATAACCTGGAGGCATCACCCGGTCCACCAGAGTACTGACTTCCCGACCAGATAAATCATACACTTTTATCAATATTGATCCGGTCTCAGGTATACTATAGCGTATCGTAGTACTGGGATTAAATGGATTGGGATATGCCGGTTTCAGAGAAAAAGTTTCTACCTGAAGTTCAGGTTCCTCAGAGTCTTGGCCAGCAGTAGCCGAAGACATAAAGATCGTAAACCTAGATTCACCTACACTGGGATAGGCGGATATCATATTGATGTTGTTTACAAACCCACCTTTGGGCTCCAAGATAAGGCTATACGAATTATTCTCATGCATATTAATAACTTCATGAGTTATATTATCCATGAGCATCATCGATATGCCTGGAGGAAGTTCTGAAAAATTCCAGCTCACGGTAATATCTTCTGGTATAGTCTCAAATCCTTCATCTGTGCCAGCAAGCATCATTACATCCAAATCCAAAGCAATATCCGCATTAAAGTCATAGGGGAGATTATTGATGGCCAGAGCCTCATCATTCATATAAAACATACTGATTAGATGATTATCACGAGAATGGGACATCAAACGTAAAGCATCAGCAGCATCCCGTTCCACTTCCCCATAAAGATTGAAACTCATGTGTGCTGAACTGGAACGGTCAGCAGTGTTAAAAACGATAAGAGCGCTGCCAGTTGAATCTGCAGTAGTACGACCATTACCGCTACCAAATCTTCTCCGGTCACTTCTTTTAAACCTGAATCTACTTTGAGGTGGAGAATGTACCCAAAAAGCACGAAAAGGAGCCAAGCGACCTGTTGCCAGAATCCCTTCACCGATTGTACCATTATGCGCTTTATACTTTTTTTCCTGAGCATCATATACATGTATCGCCGGTCGTACATTATGTTCATTTTTATTTCTTTCGGTCATATTAGGAATATCCATAGCCACACCATAGGGATTACCTACAAGTTTCCATTCCCCGGTAGCGATAGGTATATCTATATCATTGCTTACCTGAGCAGAGTCAATGCTTAAATCCAGTGGGAAATCATCCTCAATACCATCAAAATTGGCATCGGCGAATGCGTACACTAAAATACCAGTTCCCGCGTAGTAAGTTGTGGTGTCTAAATTAGGAACTACCTGCCAACTGTTATCGTTCCACGTCCATATATTGGGATCTGCATCAGGATTATCTGAACCTGGCATGCCTTGGGTATAAAGCTCTTCTAATAAGTCTCCATAGATTTTACCAGATACTGGGCTGGAAATCATACGGAAGCCAGTCTCACCACTAATAGTGATCTTGGTCGCATTGGCAGTTATGGAAAAAGTTTGTGTGGATGTTCCACCATTACCATCATTGGCGGTCAGAGTCACATCGTGCAGACCCACATCATCAGATCCCGGGACACCTGAAAGAGTGTTATTGTTTATTGTCAGCCAACTTGGGCTGGTAGATGATACGGTTACCACATCTCCATCTATATCATGAGTCTGAATTGTATAACTATAGTTGACACCTTGATTAATTTCAATTACATGTTGAGAAGTAATTGTTGGAGGATCATTTACTGGTGCTATAGTAATATTTACTGTAGCTGGTTCTGATGTTAATTCTCCATCTGATGCTGTAAAAGTAAAACTATCAGTACCATGGTAATTTGCATTGGGAGTATAGGTCACTTCGGCACCAGTTCCCCCACCATTATTGATGACCCGGAAATTGTCCACAGCACCATAATCACCATTTCCAGTATGGAGCCAGGCTATCCCATATTGAGTGATATCACCAGCTGGTAGACCTCCGCCCGAAACCGGGTTGGCGTTCCATTGGACCCCATCTCTCCAGTCATAACCATTGGGCGCACCCGCCAAAGACACATACCAGTTGTCAGAGTCTACGTTTACACTAACATCCACTTCCCAATCCGTGACTTGGCTTTGGTTCATACCTCCATGATCATCATCAGCCATTCCAAACTGACCACTGGCATACCATGTGCCGTCAACTATGGCAACAAATCTAGCGCCGAGAGTTGTATTGGCAGCCCAATCGATAGTGAATACAATATCCCCGCGATCAGAACTCCTAATAATATTATTATTGGCTTTAGTTACAGCATATTTGGAACTGGATTGACCATAATTGTTACGTATGAAATAGTTATCCCCATCAGGAGTGCTCAAGCCAGTTGGTTGAACTGCAACATGGGGTCCAACATATATACCGTTATTCATCCAAGCACTACTTCCTTCCCAACGTGTACTTGAAAGGGACAACTGGACGTTAATGCCACTTGGATCTAAAAAGTTTGAAGTGCTGTGGGTTACTGGAGCACTACCACTATTTAAACTCGCAGTACCATATTGTGGGCTAGATGCCAAAACATAAGTCAGGGCATTGCCTTCAACGTCACTTCCTGCAAGCGTAATTGTTTTTGCCAAATCCTCATTACTTGATGCAGATTGTGCGGTAGCAATAGGGGCATCATTTACTGGTATTATAGTAATATTTACTGTTGCTGATTCTGATGTTAATTCTCCATCTGATACTTTAAAGGTAAAACTATCATTACCATGATAATTTGCATTAGGTGTATAAGAAACATTGGCCCCATTTAAAGTCGCAGTACCATTGGTTGGATTAGTTGCCAATGTATAAGTCAAGGCATCGCCGTCAATATCATTTCCAGCTAAGACAATTGTTTGTGCAGTATCTTCGTTTCCTGTTACGGATTGTGCTGTGACTGTGGGAGCGGTATTTGATGGTGCAGAAGAACTTATAATATTTACCCAACCATTTCCTGTACTCACATTTTCAGAATTAATTTGATTATTTCCACTGTTATATGATCCTGCACCACCGCCAGCTTGATTTCCATATGAGCCACGGTCGCCACCGCCACCAGAGTAACCGCCTCCGCCACCTGCGCCCATATTATCGGAACCACCACCGCCGCCGCCGCCGAAACCGCCATCACCGCCTTCATCATGACCATCATTATAGCGTATACCTCCAGTACCACCCTGCAGAGGTCTTAAACCTCCTCCTGCTGATCCATATCCTACAGTACTTGCATTGTAATTAGTACTATTATTACCCGCAGTGCCATTTGTTAACCATCCTGCACCACCGCCAGCCCAATAGCTCCAGCCACCATGATTAGATCTACCACCATTTCCATTAGTACCACCATTTGACAATTGATTTCCGCCGTCTCCGCTTGTTGTGATATTTGCATGTATTCTAGTACTATTATTTCTTCCACCACCGCCACCTCCGCCAGCAGCAATTAATAAATTATTTGTACCAGATATCCAGATGAAACTACCGCCTCCGCCACCAGGTGCAGCATTATCTTGATTAGTAGCTCGTGTATTTTCACCTTTTTGCCCAACTATAATTTTTAATATATCACCTTGCGTCAAAGAAAAATCTCCACTCATTGAAGCCCCTTCGCCTCCATGATAGTCAGATGAATATAATTGGGTACCACCGGCCGCTCCTATAGCTTCAATTCTATAGATACCTGTTGAAGGAACTGTCCAAGTTTGTATTCCACTTGCGACTGTTACAGTTCCTTCTAGATTTGTTCCTGAATAAGCACTATTTGCTTGTGATTGACTGGGACCATATCTGCCTGATTGCCCACAGTTAGTGAACTGATATGTTGTCCCACCATCCCTTGAAAGGGAAATTATATCGACATATTCAGCATTGTTATTGGTTGTATTAAAAGACGTAATATTATTATTCTGGGCAGGATGCTCTCCATCTCGAAAGTTATCCATGAATGTTGGTTGGGAGACAGTTTGTTCTATCTGTCCATCTAATATCATTCCATTATTATCTCTAATCACTTTTTCTCGAGATGAATCAGTGAATACAAATCCAATAGTAAAAATAGAAAATGCTAAATATCTAGAGATTAAATTTTTTAATTCCATATTCAATTTTCGTTCTCTTTTCATCAAATATTCTTCGTCTTTTTAGACTTACTTAAAGATTCTATGTGTAAGACACCACAATAATCATGCCAAAATAAAAAAAATCTAATCTTTATTTTTTCTCGTCAATAATTACTATAATGTAATTACAGTTTCAAGTATGCATTTCGTAACATAACGATACATTATTTTTAAATGTTTCATAATGAGACATTTTATTAGATAATGTAATTATTTTATATATATCGGAATTTTGAAAATAATTGAATAGCAGTATTCAACCATGGAAGATCTTAGAATATGGTAAATATGCTTAGAACGCTGATCTCTCCCAAATGCGTTACGGCCTCAATAAAAATCATTCTAAAAGAACTATCTGTTCAATTTAGTAGAATTGCCGAGGTAAATCTAGGTGAAATTTTCAATATTAATTCTAAAATTATACCCTATTAACATCCTCAGCATTTGAAGAAGATTGGACCTATTTCAAATCAAGGAAAGGAGTACTTTCTTTAGGAAACCTAGGAGAATAAAAGCCACAATTGGAGAAAAATCTACGCCCATGGATGTAATCGGGATCGCCTCCCGGATAGGTTTCAGTACTGGTTCAGTAGTATCATTCAACAGGCGTACCCACTGGCTATAGGGATTATGGGGTACCCAGCTTAAAATCACACGGATAATAATTAATAGCTGGATTATATCAAAAGCGGTACTGATCAGCCTGAAAAGGAGAAAATTCATTTTGTATCTAGTATTAAATCACTATTCAAATCTACTTCCATCTTGAGTACTGTAAAAAGACCATTCAAATAGATAGGTAATCTTGATATTTTTTTATTGACGAAAATAGTCTTTGAACTTTATTTATCTTTATATACTAATTTTGCCCATGTTTTACATAAATTGGAAACCCGGTCAACTAACGGGCTCAATCAGCAGCAAAGAAAAGCTACCATGGCATTTAATCCCTGTACAACCGGCGCAGTCTGTTTCACGTTGATTGTGAGCAGCGCCTCCATCGAAGCAAAAAATCACGCTAATCCTCCCGGCTATGAGGAATTTATCCATTTATTCAGCGATTGGCGAAAGTTCGAAAATCCTTCTCTATTGAATGGTGCGCCGGATTATACAGCAAAACGTTTCGCCAAGGATCACCAGATATTCCAGGAACTGGAAACGCGCCTGAACAAAATCGAAATTGGCGACTGGCCCATTCCCTTCCAAGTTGACTGGTATATCACCCGGGCAGAAATGAATGGATATGACTTTAACTATCGAATCCTTAAGCCTTGGGTTCGGGATCCCGCTTTTTACCAGACTGTCTGGATGCATCAAAGCGATGTCCCAGCCCATGAAGGCCCGACTAATCATGCCACTCTAGAGTTCTGGTCTTATCGGTTTCCGCTTAGTATTGATGAAGAAAATCGTTTATCCAAAGATCTGAAGGTTATCTCACCACTGCTTAATCAGGCCCGTGGAAATCTAACTGGTAATGCTCGGGATCTGTGGATTGCCAGTATTGAAAATTTTAAAGAACAAACCAAGAATCTGGACAGGATTACCGAAAAAACTATGCCTTTTAATCATCAATCGGAACTTGCCGCTGCAATAAAAGACGCACAAATAGCTACAGCAGATTTCACATCTTGGCTAGAAAAGCAGGCTTTGGATAAAACCGGCCCTTCAGGGATCGGGAAAAAAAACTATACCTGGTATCAGCAAAATGTTCACCTGTTGCCCCTGACCTGGGAAAAGGAGGTGCAACTTTTACAACGTGAACTAGACCGAGCTTGGTCTTCTCTCAAATTGGAGGAACATCGTAATCGGGACCTACCGCCCATGAAAGCTGCCAATACACCGGAAGAATTCGCCCAACTTACGGAGAACGGTGTAAAGCGTTTTATGAATTTCCTAAAAGAAAAACAGATCATGCCGATCAAACCAAATATGGAACCTGCCCTTAGGGAACATATGGGTGAATTTGTTCCAAATGATAAGCGTAATTTCTTTTTGATCGGTATGCATTACGACCCTGTGCCCCTTTACTGCCATTTTATCCACTGGTTTGATCTGGCCCAGATGCGGGACGAACCACACGAAAGTCCTGTCCGTAGTGGACCGCTGCTCTACAATATTTTTGATTCCAAGAACGAAGGCATTGCAACCGGCGTGGAAGAAATGTTCATGCACGCTGGACTTTATGAGGATAGCCCCCGCTCCAGAGAGATTGTCTGGATCATGATTGCTCAGCGTGCTGCCCGGGGACTTGGCTCACTCTACGCTCACGCCAATGAAATATCTATGGCGGAAGCTAGCCAGGTGCATGTAAAATGGACACCCCGAGGTTGGATGAAGCGGGAACCTCATTTATTACAATTTGAGCAGCACCTTTATCTGCGCCAGCCTGGCTATGGCACCTGTTATATAACCGGAAAATATTTGATTGAAAGACTCATTACTGAATGGTCACAAAAGCTGGAAGAAAAAGGGGAGAAATTTGTGATGAAAGATTTTTTTCAGATCTTTAATAATACCGGAAATATTCCTGTAGAACTGGTGCGCTGGGAAATGACAGGGAATAACGATGGCTTGAAAATACTGCGAAAGAACGATTAGCTATGCATTATCTGATACTACCCTTAATGATAGTATTCTTGTTCCTACAGCTTTTCCACAGATGATTACTGGATTTCTGACAGAAATATTTATATCAGATTAGATAACATCCCAGTTTATTTTAATAATTTAATTGATCGGGTAGATGCAAATCCCCCCTGGATCATATTGAGCATATATACACCGGAAGAGACAGTTTTGTTCAGAGTATTTTTCCCATCCCATGAAAAATTGTGAACACCGGGATTTAGTCTTTGATTAACCAGTGTACGCACCCTGCGCCCCTGGGCATCATAAATCACTAATGATACCTTTTCTGTTATCCGAGTCACGATACGGATGTGACAGTTTTCATTGAAAGGATTTGGGTATAAACTTGTAATCCCAGGAGAAATGGGTTGAGTACTTGTTATTTCACCAGTGGTATCCAAAGCCATGCCCAGAGTTGTTAAAAAACCTTCCATCTCTATCAGAAGTCCAGTGGATACTCGGATATGCTGAGGCATATCCCATCCAGTTCGTACATTAAAACCCTGATCAGCGAGTGTTTCAACAACCTGTTCTGCATTTACACCGCAATCGACCATTATAAAACTCGTCTCTGATGGTATATAATCCAATCCTAAATTCGTAAAACCAGTATATAGCATAGTTTTTGATGCAGCATTCAAATTTAGGGTAGCATTCACATGTTCAGAATCATTCAGAGCAGAGATCGCAGCAGCATGAGATGGGCGAGATACTGTGGCGTAAAGCTGCACACCCTCTATCTGATCAGTGATTTCTGCCGAAGCCAACGTGTATCCAATCCTGGCCCCAGCAAGACCAAATACTTTGGAGAAGGTCCGGACTACAATAACTGAATAACCTTCATTTATATAGGAAATGGCACTCTCAAAATTCTCGTTATCAACATATTCAAAATATGCTTCGTCAACACACACAGCTATTCCTTCCGGGATTTGACCCATAAAAGAAGCTAAATCATCTTTATGGATAATTTTTCCCAGAGGATTGTTAGGATTCACAAGAGAAATTAGTTTTGTATTATCCGTAATGGCGGCAAGGATTGCTGTAAGGTCAATAATATGATTTTCATCCACGGGGATATAGACGGCGGCCCCACCATTGGCAATGGCCTCTGTAGCAATTTGACTGTAAGATGGTTGCGCCAAAATAACTTCATCACCAGGGCCAATAAAGGCATCTGCCACTTTCTGAATCATTTCTGTCGCCCCTGCACCAACACAAACCTGCTCTGTATCTAGCCCAAGATGATCTGCTATGACTGATTCCAAATTTGTGTTTTGCCAATCCGGATACCGATGAGCCAAGGCTGCTTCATCCCTAAGAGCCTGCAGCGCCATTGGAGAGGGACCCAGGGGATTTTCATTATAACAGATCCGGCCGGTGTAGTCCTGCGGCTCTTCCAGAAAAAAAGGTCGGGCCTGAATACGACCCGCGCCGGGCAGTACCATAAAACTCAGTAAACTGACTGATTTGAGAAAATCCCTGCGCCTAATACTTTGCATTATTATATTGCTCAATGATGAGAATCAAAAATTAAAAAAGGCGACATAACCATCATCTGTTTCATTCATTACTAAGGTTAATCTTAATTGAGCACATAACAAAACTGTTTAAAATATAATGGTTTTGATAAATAATATTAGTTAAATGTGACAACTATTATAGAATTATATCCAATATCCCATAAACAAAAAACCCCGCTTGAAGCAGGGTTTGATGATTTTGACTAAAGCACTTTACCCACTTGTAATTTTTGTGGGCGCATCCAGCACATCGTACGCTTTATAGGAAACATTCACAAAACTTGGATTACTACCCAGCACTTCATCATAAAACTGACTATTGAGATAATCTTCCATTGATTTGTGATTTTCCCAAGTGTAGACACCGCCATAAACATTATTTTCTTTATCTGACAGCCAAACTTTAGAAACTAAACCATTTAAATCACTAAACGCTGGTGCTACCTCAGCAGCGGCACCCATATAATCTTCGTGACTAATTCCTTCTAGATTAAAATTCACTATTTGAATAACCATTCTGGTTTCTCCTCTATTTTATATTAATTAAACTATAACCTCATGGGAAAAATTGCCATAACATTGTATTAAGCGCAAATAAAAAACATCTATTTGAGAGCTTGATTTTAATAGAATATATTTTAATATTAAATCCAGATATCATTAGGAGCAGTTAAATCATTAACTCCATCACCTGTGTTAATAACTCCTTTTGGTTCGATAAGCATTATCAGACATTCTTTTTCTGAATATGGTTTATGGTCTAAACCAGCAGGAACTACATACAATTCACCTTCTGATAAGTTGACAGTACCATTTTGAAATTCAATTTTCATTTTTCCATCAATTACAATAAATACCTCATCTGTATCTTTGTGATTATGCCAGATAAATTCACCCTTGATTTTTGCAAGTTTAAACTGATAGTCATTCATCTCTGCGATCACTTTTGGTGACCAGTGTTCAGAAAATTTTTTGAATTTCTCATGAAGATTAATTTTTTTGTTTATCATACCCAAATATACTAATCTGCCCAGAAATAAAAAACCAGCACTGGGTTTTTCAATTCAATGTGTCAGTTTGAGACTTCTAGTTTAGGGCACTTGTCCAATCAGGAATGGATACCGAATCTCCTGACCAAAATCCGGTGGAAACTCCACCAACACCGAATCGTAACTGCCCAAAATTTGCAACTTACCGCTACTGCCTACAGAGTCCTTATTACTCATCCACCAAAGACGGTCTATACCGTCCTCTTTTTGATCGGTAAATAATAACTCATAGAATCCTGCATCCAGATGCATAGGTATTTCATAGAACTGGTCATCTTCCAAGTTATCCATCTTTAATATTGTAGAATCAGCCTGGTTGCGGATGGTAAGTGTATTTTCCCTGGCCCTTCCAAAATTATTGGTCTGCAGGTGAATAGTAAAAGCTTCGGGTAGC
>CEUZ01292118.1_pt1 | contig 16288 bp, 15 predicted proteins | sample 361511 | NCBI WGS metagenome assembly CEUZ01 (sample SAMEA2622822, study PRJEB7988) | marine metagenome | biome: marine biome (ENVO:00000447); feature: surface water layer (ENVO:00002042); material: "saline water (ENVO:00002010), including plankton (ENVO:xxxxxxxx)" | depth 5 m
CTAATAGCTCAATTGGCTTGATTTATGCACTGAAAAGAATTTTTATACTAGATCTAGTATCAAGCAAAAACTCAAAAAAAACTAAAATAATGTAAAAACATTTTGACTGTTCAAAAATTGAACGTTAAAATGTTCAAAAATTGAACATTATGAAAGATAATCAAGATTATTTAAATTTACTTAGAAAAATAAACAACAAACCTTCAGCAAAACAAAGAGAGCTGGCCAATGAATTAGGTTTTAGTTTAGGAAAATTAAACTATTGTCTTAAAGCATTAAAGGAAAAAGGGTTAATAAAAATTTCTAACTTTAGAAAAAATCCAAAAAAAATAGACTATATATATGTCTTAACTCCCAAAGGAATATCGGAAAAGACTAAACTTACCGTCAATTTCATGCAAAGAAAAATGAAAGAATATGATGAGTTAAAAAAAGAGGTAGGAAAAAATGTATTTTAAAAACAACAAAGAAATAACAATTGAAGTTACAAACAAATGTGCCGCGAAGTGCATAATGTGCCCTCGAGAAAAAATGATCCAGCCTTTAGATGTTATGAGTCAAAAACTTTATGAAAAAATTGTTGTAGATGCATTTAAAGAAGGTGTTGAAATTATTGATTTGTGTGGTTATGGAGATGTTTTTTTAGACAAAGGTTTGATTGAAAAAATTAAATTTACAAAAGAATTAAAACCTAATTGTACTATTTATATTAGCACAACAGGCAACGCAATGGTCTCAAGGTATCACGAGGATATATTAAAATATACTGACATTCTTAAATTTTCTATTTATGCAACAACAAAAGAAATTTATACAAAAACAATGGGAGGTTTAGGATACGAAAAATCAATGAAAAATATTGATGAATTTTTAGCATTAGATACAGAAAAAAAAGTTTATACGATTGGTAATTTTATCAAAATGAAAGAAAACGAACATCAAATGAAAGATTGGATTAATTTTTGGGAAAAAAAACTTTCAGAAGTTTATGTTTGGAAACCTCATAACTATATTGATGGAAGAAAATATAGAGATATAAGCAATCAAAAACAAACTTCCTGTGGAAGGCCACTTGAAGGTCCATTAAACATAGCTGTCGATGGAAAGGCTCATGTTTGTTGTTTTGATTATAATAAACTAATGATTGTTGGAGATACTAAAAATATGACAATTAATGAAATAATGAATTCAAAAGAAATGAAAAAAATTCAAGAAAAACATAAAAAAAATGATTTTTCAGAGCTAATTTGTAAAGATTGTGATCAAACAGTTCATGACGAAACAGTTTTAGTTTACAAAACAAATCCTAAGAGAAAAGTTGGCATGGACAATACATCTTTATATAGCTGGAGATAAATTATAAGTAATATAATGAGAAGGAAAAAACCTTTTTTAATCGCCGAAATTGGCATCAATCACAATGGATCAGTAAATCTAGCAAAAAAACTGATTGATCTTGCAAAAAAGTACAATTTTGATGCAGTAAAATTTCAAAAAAGAGATTTGGATGTTTGTATCCCAGAAAATCAGAAAAATATAATTAAAAATACACCATGGGGAAACATAAGCTATATAGATTATAAAAAAAAAATAGAATTTGGTTACAAAGAATTCAAAGAGATTGCAGACTATTGTAAAAAAATCAATATTGATTGGTTTTGTTCTCCCTGGGATTTAAATAGTCTAAATTTTCTTAAAAAATTTAAAATAAAATATAACAAAATAGCTTCTGCTATGCTTACAAATAGAAAATTATTGCAAGGTGTTGCGAAGGAAAAAAAATTAACATTTATCTCAACAGGAATGTCAACAATGAAAGACGTAAATTATGCAATAAAAGTCTTTAAGAAAAATAAATGTGACTATGTTTTAATGCACTGTGTGTCAACATATCCATGCATAGAAAAAAATTTAAATTTAAACTGTTTATTAACATTAAAGAAAAAATTTAATTGTAAAATTGGTTATAGTGGTCACGAATCATCAGTCTCTCCCACTATCGCGGCATGGTGCCTGGGAGCCGATTATATAGAACGTCACATTACTTTAGATAGAACAATGTGGGGAACGGATCAATCTGCATCTCTTTCAGAAGAGGGAATCAGAGATTTAGTTATATTGTTATCAAAATTTCCAGATATTTTAGGAGACGGAAATAAAAAAATTTTAAACGAAGAGAAAAAGTTAATATCAAAATTTAAATATTGGTAAAAGCAAAGCTTTAATTTTTATAATGGAAAATTTAAATAAAATTAAAAGGAATTTTCAAGAACAAGGATTTGCTATTATAAAAAATATTTTTAATAAAAAAAATATTCGTTCATTAATGAAGGAAATTGATAGAGTAAAACGAAAATCTATAGAAATAAAAAATCCACATTTACACTACACAAAAGATAAAAAAATAAACACGATTCACAATATTAATAGATACATAAAGAAAGGGACTATAAATAAAATTTCAAATAACAAAAAAATTTTAAACGTAGTTCGACATATCTTAAAGTCAAAAACTAAAGTAAGAAATATAGAATTTTTTTTGAAACCAAAAAAAACTGGCCTGGAATCTCCATTTCATCAAGACAATTATTATTGGAATTTTTTAAATAAAGATCAGGCTTTAAATGTGTGGATTGCATGTAGTGACTCAAATTATAAAAATGGAGGAGTCTGCTATTTTGAAAAATCACATAAATTAGGATTGTTAAAACATAAAGTCTCTTTTGCTCCAGGTAGTTCACAAAAAATACCCTCAACTTACTTAAAAAAAATAAAGTTAAAAAAAGTCATACCTTCATTGAAATCAGGAGATTGCATTATACATCATTCACAAGTTGTTCATGGAAGCGGGCCAAACAAGTCTGACAAAGACCGTATAGGTTTTGTCATCAGCTATAAGAAAGCATCAGCAAAAATAAATAAAAAAAAACTACAAGAATATAAAAAAAAAGTTAAAAAAAATTTATTTTTTCTCAAGAAAGGTAAATAAAATAATTTTAATATGAAATTTTTAGCAGTAATACCAGCAAGAGGAAATTCAAGCTCTATAAAAAAAAAAAATATTTTTCCAATAAACAAAAAACCCTTAATACAATACACATTTAATGAATTAAAAAAGTCTTTTGTTAAAGATAAATATTTATTAAGTGATGATAAAAAAATAAGAAAATTAGCTAGAAAAAATAATGTATCTATTGAATATTTGCGTCCAAAAATCACTTCAAAAAGCACAACATCTCTCTCAGATACTTTGCATCACTTTCATAAGTGGACAAAATATAAAAAAATTTTTTACGATTATATAATTGTATTACAACCAACCTCACCGTTAAGAAGTTACAAGGATATAAATCATGCTGTGAAAATTATTAAAAAAAAAAAATATAAAAGTTTATTTAGTATTTCAGAATCAATCGAACATCCATATGAAACCATAAAAATTGGAAAAAGGGGAAGATGGAAATATGTTTTATCAAAATCGAAGTTTTATTTTAGGAGGCAGGATTTTGATTTTAAATCTTATTTTATAAATGGAGCAATTTATGTAATGCATAGAGATTTAATTATTAAAAAAAAAATCTATGATAAAAAAAATCATGGGTTATTTGTAATGCCTAAATATAGATCTATAGATATAAATGATTTAGATGAAATAAAACTGGCAGAACCTTTATTGAAAAAAAGATGAAAATTGATTGGAGTGGTAGATCGCATAATTATAGTAGCAAAGATATTAATTATCTAACTAAGATAATTAAGACTGCAGATCCTTTGACTCAGGGAAAATATTTAAAAAAATTTGAATATCAATTTGGAAAGTATATAAAAAAAAAAAATGTTTTTGCTGTAAGCTCTGCAGCTTCTGCCCTAGAAATAATTTCTTTGTTACTTAATTTCAAAAAAGGAGATGAAGTAATTATTCCTGCTCATACTTATTGCGCCTCTGCAATACCTTTTGCACGGCAAGGTGCGAAAATAATATGGGCTGATATTAATATAAATACGCGAGTTATAGATATAGAGGATATAAAAAAAAAAATTACCTCAAAAACCAAAGCCATAGTAATTGTTCATCTTTATGGTTTTGCATGCGATTTTACTAAAATTATTAAATTTTGTAAAAAAAAGAAAATTAAAATTGTAGAAGACTGCGCACAGTCACTTGGTGCAGAAATTAAAAATAAAAAAGTAGGTACGCTAGGTGATTTTTCTTGTTACTCATTTCATGCTCAAAAAAATATTAGCACTTTGGGTGAGGGGGGAATGATTTATGTTAAAGACAACAAAATTGCTAAAAAAGTAAATGGACTTAGACACAACGGGCACTCAAATTTTAAATTTAGAAGAAAAAAATATTGGTTACCAGCAATGGGAAATCTTGATTTAGATATTAAAAATAAATGGCCTTATAAATTTACTTTAAGCGAAGTTCAATGTGGAGCTGGTATCGTGATGCTAAAAAAATTAAATAATTTAAATAAAATAAGGATAAATAGAGCAAAAAAATTTATTCAATCAGTTTCAAATTTTAAAGAATTAGATTTTAATAAGGCATTTACAAAAAATAGACATGTTTATCATCTCCTTAGTGCTTATTTTGCACCAAGAAGGAATATTAATCGCAATAATCTTATAGATCTACTTTACAGGAAATATAAAATTAAGTGCGCAGTACAATATTATCCTCTTTATAGATACCCACTGTTTAAAAAAATGGGTGTTAAAAAAAATAAATGTAAAAATACTGATAAATTTTACGATAATATGATTTCTTTCCCTTTCCACGTATGGATGTCTAATCGTGATTTTAATTACTTAATAAGATCAGTTTACAAATCTTTAACAGAACTTAGAAACCATAAAAAATTAAGGTTGTTCAAATAATGAAGTTAATAATTCATCTAGGTTATCCAAGAACAGCAACCACTCTGCTGCAAAAAAGACTATTTCCTTATCATTCCGATATTAACTACTTAGGACCAAAATCTTTTGAAAAAAAATTAAATCTTCCCTTAAATCAAAATGGCATAGATAATATTTTAAATTTAAGTGATGCAAAAAAAATTATAGATCTAGAAAAATTTTCAAGCAAAAAAATAAATATAATATCTTCGGAAGCATATCTTAATTATACTAAAATAAACAATTACAAATCGTTAATAATTTTAGAAAGGTATTTAAGATCTTATTTTAAAGATATGCAAACAAAAGTTTTTTACACAGTAAGAAACCAATATGATTCAATTTTTAGTATTTATCATTATGTTTATTCAGAGTATCAAGAATATTTAGGATGTAACGATTTTGCAGAATTCATAAAAAAAGTGCAGGAATTAAAAGAAAAAAAAAAGAATCAAAAAGAAAAAAATTTAATTAATTTTTTACAAACCTATGATTTTAATTATACTTATGGATTAGTAAAATCAAAATTTCCTAAATCCAAAATTAAAATTTTAAATTATTCTGAACTTGAGAAAGATTATAAAAATTATTTTAAAAAATTATCTAGTTTTATAGAAATTGATTATGATGAAACGATTGCACTTATTGGTAAACAAAAAGAGTCAGCCCTATCTCAAAATAATGGTTCAATTTATTATAAGAAAAGAATTTTAAATCAGATTATAGAAAGCAAAATTTATCAAAACATTCATCAATTCGTGCCAAAAAAATTAGTAAGTTTAGGAAAAGATTATTTTTTCTCTAAAGTGGATATAAAATTAAAAACTAATAAAGATTTTAAAACAGTAATAGAAAATTATTATTATAATTCAAATAATGCCTTTTTTAAGAAAACAGGAATAAAAATTCATAATAATAAAAAAATAAATAAAAAAGAAAATTTATATCTAGTAACTTCGGCAAATCAATTGTCTTATCCGAAAAATTTTAAAAATATTTTGTTACTTGGTGAATGGTGTAATTTTAACTTAAATAAAGATTTTATAAAAAATTATAATTTTGAAATACTTCCATATCACTGGGAAAAAGAGGAAAGAAAACTAAAAGATTACAAATATATCATGTCAGTTTATAAAACTCTTAGTAAAGAATTATCAGAATCTCTAAACAAAACTCACAAAAAAAATTTTTCAACAAAATATTGGGAAACTATCATAAGTCCTTGGCTCATGGTTTTTATAGTTTCTATATTTGATAGATACTTACTAATTAAACAAACACAAAAATATAATATAATCGGAACTTCTAGTATAAAAGTTTCAGAACAAGAAATGATTGCTAAATCGTCTAGAGAATTTCTTAATTTTACACAACATGATTTGTGGAATAACTACATTTTTTCATTTTTAATTAGTAAAATAAATTCAAAAATAAAAATAAAAAAAGTTTTAGATTCAAATAAAATTAAAACAACCAAAATAAATTTTAATTTGAAAAGAAATATAATTAAATTTATTTCTTATATTACGACATTAATTAAAAATGAGGAAAAAATATTTATTATAGGAAGCTACTTAAAACTTTATCAAGAAATTCTTTTACAAATTAAGCTTAATCATATATTAAAATTTAACTTAGAAATTCCTTATAATGGAAATTTTATTATAAGTAGCAAACTAAGGAAAAAATTACTTAAAAAAAAAGGTAATGATGAATTTAGTTTAATTTTAAGAGAGCTGCTTGTTAAACAGATGCCAATTTTTTATTTAGAGGGATATGAGGCTTTTTCTAAATTTGTAAAACAATTAAAATGGCCTAAAAAACCAAAGTTAATTTTTTCATCAAATAGTCAAATTAATGATGAAACATTTAAATTTTGGTTAGCTGAAAAAAGAGAAAATAAAACACCATTTGTGGGAGGGCAGCATGGTGGGGGGTTTTTTATATCAAGATACGCCACTTCTTTTGATAGAGATGTGTTTACGTCAGACAAATTTATATCTTGGGGAAATAAAAAATTTAAAAATTCTAAAATTGTTCCCCTATTCAATATTAAAACTGCTTCAAATAAATTTAAAAGATTTCTTTTCTGCGATGAGATAAATCTTGTTCAAGATTTTCCACCCAAATATACAACAGCTTTAAGCTCTACTGTGTTTCCTTTATCTTATTGTAAGCAAAATGCTCAATTTCAATACAATTTTATAAAAAATTTAAGCAAAGAAAATAAAGAAAAAGTAAAAGTTAGATTGGGAGCACCCAACGAAGATTTAGAAAATTTTGAATCAAATATTTGGAAAAAAATTGATCCAAAAATAAACCTCGAATCAAGATTCACGTCTATAAAAGATTCAATACAAGCCTCTAAAATAGTTATTTGCACGACACTTGCTTCAACTACATTTTTAGAATGTTTAGCTTCAAACATCCCTTGTTTTTTATTAAATGAGTATGACAAAAATTGTATTTCAAAAGATTGTCGAGCAGATTTTGAGAACCTTAGAAAAATAAATGTCTTACAAGATAATCCCTACCATTTTTCGAAATTTATTAATAAGCATTATGAAAATATTAATTATTGGTGGAATTCAAAAAAAACCAAGAATGTAATTGATAGCTTTAAAGATAAATACAGTTTTACTGATAGGGAACCGCTATCTAAATTATCAAAAGTTTTAATGCAAAATTTTAAAACCAAAAGTAAGTTTATTTAAATGATTAATTTATTATTAAATAACTTTTATATTTTATCAAAAGATTTTAGAAAAAAGCTTTACTATTTTATTTTTCTGCTTTTTATAACAATTTTTTTTGAAAGCATGAGTATTATTTTACTTTTTCAATTTGTAGGCATATTTTTTAATTCATCAGATGATCTTATTACAAATACTTACTTGCACAATTTTTTTAATTTTATAGGCATTGATGTTGTAAAAAATAAATATTATTTATTTTTGTTTTTAATCTTAATTTATCTGTTTAAAACTATCTTTCTTACTTTTTTCTCTTGGTGGAAAAACCGATTTAGAATAGATATGAAAAAAAATATTGGCGAGAGACTTTTTAAAAAGTATATGTTTGAAAGTCGTAGCTATCATGTCAGCAAAAATTCTTCAGAGTTTGTAAGAAGTATCACAATTGATATTGATCGATTTACTTTAGGAATATTGGAATCAATTACTTTAATTACAGAAGTTTTAATAATTATTTTCATTGGTGGGATTTTATTTTACTTACAACCATTTTTAACTTTTCTATTTTGTCTAATATTTTTAATCTTTTCTTGCATTTGGTATTTTTCACTGAAAAAAAATCTAAATATTTGGGGACAAAAAAGAGTATTTCATGATGGAAAAATTGTTAAATTTTTGAACGAAGGCTTTCATGGTCACAAAGAAATAAAAGTTTTAAATGCTGAGAACTTTTTTATAAAAAATTTTAAATTTAATTTATTTAACACAACAAAATTTGCTTTCCTTAATGACTTTTTTCAGGAGATTCCTAGACTATGGCTAGAATTTTTGTTGGTGATGAGTTTCAGCATAATATTTATTTTTTTATTTATTTTTAAAGATTTTAGTTTTGCTATCATAGCACCTATTTTAGCAGCCTATTCAGGGGCAGCTTTAAGACTACTTCCTTCTATTAATAGAGTGATAACAGCTACTTATACTTTAAACTATGCAGGTCCAGTTATCAGAGCATTTAGAAATGAATTAAAATATGAAAATAAAAATGAATACATCAAAGGAGAATCAAAAGAAGAGTTAAGTTTTAATGAAAATATTACTTTTAAAAAAATAAATTTTTCTTACTCAAGCACAAAACTTCAGATAATTAAAAATTTTAATTTTCAAATAAAAAAAAATGAGATAATAGGTATAACAGGACCTAGTGGCTCTGGAAAATCTACATTAATAAATTTATTAATGGGCCTAGAATTTGCAAATGAGGGTTCAATTTTAATTGATAACATCTCTCTGACTGTTGATAATAGTAGAAAATGGCAGAAAAAAATAGGATATGTTCCCCAAACTATATTTTTGACTGACGATAGCATTAAAAAAAATATTGCTTTAGGAAAAGAAGATCCAGAAATAAATCATGAAAAAATAAAGCAACTTATTACGCGTTGTCAGTTATTTGACTTTGTTAATAAACTAAAATTTAAAGAAGAAACAAATGTTGGAGAATTGGGTTCAAAAATATCTGAAGGACAAAAACAAAGACTTGGTATTGCGAGAGCCTTATATCGTGATCCTGATATTTTGGTACTAGATGAATTTACAAGTTCATTGGATGTTCCCACCGAAAATGAAATAATGGAAATAATAAAAAGTTTTAAGGGTAAAAAAACTATATTTATAGTTTCCCACAAACAAAATCCAATTAAATATTGCAATAAAGTGATAAATTTAAGTGAGATAAATAAATTAAATGAAAAATCTTAAAATTTTTAAAAATTCCAGAGTAATTGTTACAGGCCACACAGGGTTCAAGGGCTCTTGGTTGACAGCGTGGTTAAAAAGATTGGGGGCAAAAGTTATGGGAATTTCCTTGGATCCACCTACACATCCTTCACATTTCAAAGTTTCGGAAATAAATAAAAATATTAAAGATGTTAGATTAGATATTAAAGAGTATAAAAAAATTCAAAAAAAAATAAGTAAGTTTAAACCACATTTTATTTTTCATTTAGCAGCGCAATCATTAGTGGGCTTGTCATATAAAGATCCAAGATTAACCTGGCAAACAAATGTTGTTGGAACTTTAAATATTTTGGAGTCTCTTAGAAAAATAAAAAATACTTGCAATGTTGTTATAATAACTAGTGACAAGTGTTATTTTAACAGAGAGGTACATTACGGATATAAAGAAACTGATACATTAGGAGGAAAAGATTCTTATAGCGCCTCAAAAGCTTCTGCAGAGCTGTTGGTAAAATCATATATAAGTTCTTTTTTTAAAAAGGGGCATCCAGTTAATATCGCTACAGCGAGAGCAGGAAATGTTATAGGAGGTGGAGATTGGGCAAACAATAGAATAGTCCCAGATTGTATTAGATCTTGGTCAAAAAACAAAAAGGCAAAATTACGAAATCCAAAAGCAACTAGACCATGGCAACATGTTTTAGAAGCTGTTGGCGGATACTTATGTCTAGCTATAAATTTAAAAATTAATAAAAAACTACATGGAGAATCTTTTAATTTTGGACCAGATTTATCAAGAGAATACAGTGTAGAACAATTAGTCAAAGAAATGAGTAATAATTGGGAAAATGTTTCTTGGAAAAAGATTTCAAAACATAAAAATAAATTTCACGAATCAGAACTTTTAAGACTAAATTGTAATAAAGCAAAAAAGATTTTAAAATGGAAAAGTGTTCTTAATTTTAAAGAAACTGTTGGAATGGTTTCTGATTGGTATAGAAACTATTATTTTGACTCCACTGATATTAAATATATTACAGAAACACAAATTGAAAAATATCAAAATTTAGCAATTAAACGAGGTGGCAATTGGGCAAAAAATTATTAAAAAAAATAAAAGTTAAATCATTAAAAATTGTAAAATTACCCAAAGGAAATGTAATGCATATTTTAAAAAAGAAGGAACAACCGAACTGGAATTTTAAAGAAGCTTATATTTCAAAAATTAAATTTGGAAAAATTAAAGCATGGAAATATCATAAAAAGATGATGCTTAATTTAGTGGTAATTCAAGGAAAAGTTAAGTTCGTTTTTTATTCAAATGAGGAAAATAAATTTAAGGTAATAAAAATTGGTGAGAAAAAGTATTCAAGATTAACTGTGCCCCCAAAAATTTGGTTTGGGTTTAAAGGAATTGGAAAATCTGAAAGTACTATAATTAATTTATCAAATTTTCAGTGGGATCCAAAAGAACAAAAAAATATTAACATAAATAAAATTAAATTTAATTGGAAAAAGTAAAAAATGATTTTGAATTTAAAATCTTTAAGAAAAATTCACTATAAACAACAAAGAAAAATTGGCAAAGAATACGGCGTAGATATAAACGACTGGGGCAAGAATCCTTATACATGTATCAAATCTATTTATTTAATTGAAACATCTGCAATAATTGTATTCCTGTTACAGTATACAAAAATTACACCTAATTTTTTAAGCTTGTTTTATGCTCTTTTAGGAGTAACCAGCGGCGTTTTTCTCGCTTCAAATAACGACATATTAATTTTAATAAGTTTATTATTACTTTTTTCTAAAAGCTCATTTGATTGGGCCGATGGATTATTAGCAAGAATTAAAAAAAAAACATCTGAACTTGGCTCCTTATTGGATGATTGGGGAGGGCTTGTTGGTTCATATAGTTATTTATGTGGTTTTGGTATTTACCTGTATAATCAAGACAAGGGTGAGCACTTCATAATTATTACATTTTTAATAATTTTAATTAAATCTATAGACTTTAAAAATTATGCATATCAACGTTATATGTATAGGATTATCAATGAAGATAAAAAAAAGGATTTCATTAAAAAAAATAATAAAAAAAATAAATATGGAGTATCCAATAGTTTACTTAAATTAAAAATTTTTTTCCAGAATTTTTTAGATGAAAGATCGAGATCAATTGATTTAATTTGTCTTTTAATATTTATAGATAATTTTTATGTAAATCTTATAATTTTAGATTATATATATTATTTAATCTTTTTTAATACCTTTATGTTATTTTGTGGGGGATTTTATATTACTTACTTTAAAAATTTCATGAAAAAATAAAATGGAAAAAGAAAAAATTGACTCAAATTTTTTAGAAATTATAGAGTTGTTAAAAAAAAATAAAATTAAGTATTGGATTTGCCAGGGAACGTTATTGGGAATTATAAGAGATAAATGTCTGATACCCTGGGACCATGATATCGATGTAGCTGTATGGTCTGGAACAATATCTAAAGAGAAAATAAAAGAAATTATGTTATCCAACAACTACATTCTTAAAAAAAAATTTTCTATAAAAGATGATTGCTTGGCTTTTATTAAAAAAGGTGGAAGGGATGTGGATATAAATTTTTATGAAATAGGTGTAGAAAAAAATACTAATAAAAAGATAGCTTTTATAAATTGGTATATACCTAAAAATTATTTCTGTAAATTAGTAGAAGCTCTTTCGATGGCAAAGACTTATAACGGCAAATTAAAAAGTTTAGTAAGACTTTTTTCTATCTTTGAAGTTTTTTTTGATAAATTTAAACTTTTTCTAATAAAAAAAAATTTATTTTATAAAACTGTTGGTTACACTCAACCCTTGGAAGTATTGCAAGATTTTGATAATATAATTTTTCAAAATATTGAAATAACGGTTCCTAGAAAATCGGAAGAATATTTAAGTTATGTTTATGGAAAAGGATGGAGAATTCCTAAACAAAACTATAATTGGCTTAAACTTGAAGATAGTCCCTCAACGATGACAAAAAAAGGTAAAGATTTATTTAAATATCATTAATTAAAAAAAATTAAATGGAAATTAATAAAAAACCACTCGTAAGCATAATAATAAATTGCTTTAATGGAGAAAAATTTTTAGATGAAGCTTTAAAAAGCTTGCTACAACAGACATATGAAAACTGGGAAATAATTTTCTGGGATAATCAATCTACGGACTCTAGTGCCAAAATATTTAAAAAATATCAAGATAGAAGATTTAAATATTTTTTTGCAGATGAACATACGACACTTTCAAAAGCTAGAAATCTAGCAATAGAAAAATCAAAGGGTGACCTTATATCATTTTTGGACGCTGATGATCTTTGGGAAAAAAATAAACTAGAACTCCAAATTAAATTTTTTGAAGACTATAAAGTTGGAGCAGTTTTTAGTAATCATTGGGTTATTAAAAAGGAGTATAAAAAAAAGCTTCTGACAAAAACAAAACTCCCAAGGGGATATATATATAACAATTTAATAGACAATTATGTTGTTGGAATGCTTACTATAATTATAAAAAAAAATTTTTATCTAAAATTAGCAAAAAAGTTTGATGAAAGATTTTCTATAATTGAAGATTATGATTTGATTTTAAGACTTTCAAAAATATGTGTTTTTGAATGTATTGAGAAACCACTAGCATCATATCGTCTACACGAACACAATCATTCGAAAATTCATATGCAAAAAGAGATAAAAGAAATGAAAATATGGTTGAGTGAGAACAAACTTGGATTAAAGGACTCTGAAATTAAAAAAATAAAAAAACAAATTGATTACAGAGAGCTTATAAATTATAAAATCGAAGGCAAATATAAAAAGTGTCTAAGTATTTTATTAAATTCAAGAATGAGTTTATTGAAGATTAAAGGCTTAATTATTTTTTTAACACCTAAAATCATTCTAAAAAGAATTTTGTGGTTTTATTAAGAATAAAATGTTTTCAACTCAAAAAATAAATAATATAAATTTAAATTCACTTACAAGTTTTGTTTTTGCTTTATTTCCTCTTAGTTTAATTTTAGGTAATTTTTCAATCAATTTTAATTTAGTTCTATTTTGTTGCTTGGGAATTTTTTGTTTGAAATCTAAAATTTTTTCTACTAAATTTAATTTTCCAATAAAAATTATTTTTTTGTTTTTCATAGTAATTTTAATTTCAACAATAATTAGTTTTATAAAATCATTATATTTAGAAGGGTATGATCATAACGAACTAAATAGATTGGTAAAATCAATATCCTTTTTTAGATTTTTTCTAATGCTGCTGATAGTATATTTTTTAAGCGAACATAATATTTTAAATTTTAGATATTTTTTAATTTCATCTTCTTTTTTTGTAGTTTTAATATCTCTTGATATAATTTTTCAATATATTTTTGGTGTAAACACTATTGGATTGAAATACGTAGACTCTAGGCATTATTCAGGTTTCTTCGGAAAAGAATTAATTGCTGGAGCTTTTATACAAAATTTTTCTCTTTATGCAGTATTTGTAACAAGTTTTTTATTGAGGGATAAAAAAATTATTAGAATTTTATTTACATGTATTGTTTTATCTATTTTTGGTGCAGCTATAATAGTTTCTGGAAACAGAATGTCCGCAATAATGTTTATATTTGCTTTAGTTTTAACCGTAATTTTAAACAGAAAATTTACAGGAATAATACTGATAGGTCTATTTTGTTTTTTCTTATCTTTTAAATTAATAATATCAACCAATCAACAAATGGATTTCCATTTCAAACATATGTATTTGAATTTAAAAAAAGAGCAACTGCATTTTAGTTCTTCTAGAATTAACGAGAGTTTTTTTGGAAATATTAAAAATCTTTTTTTAAACAAAGTGGGTAATTCTGAAGATATAGAAACAGAATCAGAAAATGAAAAAATAAAAATAAAAAAAGTTAAATATGTTACAAACGATTTTATTAAATTATTTTTAACTGCTGTAGATACTTGGAAATTTAACAAAATTCTTGGAGGTGGGATAAAATCTTTTAGAGTAAATTGCTGGAAACTAACAAGCTCAGAATATAACCTTGGGCAAGACAATATACCCGATAAGAAAAATCGTTTATGCTCAAATCATCCTCACAATTATTATTTTGAAATTTTAACAGAGACTGGAATCATTGGAATTATAATTGCAATACTGATTGGAGCATTACTATTATTTTTTATTGTTAAAAAATATAAATTTTTCAACAAAAATAGTATAGAAAGTTTATTTTTATTAGCTTCCACAATAGCTTTATTTGTGACAGCATTTCCAGTTAGAAGCACCGGTAGTGTATTTTCAACTAACAATACAATTTTATTGATATTATTTGGCTCTATAATATTAAGCCATAAAAACTTGCTAATAGATAAAAAAATTAACTAATATTAATTTGCTTTTTTATTTTTGATGAAAGAATCATTTTATTTACAATTAAGTGGATTCTTTCAGCGTCAAAAAAATTAGGTGATTCTGTTTTTTTACTTAAAATCCAAGAAGAAAATTTTTGCGAGTTATTAAAAGTTGGATTTATTCTAAAATCATAATTATTTTTTTTATTTTTAAATAAGAATTTACCGTGTTTATTGTTTTCATCAAATTTTAGAAGAGAGAACTTGTCTGACAAACTATTTAATTTTGTTTTTAACAGATAAATATTTTTGCTAGATATTATTTTAAGTTCATGAGTAGGAATAATTAAATTTGGAATTGCACCAACTTTCATGTTTATTTTAACCTTTATTTTTTTTTTAAAAAAAAGATCAGCTTTTATACTTTTAATTTTGCTGTTTTTATCAATAGTAATTTTTGATTTAATTGAAACTATTTTTCCTAGCAAATTTTCTAAATAATATAACGCATGACAAGCATAATTAAATATTATACCACCACCTTTATTAAAATTATCTTTCCATTTTTTTACTGGTCTATTCTGAATTTTTATGAACCAATTAAGATAAATTTTATTTATTTTTATATTATTAAGAATTTTTCTTTTAAAATAAAAAAAAGCATCTATGTTTGAAAATTCATAATTTACCATATGGGATATGTTCTTTTTTTTTTTAATTAATTTACAAATATGATTCGCATCTTTGCTTGAAGTTGTAAAAGGTTTTTCGCAAAATATATGTTTATTATTTTTTATTGCAAATTTTATAATATTTTTATGTAGAATTGGAGGAGTTGCTATCGCTACCGCATGAATTTTTTTATCAAGAATCATTTTTTTCCAATCAGAGTATATTTTTATATTTTTAGGTAGTTTTAAATTATTTTTTTTTTTTGATTTAAAAGAAAAAGCTTTTACTTTGAATCTTTTATTTTTTAAGAAAGATTTATAAATTACATTATAACCAAAATTTTTTCCAATAATACCAAGGTTTATTTTATTTAACATTTTTTTTAAATAATGATGTTCCAATAATATAAAAGAACCATTTAAGATAAGGCATAATAAATGAAAAAAGTTTAAATCTACTTTTTCCTTTATCTCTTTCCATCCATACGGTTGGAATCTCAATCATTTTATAACCCATTCGGTGGGCTTTTGCTGTTAATTCTAGAGACAAAGTAAATCCTTTATTAGATTCTATTTTGATTCTATTTATTAATTCTTTAGAAAATAGTCTAAATGAATTTGTTGAATCTTTAATAGGAAAAGAAGTGAAATGAAATAAAAAAAATGACACAAGTCTAACTAAAAGTCCTTTTAAAAAAGGATTTCCAATCATTTTACCATTTTTAACAAATCTACTTGGGCAAACTACTTGATATCCTTCTTTAAACTTTTCATAACATAAATTTATTATATTATGATTAACGTGATCATCAGCCATAAAAATAATCACAGCTTCAGAAGTAACGTTTTTAAAACCTGTAATTAAAGCATTATTAAAACCTTTAGAAAAATTTT
>CEUZ01094750.1_pt1 | contig 16272 bp, 13 predicted proteins | sample 361511 | NCBI WGS metagenome assembly CEUZ01 (sample SAMEA2622822, study PRJEB7988) | marine metagenome | biome: marine biome (ENVO:00000447); feature: surface water layer (ENVO:00002042); material: "saline water (ENVO:00002010), including plankton (ENVO:xxxxxxxx)" | depth 5 m
AAAAAAACTTTACTAGAAAAAAATAAATCAAAAGTGAAGCCAGCAAGAAGACTATAGAATAATAAAAAAACAGGAATTTTTCTAATTAAAAAAAGTATTAAAAGAGTTCCAATTAGTCCATAAGATAATATAATTCTAAAAATCATAGATTCATAATAAAGATATTGGTTACCCATTCCAAATAACCAATTGAATGTATTAGATTTAAACTCAACAAACATAGGTAACCAAAAATTTAATCTTAAAATAAAACTATAGTATAAATGTAAATTTGGAGTATCATTTGTTGAAGGTGTTATTTCATAAACTATAAAATTAAAAGTAGTTTTTAATAAATAAAATAAATCTAATTGCATTAACATTTTGATAAAGTAAATTTCACTTAAATATGCATCAAAAAAATATAATATAAACAATATGCCTAAAATATAAATAATAACTTCAGAAATGCTTTTATTAATTAAGTAAAGGGATAATAAAAATAAAATAATTAAAATAATGAAATAAGGAACACTTAAAAAATTAGCAAATATATAAAGGAAAAAAATTAAAGAAATTATACCTAAAAAAATAATATTTTTTTTATTTAAAACTAGCAAGGGTAAGCAAAATAAAAATGCCACTATATTTCCTTTAGTTTCAGCTAAAAACAAACTTATTACAGTTAATACTAAATAAAATAATATTTGAATTCTATTTGTTTTGCTTAAAATATATATTGAAAAGAAAGCTAATGATGTAGTAGCACCTAGTTCCCAAGGCCCCCCCGTAATTCCCATAGAGCGTCCACCTACACCAGGGTCACCAGGTGGATAAAAGCCTCTACTATTTACATATCCAATTAAATTAAATTCCTGAAGAATAGCAAATATACAGTTGATAATTATAAAAAATTTGCAAAAAACTAGTATAATTTTTTTATTATTAAAATAGTTTAAACATAAAACAGTAAAAACTAAATATTCAAAAAATCGAATTAAAATAATTATAGAAGTATTAAAACTTAAAACCCCATGAACATTTGTAGTTTTTTGACCTCCTAAAAAAGAAATAAATATAAAGTAAAACAAAAAAATATATAAATTGGTGAAAGGTAAATTACTATTAATTTTTAAATTATTACTATTTAATATTAAAAATAGTAAAAAAAATAAAAGTAGAATATCAGGTAATTGAACTCCTTGCCAATAACCAGGTATTGGTAAAATATTAATTTTAGGAAAAACGATAATAATAGCTGTAATAATTGTAAAAAAATAATAATTAAATAATTTAGAATAATTATTTAAATTATCATCTACTTTTATCATTTTTAAATTTTTAAAATATTATTTACTAAATAATATCTTTTTCCTCCCATACCTTTTTTAAAGAAACTTATTCCATCAAATATATCCAAATTTATACCACCTAAATCTAAAAAATTGATATTTATATTTTTTAAATATTTAACTGAATCCCATAATAAAACTGCTGTTAAATTAATTTTTAATTCTGTATTTTTTTGCCAAGAAGCTAAATAAGTTGCAGTTTGTCCATGTAAAAAAATACATACTTGTGACAAAATTTTATTGTTAACTTTTGCTTCAAAAATTAATATTCTTTCATAATTGTTTTTGTTTTTAAATAAATAATTTAATTTCGAACTATTAATACCTTTAAACAATTTTTCTGTTTTATAATGAGAATAATTTTTAAGGAAACTAGAAAATGTAATTTGATTGGTGTTTTCTAAAATTTCAATATTAGATTTTGAAAAAGAATTTATATGATTTCTCCAAAAATATTTAGTATTTTTTAAAATTGTATGAAGATCATCTTTTAAATTAATAACTGAACTTGAATATTTACAAAAATCTAACAAATGACATTTTTGTTTGTTTAAAAAAAATAAATTTTCAAAATTATAATTCATTTCAGGTTGAAATAAAAGTATTCTACCCTTTAATAAATTTCCATAATTAAGAATATTGTTATAAACTTGTGTCTTAAATTCATTTGATGAATTAGAAGTAAATAAGGGACCTCTATTTATTCTATAAATTTTTAAGAAAAAAATACTCAATTGATAAAGGATACAATAAGCTGTTTCATTATTACTTGATTCAAATTTTAATTTTCTTTTTTTAATGAATTTAGAACCTGATTCTGAATAAGCCAAAGATTGAAGAATATTTGTAAATGAAATATCATTATATATATCTAGCCATTCATTATTATCTATTTCTTTAATAGTAATTCTATTAGTATGATAATCATATTTCAAATTAAATTTTTTTATCAGTTCACTTAAAGAAAATGTATGGTTTAAAGGTAAAAAAATATATTTAAATCTTAGCTTATAAGCAATTGAACTTGAATTTTTAAATGTTGATTCCTTAAGGTCAGGCCAGGTATATATTGGAATATTTTTTTTCAAAAAAAATAAATATTTTTTATATAAATCAGTTTCAGATTTTGAAATAAAGTTATAAGGAGTATTAAATTTTTTATCTAATTCATAATTATCACTTGATAAAATTATTAAGTTATTTCTAATATTATTATATATTTGATCTAATTTTTTAAAAAAATTATATAATAAAATTTTTTTTAATTTTATTTTTTCTAAATCCTTAATTTGAACATTCAGTAATTTTTTTGAATAAATATTCATATAAGGATCTAAATTAAGTTTATTAATATCTTTATTAAAATTTAAATAAAATAAATCTTTATGTTTTATTTTGAAAAACAAAAACTTTTGAATTAATCTTCTAATTGACCATTTAGCAAAATATACTAAATTGTTGTTTTTACTTAAATTAATTGACAAAAATTTTAAGATACTATTCAAGTTCTTAAAATCATTTTTTAAATCATTTTGATTTATAAATTTTTCATTTACAACTAAAATTGCACCATCAGGAATTGCAAAATGTTTATAAGGACTTAAAATTATAAAATCAGTATTTTGATTTATTTTTTTTGGCAGTTCAATAAAGTGAGTTAGATCTTCAATAAACCATGAGTTTACTTTTTTTGATATGTTTCTTAAATATTCTAATTCTATATCTTTTCCAAAGTATTTAACACCTATAATTATATCAGGTAATTTTTTTGCACTGTTTATTTGCAAATCAAATTTTTTTTGATTTACTTGAAACTCATTGTCAACTTCATAATAATTAATTTTTACTTGATTAGAATCTAAAAGTGTTAAAGCAGAGTCACAAAAATATTCCGGTACCCATAAATTAATTATTTTTTTTTTAAGAATTTTAATTCTTAAAACACACAATATATATATGGACCATCTTGAAAAACTAAGATAGTAAAAATAATTTGATCCATATGTTAATTTTTGAATTTTTTTATTAAAAGTTTCTTTATTAAATTTTTTAAACAAAATTAAAAAATCACTTAACTTAGGAAGAGTAGAAAAGGTTAGCACAATTAGTAAAACCTAAATTTAAATTTATTAAATGCATATAACCTATCAGCAGTTCCATTAATTATAGCCTTAATTAATTTTAAATTATATGTTGGGGAAATTTCATCTCTATATAAAATAGGGTTACTTAAATGATAATTATTACCTCTTAATCCACTGTATATAAATTTATATGAATTTTTCAGTATATCATAAGAATTTTTAGTAATATTTATAGATGATCCAAAAGGATATGCAAAATGCTCAAACTTATAATCATTTAACTCTTTAGATAAAAGACTCATTGAATCAATAACTTCATTATACAATTTATTTTTATCAGTTAAAGTGGCTAAATTTGTATGATTTTTTGTATGATAACCTATTACATGTTTCATTTGAATTAAGTTATTAATGTCTTTAATATTCAAATTTTGTTCATTTAAAATCGACGGCTCATATAATTTATTATTTTTGTTAAGTATAGAAGCTGTTATAAATTCTGGAGCTATATTATTTTGTATAAATTTTTTATTAAAATTTTCATTTTTAGATCTTAAAAAAGAATCAATAACAAAAACAATTGATTTAATATTGAATTTTTCAAGAACGTTGATACCATAATCTAATTGACTTTTATAACCATCATCAAAGGTTATTAAAATATTTCTTCCATTGATTTTTTTTCTTTTAAAAAAATTATGCATATCATTTGGATTTAAAATATTATAATTATCTTTAAAAAAATGTATTTGATCTTCAAAATTCTTTAAATATTTTTTTTGAATATTGTGATAATTAATAATTCTAAAAAAATTTTTTTTATTAGGTTTGATTTTATTTATACCTATAAGTATTTTGTGATTAAGTCTCATTGAATTTTTTCACCACTTATTTTTGATAAGAATTTTTTATTTTTAAATAAAAAATTTATAAAAATATATTTATTAGATTTAATAAATATATTAATCAATTTTAAAAAGTATGTAAATGTTTTATAAATTTCTTTATTCTTAAAACTAAACTTAAGCTCCTGAAACAAATACAAAAATAATGTTTTTTCTTTAAAAGATTCAATAAATTTACTTTGCATATTAATTTTTTTTAAATGATAAAATAATACGTTTTTTGATTTTTCATAATGATATTTTCTCTTAGAGGTTATAGAATTTGATGTTACTATATATTCGCCTAAATATTTATTAATGTAATAAAAATTATACTTTTTTGAGTAAGCTATTCTTAACCAATAATCAAAATCTTCAGCACTATTAAAGTTTGTATCTTCATTAAAAAACCCTATGTCTTGAGTAATAGATTTACGCATAAAAACAGTTGATGTTGATATATTATTTCCTAAAAAAATTAAGTTGTAAAAATAAGGCTTATTTAAATAACCATATTTCTTTTTAAATTTATTTTTATATTTTACAAATACCTCATCATGATAAATTAAATCTACATTTTTTTTTTTAATTACTTGACTACATTCATATATTTTATTTTTATACCAACAATCATCTGAATCTAAAAAAGCTATGTATTCACCACTACTTTCTTTAATTCCATAATTTCTTGCTGCAGCAATACCTTTATTGTTTTGAGAATATACTTTTAAGTTAATTTCGCTTAACTTATTTTTTAAAAATTCTAATTTATCTAATGTTCTATCTGTTGAACCATCATTGATGATTACAACTTCATGAACCTTGTATGTTTGGTTATAAATACTATGAATACAATATTCTATAGAACTTTCGCAGTTATAGGCTGGAATAACAACTGAAACCTTCATATTTATTTTATAATTTCATTAATCGATAATTTGTGAAAAATATTTAATTGTTTTGATTAAGCCAACTTCTAAACTGATTTTTGGCTCCCATTTAAGAATTTTTTTGGCAAGATTAATATTAGGTTTTCTTTTTTTTGGATCATGAATTGGCATTTTTTTATAAACAATTTGTGATTTTGATAAAGTAATTTTTTTAATTTTTTTAGCTATGTCAATAATTTTCAATTCTTTTGGATTTCCTAAATTTATAGGTCCAGTAAAATCTGAAATATATGAATATTTTATTATACCTTTAATTAAATCGTCAACATAGCAAAATGAGCGTGTTTGCATACCGTCACCATATATCGTTATATTCTTATTTTTTAAACATTGAAAAATAAAATTAGATATAACTCTACCATCATGAATTTGCATATTTGGTCCATATGTATTAAAAATTCTTATAATTTTTATTTTAGTGTTGTACAGTCTCTTATAGTCAAAAAAAATAGATTCAGCTGCTCTTTTACCTTCATCATAACAAGATCTTGGACCAGTACAAGAAACATTGCCATAATAAGTTTCTTTTTGAGGATGTTGCAATGGATCTCCATAAACTTCACTTGTTGATGTATGAAGAACTGTACAATTATTTTTATAAGCATTTTCTAAAACATTGATTGCACCGTAAATATTACTTTTAAATGTGTAAATAGGATTTTTTTGGTAATGAATTGGAGATGCTGGGCAAGCTAAATTATATATAAAATCATATTTTCCATTTATTTTTTTGGTAACATCTTTTTTAATAAAAACAAAATTTTTATTTTTTTTATAATTTAGAATATTTGATTTACTTCCTGAATATAAGCTATCAATACATGTTACATGGTTGTTTTGTTTTAATAGATATGAAATTAAATGAGAACCAATAAATCCTGCACCACCAGTTACTAATATTTTTTTCATTTTAGTCTATATATTGTTTAATGAATTGTAATAATTTTCTGCCATTATTTTAGAGTTATAATTTGACAAATATAAATTCCAACCATTAATTCCTAGCTTTTCTATTTTATTTTCGTCATTAATCAAACTTAAAATTGCATTAGCTAAATCATTTTCTGAATTAGGTTCAACTAGTAAACCATTGTAATTATTTTCAACAATTTCTTTCAACCCGCCTATTTTGGAACAAATGACTGGTTTTTTAAAACTCATTGCTTCAATTGCTGTATAGCCAAATGATTCATTATTTAATGAGGGTATAACCACAATACTACATTTACTATAATAAAAACTTAAATCATTTTGAAAATTTAATAAGCTAATTCTGTTTTTGCAAACTGAAGTGTTTATCAAGTTTTTAAGATCATTTTCTTCTTTAATATTTCCATTGCCACAAATTATTAAATGAATGTTCTGATTTTTTTTTATTATTACATCCATAGCTTTAATCATAACTTCATGGCCTTTTCTTTTTTCAATCACACCAGGAAAAAAAATTATTTTTTTATTTTTGCTCAATTTAAGATTTTCTGATGCGATACTATTTATTTGATTTGAATTAGAAAGCAATTCTGTACCATTATGTATAAATTCAATTTTAATTTCTTTGAGCTTTGGTCTATTGATAAAGTAATTTTTACAACTTTTAGATACTGTTATAATTTTACATACTAATTTACTAACTAAATAATCTAAAAATGATTCATAGGTTTTTCTTATAAAATTATAATTATTTATATTTACTGGATAATTATGAATATTTAAAATTAATCTGTTTTTGTTAGTTGTGTTTAATGCAAGTAATGCTGGAATATATAAACAACCACCTGGATAGCCTCCACACACTAGCATAAACTTATCAAACTTATTATTTTTAAATATTTTTTTTAGACTTATAAAATTTATAAACATACCAAATGTAAAATTGTAAATATTTAAAATCTTAATTATTAACCTGTTAGAAAAATTAGATGGATTTGATAGTATTTTATTATACTCTATAATATTGATTTTTTTATTGAGTTGTTTTTTAACTCTTTCTATATTTTTTCCTTTATTATAAAATAAAAAAACTTCATCACAACTAATATTGTTTATTAAGTTAATCAAAAAAGTATCCATACCTCCTTGAACATAGTTTTGAACAAAAATTCCTAATTTCATTAATTTAGTCTTTTAAAAGTACTATGTTTTACAGATCCTAATAATGGTATTTTTTTATTATTATTAACAAAAGGTTTTATTTTCTTAAAAGATTTATAAATATGGTCTAAATAATTGTTTATAGCTTTGTCATTGTATACATAAGTAGTTGCTAGCCTATTATTATTTAAAAAACCATATTTAAGCATTTCCTGATTTAAATACGTATGAAGCATTTTAGCTCTTTTATCCTGGAAATTAAATTCAGGAATTGAATCCATTCCTGATATCTGAATATCTATATTTAGAGAATTAGCAATATCACCCCATCCATGTTTTATTTTTTTTCCATATTTCACCAGGTATTTTTGTACATTATGCTTTTTCATTTTTTTAATAGTTTCGATTGCAGCTGCTAAACCGACACTCTCTGTCCACATTAAAGAACTAATAAAGGTATTTTGTGCATAGTTCATGACTTCTTTAACTCCAATAATTGCTGCAATAGGATATCCATTACCCATAGCTTTAGAAAAAACAGCCATATCTGGATTTATGCCTAATTTTAAATGTTTTCCTCCTAATTGATCATGAAAACCTGCCGTTATCTCATCAAAAATAAATACCGCACCTATCTCTTTAGCTTTTCTTTTAATATATTTTAAAAATTTAATATCAGGTTGATTTGATCTTTCAGGTTCCATTATAATTACACCAACTTGACTCTTGTTTCTAAATAAGGCTTCATCAAAAGTTTTATAATCATTCCACTTAAAAGGTATGGCAGTATTCTGAAGCTTTTTAGGAATTCCTTTTGGGTCTAGGCCTGGTAATAGCAAATCAGTCAAATTATTTTTATTGCTCAAGTTGGAAGAAATATACCAATCTTGCCAACCATGATAGCCGCAAAACAAAACTTTATCTTTTCCTGTTGCTGCTCTAGCGATTCTTATAGCAATAGCACATGCCTCACCACCCGTCTTGGCAAATCTTACCATATCAGACCACGGATGTAAATTGATGAGCATTTCAGCTAATTTAACTTCATCAGGATCATTCAATGATGTCATAGAAGCATTTTTAATTTTTTTTAAAACTTTATTATTTACTTCGTTATCAGCATAACCAAGAACACATGAAAGAACCCCCATACCAGAAAAATCTTTCAAAATATTTCCATTAAGATCCCAAATTTTATATCCTTTAGCTTTTTTATAATATGCAGGCCAATATTCAGGCAAAAAGATTTCACTTCTTTTTGATAATAGTTGACCTCCTCCTGGAATAATTTTTTTTGCTTTAGTTAAAAGTTTTTGACCTTTATTTTTTTTAGTTAATTTAATATTCATATTAAAAGTAATTAAATAAATTTTTTTTTGTTTTTCATTATATTTTCCATAATCAAAAAATCAACCTTATCGTCGACTTCAAAAGATTTCCATTTTGGCATCTCATAACCTAAAGTATATTTATGATAGAACGTCTTTTTTTTTAAATAATAATCAACATCAGAAACATATAATGAACCATCAAAAAAATAAACGTTATTAATTTCCTGTCTTCTTATAGTTTTAAAATTTTTCATAAGATAAGGTTTTATAAAACTATTTTTATTATAATTAATAGAAAATTTAGGATGTTGCTGTTCAGTTTTTGAAATTCCAACAATAGATTTGGCAGAAGTATTTTTATTTAATTTTATAATAGCCTTATCTATATCAGAATATGTTGTCAAAGGTGAAGTTGGTTCAAGCAAAATAAAATTTTTAAAGGTAAAATTTTTTTTTTTAAAAAATTTTATGCAATGTTCAACTACTGAATATGAGTCAATATTATCTCCAGACAATTTTTTAGGTCTTAAGAATGGGATTTCAGCACCATACTTTTTTGAAATTTGTGCAATTTCCTTTGAATCTGTGGAAACCACAATTTTTTTTATAAATTTTGATTTCATCGCAGCTTTTATTGGATAGTAAATCAGCGGCTTACCATTAAACAATTTAATATTTTTATTTTTTAATCCTTTACTGCCTTTTCTTGCAGGAATAATTGCCAAATAATCATTAGAATTCATAATTAAGTACTACCACACTGATGCTCCACCATCTATAATGTAATTATGACCTATTGAATAGTTAGATTGATCTGAAATTAAAAACTCAATAATACCATTATAGTCATTTTTTTTTGCCATTTTATTGCTAGGATTAATATTTGAATATTTTTTTATAAAAGATTTTGGTTGGTTATTTTTAACGCCACCTGGTGACAAAGAATTAATTTGTATGCCCAATTTAGCATATTTAGTAGCTAACCATTTTGTTAAGCCAATAACTCCATGTTTGGCAACTGTGTAAGAAACTGGGCAGTTAAATGATTCACCTTTATAGATATTATGATTTGGAGAAACTACACCATAGTGACTTGATATATTAATTATTTTTCCACTTTTTTGTTTAATCATATAAGGCAATACACTTACACAAGCTATATAAGTTCCTGATAAAGTTACATTCAAAGATTCTTGCCATGATGAGAAATTAAATTCATCAAAGACTCCTTTTTTATTTCTAGAAAATTCTGAGGTTAATGCAGCATTGTTAATTAAAACATCTATTCCACCCATATTTTTAATGGCCAAAGAAATATTTTTTTTAAAATTTATTATTTTTGTAACATCTGATTTATAAAAAACTGTTTTAGCTGAAAGAAATTTTTTAATATTTTTATTATTTAAATCAATTATTGATAAAGATTTAACCTTATCATTTAAAAATTTAGTGTATTCAGTGCCCAAAATACCATTTCCACCAATTAACAATACTTTTTTATCTGATATATTCATTTTTTTCTTTATATAATGTGTAAATTAAAAATCCCAAAGGTAAATAAATTTTAATTGAATTATAATTATTAAAAATATCTCCTGCTGGCAAAAAAGGGAATAAATTAATAATAAAAAAAACAAATAACCCGTTTTGAAATATAATTAAATTGCTATGGTTTTTTTTGTATAATATGTAATTTTTAAAAAACTTTCCAAATATATAAACGTAAAAGATCAAATAAAAAAATACTCCGATTATTCCTAGTTCGGCTAATATTTGAAAAAAAATATTATGTGGGTGAGTTGAGCAACCAGCATTAGAAATAAATTTTTCTTCATTACACTTTATTCTAAACATTTTTACACCTTGGCCGATTATAGGTTTATCAAGAAACATTTTTAAAGAAGATTGTATATGACCTTGATGACTTATGGAATATAATCTAAATTTGTAATAACAATCCTTCACATCATCATTACAAACTACATTCTCATCTTGATGAACTTTATAAAAAACTTGATTAAAAGTATGATCAATCATTCTTTGCTTTAAAGTATTATCAAATAACAAAAAAACAAAAATTGTAGAAACTAATATAAAAAAAATAAAAAATAATTTTAAAAAATTTATTTTAAAAATAAAAAATATAAATAAAAATTGAGATATAATTATTAATATGAAAGCACTTCTTTCGCCAGATAGAAAGGTTAATAAGAAAGATAAAATAAAAATTAAAAATATTAAGAATTTATCAAAACGAATATTTTTTTTATAAAATATATACAAATACAAACTTAAAACAAAAGGAAAAAATTTAGCTAAATACGAACCAAGTATTAATTCATCACGAAAAACTCCACTTAATCTATTATTGGTTAAAGCAAATAAAAAAATATTATAGCCAGTAAAATATTGTATTAAAGCATCAAAAATAACAAAAAAATAAACTAATAAAAAAATTATTGTAAAATATTTTAAAAAATTTTCATTATTTAATAACAAAAGATAAATGGCCAAAGTAAAAAAAATGTATCTAAAATAAATTAGTGTATGACTAAATGTTTGATACCAGTCACTGCTAAATATAGAAGAAATATTTAAATATAAATATAGAAAAATAAATAAGTAAATAAGTGTTAAGTTATATTTTGACTTGTCTTTATCTATTATAAAGAGATAAAGAAACATAGCTGAAAGTAATATTACTGTTAGTTCTGTTAAAGCAGGTCCTGTTATGATTGTTATTGGCAATAATATCAATAAATAATAATTTAAATTAGATATATTTAACTTTTCCATTTATTTTTTATTATTTTTCTTTATTGCTAGACTATATTATATGAATTCACCCCTAAAGAAAGAGTTTGTAACAATATTTGATATATTCAATATCACATATGCTTATAAATATTTTATAATTTTAACTTTAATTATATCAACGACTTTAGGTTTTTTATTTTATAATTATTCTAAAACCTCATCATATTGGCAGGGATACGTTAAATTAATATTATATCAACCTATGTTAGAAAGCGAAGAATATAAATATAAATTATTTAGGCAAAATTTAAAAATTTATATTGGCTCTATGGGTTACAACTTAATAGATGGTGAGCAAATATATTTTAGAACACAAGTATCAGACCAATTTGGTAAAAATACATATGAACAAAAAAGTTTACTTGATAAAAACAGATCTGATCTCATTAAAACTATTGAAGAGTTTGTAAGTAGTACTCAAAATGAATTAATGATTCAAAAGCAAGCAGTATTAAGTTTAGTAGATGAAAAAGAAAAAAATTGTAAAGAAAATTATGAAAATTCTATGAATTTATTATTAGAAAAAAATGATAGTGATACTGCTGAATCGATAGATGATTCAGCATCAAATATTGCTGAACCAGAAAATTTATTGAGAGAAATTCAAAACCAACTAGATAAACAATTAGATAGATTAAATTTTCAATCTAGTTATATGCTTAATTTTTTTCAAGAATTTAATGGTTGTCTTATGCAGCTTAATGCTCAAAAAGAAGAGGCCTTAAGACTTGATTATTTTAGTTCTTCTTTAAATAAAACTATAAATGTTACTGAATTAATGTCAGTAAGGGAAATCAGAAGTTCTTCTACAGTATATTTAATTATTGGTTTTTTTGCCGGCTTAATTTTAATATTTATTTTTATTAGTTTTAGAGAATTATATAAATTAAGAGATTAACTTATAATTTTTTTTATCATTTTTTTTAACGAATTAGGTAGTAAAGAGCCAATAAATATTTTGTATCTATAAAAAAATCTATAAAAAATATTTAAGTTTACATCCTTTATTACTTTTAAATAAATATTATTAAGATTTTTATTTAAAGTGTTTTCAATTTTAGGGTTATAAATTAAAATTAATCTCGCAACTGAGTCACTATATGCTACTTTAAAATTAAAATTTTGTAAAAAATTAGATAAAGTATAAGAGGTAAAATAATATTTATGAAAAATTTGTACATCTCCTAAAAATTCACCATATCTTCTTCCTTTTTTAATAGAATCAACCCCCGGTACTTCAATAAAAATCACAGAACCTGGTTTACAAATTTTTTCTATTGATAAAAATTCATTTTTAAGATTATTAAAATGTTCAACAACATGTGAGAGTATTATTAGGTCAAATTTTAATCCTTTTTCTATAATATTTCTACTATCTCCTAATATCGAATTTATATTATTGTTTTTTGCAATATTAAAAAAACTTTTATCAAAATCTACTAAATAACAATCATGATATTGGGAATATTTTTTTAAAAAACCACCTGCACCGCCACCTAGGTCACAAATTTTTAATTTTTTTCTTTTTAAGTTACAATACTGTTCAATAATATTCCATGCATCTAATGATGATAAATACTGATTATTAAAAAATAATTTTTTATCAATTTTTCCTTCAAAATATTTTCTATAATCATTATTATAAATTTTGCTTAAATCATCATCTAAAAAATATTTTTTTTGTCTGATTATTCCACAATTTTTACAAATAACAATATCGCAACTATAATTATGTCTATCTTTTTCTAGTAATAAAATATCATTATCAGGAACAATATTGCATTCACAATGAGTCTCGTATAATTCATAATTATTTACAACATTATTTATGAATTTATTATAAATTAAATTTTTTTGAGGATAGAAGTCCCAAAAATATTTGTTATAAAACTTATTTTGCGAAAACATTTTTAATTTTTAATTTTTGAAAAATTAAATTTAAATCATTGAAAGAAATAAATTTTAATTTGATACTTATAAATAGATACAATATTAATAAAATTATTTTTAAAATAAATTCAATAATAGAGAATTCTAGATTATTAAAATAAATCATATATAAAAATATAGATGCAAATATAGAAATTAATAATAATAATTTAGTATACTCAATATTTATTCTTAGTAACATTCTTCCAACTAAAAGACCTATAAAAGAAGAAATAATTGATGTAATCAATAAAGCCAAAGCAGCACCAATCGCACCATATTTTGGTATCAAAATTATATTAAAGCCAATATTTATGATTACTGAAACTACTGTAATTGGCAAAATATAAAGTGTTTTTTCTGAATACTGGATTTGAACTATATATAAAGTTGATAAAGAATTTTGAATGTAAATAGAGGCAACAATAAATGGTATGATATTAATAATTGGATAAAATTGAGGATTTATCAATATTACTACCATCTCTTTGCAAAATAAAATTACGCCTATATTCATAAATGTGAAAAAACAAAACATAGTTATAAATCTATTATTAATATTCTTATGATTATTAGATTTCATATTATCATAAAAATATGGGACCCATGCATAGCCTACACTATCATTCACCATTCTGCTTACCATTCCAATTTTGCTTGATAATTCGTAAAAACCAAGTTCTCCTAATGAATTTAGTTTATTTATCATCGTTTTATCAAAGCTCTGATTTATGTAATTTAAAATTTGACTTGGGATACTTGGTAAAGAATATTTCAAAGAAATTTTTAATCTTGAAATTGAAATAGTTCTCACAAAATATTTAAATAAATAAACTAGCATCAAAATAACTGGTAAACTTAAACCAATTATTTCAGCTATAATTCTAGCATCATAAGAGAATGAAAATTTTATTAAGAGTATTGAAGAAATTATTGCAATTGTTGAAGTTTTGATTATTTCAATAATACAATAAAACAAAGCTTTTTTTTGAGCATGAAGAATTTTTCCAAAATAGGAAAATAATCTTGTAATATACCCACTTAAATAAGATATAAATAATAAATTTTTTGTTACTTTACCATCAAATATTTTTTGAGCTATAAAATCACCAAACAAAAAAACAATAATAAAACCAAATAGTAAAAAAGTATTGAAGAAAAAGAAATTTGTAGAATTATATTTTTTAAATTCATCAACATTATCATTAAATTTAAAATAATATCTTGAAGTGGCTGAAGAAAGTCCAAAAGCAAATAAATTACTTAATACATTGCCAAAAAGGACATATATTGCTAGAATACCAAATTCTTCAGGGCTTAAAAATTTTGTATAAATTGGAAGTAAAAGAAAAGCTACAAGAACTGAGTAAATATTAGCTAAAAAATATAAATTTGTATTTCTAAACAATTTAATAAATAAATAATTTTACCAAGCGGTTCGTCCACCATCTATAGGTATTATTGCACCATTAATATATGTAGAAGATGAACTTAACAAGTAAATTAAAAGATTGGATACTTCCTCTACGTTAGCCATTCTTTTCATTGGAATAAGTTTAGAAATTCTATTAACAAAAACATTACTATGATTATTATAAATTCCAGCTGGGCAAATAGCATTACTTCTTACTTTTGTTGGCCAATAAGTTGATAGATATCTTGTCAGCCCAATTATTCCATGCTTTGTAACTGAATATGATACTGGTTTTACTGAATTTGTATGTTTTTTAGCTTTGTATAGCTCCTGATTGGGTGCTATCAAGCCTAAATCAGATGAAATATTAATTATTACACCTCCATTTTTATTCTTATTAATCAAGTTTCCAAAATATTTTGAACATAAAAAAGATCCAGTTAAGGATACAGCAATATCATCATTCCAAGCATTTAAGTCATATTTTTCTAATCTAGTTTTTAAATTATTACTTTTCATTACTGGATTATTTGCAGCATTGTTTATTAATGCATCTATTTTTTTATAAATTTTTAAAATGTTTATTGAAGTTTCTTTTATTTTTTTTTCTTTAGTTATATCTATGCAGTAAGATTTTGCCTTAAAATTATATTGATTTTTAATTTTATTAACAAACTTGGTCAAATTTGATTTATTATTATCTATTAATATTGGCACACCTCCAGATTCGATAATTTTTTTTGTAAAATTTTGCCCTAAAAAGCCAGCTGCACCAGTTATTACTATTATTTTATTTTTTAATGAAATATGCATACTATTTAAATTGATTAATATAAAATTTGCTAAAGGTTAAATTAAATTTTGCAGTTTCTAAAGCATTAACTCCTCTATTAGTTTCAAAAATATAATCACCTTTGTAATTAATTTTTTTTAAATTATAAAATACATCATAAAAATTTACATTTCCTGAGCCCAAAATAACATTTTGGTCATTATCATCTTTATCCTTTAAATGTACATGAGCAATATCATTTTTTAATAAAGCTATATCGTTTTTATAATTTTTTTCAAGATTTACTCTGTTACCTGTGTCATAAACACATTTAAAATTATTCAGGCTTACTTTATTAATTAGTTTTTTTAAGTTATTTGCACTTAATAAAGTTTCTACACAAAGTGTAATTTTTATTTTATTTAATTCTATAGCAATATCTCTAAATAAATTAATTTCATTCATGTAGTTAAAACTATTTAATTCACTTTTATCTAAGAAAGGTAATATAAAAATTTTACACTTTAAAATTTTTAAAATTTTAAAGATTTTTTTAAAATGAGTATTTAATTTTTTAAAATCTTTTATATTTTTTAATTTATTATTAATTATAAAATCATCGCAAAAAGAAGAAGTAGAAATTTTATTTATTTTTTTTTGATTTAAAAT
>CEUZ01101525.1_pt1 | contig 16267 bp, 20 predicted proteins | sample 361511 | NCBI WGS metagenome assembly CEUZ01 (sample SAMEA2622822, study PRJEB7988) | marine metagenome | biome: marine biome (ENVO:00000447); feature: surface water layer (ENVO:00002042); material: "saline water (ENVO:00002010), including plankton (ENVO:xxxxxxxx)" | depth 5 m
CATTATAGCATTTCTCACAAAAAATCTTATTCGGTAAAAGAAGTAGCCAAGATGTTTGGAAATAATATAGTGTTTCTTAAAGCTAGACCTGGAGAAAGATATGCTTCAGCTTTGACAAATATGTCCTTAAATAACAAGGTTATTAAGAGATATGGAAAAATAAATTTGAAAGATTACGTAACATCGTTTATTACAAACAATTAATTTATGAAAATAAAAAGCTCATTAAAATCTTTAAAAAAAAGAGACCTTAATTCAAAAATGGTTAGAAGAAGAGGTAGAGTTTATATTATAAATAAAAAAAACCCAAAATTTAAAGCAAGACAAAAATAATTTTTTAACACACTTAAAATCCAAAAAATAAGGTTATAATTAGAAAATTTATATTGCGAGTAACTGTCGCTACTAGAACAATTTTAGTTCTAATGCCTTTATTTCTGTTGTAAAATTTTAATATGAGAATCGTCTCTATTTTAGAAAATCAAAAAATTGAAAAAAGAATTGCAATTACACCAGATGTTGCAAAGAAATATATAGACTTAGGTTTTGAATTATCATTATCAGAAAATTATGGAGAACATTTAGGAATTAGCGATAATATTTATAAAGATTGTGGAGCTTCAATATCTAAAGATGATAAAGAAATAATTATTAATTCTGATTTAATTGTTCAATTGGGACTATTATCAGATGACAATCTTCAATTATTAAAACAAAATCAAAATATTGTAGGTATTTTAAATCCTCATTTAAATAATGAAAAATTAAAAAACTTAGCAAAAAAAAAAATCAATTTATTTTCATTAGAATTATTACCTAGAATTACAAGGGCACAATCTATGGATGTTCTTTCATCACAAGCAAATCTTGCTGGATATAAGGCAGTTATTGAGTCTTTTTCTAATTTTGAAAAAGCAATTCCAATGATGATGACAGCAGCAGGCACAGTCCCTGCAGCAAAAGTATTGGTAGTTGGTGCTGGAGTTGCTGGGTTGCAAGCAATAGCTACAGCGAAACGAATGGGAGCAATTGTATACGCAACAGATGTAAGGGCCGCCTCAAAGGAACAAGTTGAAAGTTTAGGAGGAAAATTTTTAACAATCGAGGGAGGAGAAAATCTTGAAACAGAAGGGGGATATGCAAAAGAAGCATCAGAAGATTTTAAAAAAAAACAAGAAGAACTATTAAGTGAAACATTAAAAAAAATTGATATTGTTATTTGTACTGCTTTAATACCAGGTAAAAAATCTCCAATCATTATTAAAGAAAATATGATTAATAATATGCAAAAAGGTTCAATAATTTATGACCTAGCAGCAGTTCAGGGCGGAAATACTGTTTATACAAAAGTTGACGAAATAATTGACGAAAATGGAGTCAAAATTTTAGGAGAGACAAATATTTTAAATAAGTTACCAGTTTCTGCGTCAAGCTTATATTCAAAAAATTTATTTAATTTTGTAATAAATTTATATGATAAAGAAAAAAAAAAAATTAATATTAATTTAAAAGATGAAATAATCGAAAAAACTTTAATAAAATAATGGAAATAGACCCTTTTATATTTAGACTTAGCATTTTTATTCTTTCAATTTTTGTAGGATATTATGTTGTATGGAGTGTCACACCTTCTCTACACACACCTTTAATGTCAGTAACAAATGCAATTTCATCTGTGATTATTGTGGGAGCCATTATCGCTGCTTTGGCAGGTAGTTCAGAAAATATTTTTGATAAGGCTAATATTTTTGGATACATGGCAATAGTCCTAGCTGCAGTGAATATTTTTGGAGGATTCTTAGTTACACAAAGAATGTTAGCTATGTACAAAAAGAAAAAAAAGGATAAAAAATGATTTCAGCAAATTTATCTGCAATTTTTTATTTGATATCAGGTGTACTTTTCATTTTAGCCCTAAGGGGCTTATCCTCTCCTGAAACTTCTAGACAAGGAAATTTTTTTGGCATTTTGGGCATGTTAATAGCAATAACTGTTACATTATTATCAATTGGAAATTTTTCTACAGGATTTTTATATCTATTAATATTTCTGTTAATTGGTGGATCAATCGGGGCGTTCATCGCATTTAAAATTCCCATGACAGCCATGCCTGAATTGGTAGCTGGATTTCATAGCTTAGTTGGGTTAGCGGCGGTATTTGTTGCTATATCTGCATTTTTGAATCCTGAGATTTTTAATTTAGGTTCCACAGGAGCTATTAAAATTGCAAGTTTAATCGAAATGTCATTAGGAGCTTCGATTGGAGCAATAACATTTACAGGTTCGATAATAGCTTTTTTAAAACTCAGAGGAATAATGTCAGGTTCACCAATTACGTTTGTAGGCCAGCATTTAGTAAATTTATTATTAGGATTATCTATTATAGTAATAATTTTTTATCTTTGTAAATTGCAATCCGAACATCTTTTTTGGGGCATAATTGTAATCTCTCTTTTAGTGGGAATATTGCTAATAATTCCAATCGGCGGTGCTGACATGCCCGTTGTAATTTCTATGTTAAATTCTTACTCTGGATGGGCTGCTGCAGGTATTGGATTTACTTTAGAAAATACTGCGTTAATAATAACGGGAGCTCTTGTTGGTTCTTCCGGAGCTATTTTGTCTTACATTATGTGCAAAGGTATGAATCGATCTTTTTTTAGCGTTATTTTAGGTGGATTTGGAGCATCTGAACAATCTTCAGGATTAAAAACTAAAGATCAAAGACCTGTCAAAAGTGGAAATGCAGATGATGCAGCCTTCTTGATGAAAAATGCTTCATCAGTCATAATTGTACCTGGTTATGGAATGGCAGTTGCACAGGCCCAACACGCATTAAGAGAGATGGTAGATACTCTTAAAAAAAATGATATTAAAGTATCTTATGCAATTCACCCTGTGGCAGGAAGAATGCCAGGACATATGAATGTTTTGCTAGCTGAAGCGAATGTTCCTTATGATGAAGTATTTGAATTAGATGAAATAAATAATGATTTTGCAAATGCAGATGTCGCATTTGTGATAGGAGCTAATGATGTAACCAATCCTGTTGCAAAATCTGACCCTCAAAGTCCAATATACGGTATGCCAGTTCTGGATGTTGAAAAATGTAAATCTGTTTTATTTGTAAAAAGAAGTTTATCACCTGGATATGCGGGTATAGATAATGAATTATTTTATAAAGAAAATACTCTTATGTTGTTTGATGACGCAAAAAAAATGACTGAGGAAATAACAAAAAATTTGTAGATTTTTTGGTTGCGGGGGACGGATTTGAACCGCCGACCTCAAGGTTATGAGCCTTGCGAGCTACCAGGCTGCTCCACCCCGCGATGAAAGAAACTTATACATAAAATTAATGACTAATAAAGAAAAAAATTTTTAGTTAGCTTTTTTCCTAATTTTTGCTTATTTTACATTATGACTAATTTAAATACTTTTTTTAAAAAATATACAAATAATCTCAACAACGCCATTACAAATGTTAATATTAAAAATTTGAATTTAGCATCAAAATTAATGATTGATGTAATTAAAAAAGGCAAAACTATTTATGTTTGTGGAAATGGTGGTTCTGCCGCAATAGCAAATCACTATGTTTGTGATTTTTTAAAATATTTTAGACAGAGATCGAAATTTAAACCTAAAATTATAAGTCTATCAAACAGCATTGAAACTATAACTGCAATTTCTAATGATATGGATTATAAGTATATTTTTAAATATCAATTGGAGTCATTATATCAGCAAGGGGATATATTATTAATTATAAGTTCCTCAGGTAGTTCAGAGAATATAAAGGAGGTTTTAAAATTTGCTAATAAAAGAAAAATTAAAACTATTGGATTTAGTGGATTTAAAGGTGGATACTTAAATAAAAAATCAAGTATATCAATTCATGTAAAAGCTATGAATTATGGAATTTCTGAAGACTCGCATCATGTGCTAATGCATATTATTTTGCAGTATTTAATCGAAGCTGTAAAAAATAACAAAAAATAGATTTAGTTTATAATCTATTTTTAAGTTTATTTAATTTTTTAACTCTTTTAATATTTTCTTGTAAAATTCTCTTCTTTTTTTCAGAAGGTTTTTCGTAAGTATTTTTTAGTTTAATTATTTTAAAAAAACCATCTCTTTGAAGTTTCTTCTTAAGAACCCTCAAAGCTTGTTCAACATTGTTATCTTTTACTTCTATTTTAATAAATACCTCCAAAAAAAGTGTTTAATTAGCATTTTAGTATTTGTTTGTCTATTACAATTAACATTTATTACTGAGCAGCTACTTTTTCTTTTTCTTTCTGTTTTTTTTCTCTTTTAATTCTTCTTTCTGCTTTTTCAATAGCCTGAACCAAATCTTTTTGAGAGAACAATCCCATAGCGACTGGATCTTTAGGATTCAAATTATTAAAGTTCCAATAATTTTTACTCCTTATTGATGTGACAGAATTTTTTGTGATCCCAACTAATTTTGCAATTTGTGAGTCCTTTAAAATTGAATGTTGTTTTATAAGCCATAAAGCAGAATCAGGTTTATCTTGTCTTTTTGAAAGAGGTACATATTTTTTTATTTTTTTTTCCTCATTCTCAATCTTTACATCGTAAGTTTTAATTTTAAGTGGTCTAGCCTCATCTTTTGATGAAAGTTCAATTTCCTCCCTTGTTAATTGTCCTGACATAATTGGATTGTATCCAACAATTCCCTTAGCTACTTCACCATCAGCGATACCTTGAACCTCCACTTCATGCATGTTACAAAAATCTGCTATTTGCTTAAAAGTTAAAGTTGTATTTTCAACCAACCATACAGCAGTAGCCATTGGCATAAGAGGCGCGTTTGACATTAATTTTTTTTCTCTGATCTAAAATTTTGAAATTTTTTATTAAACTTGCTAACTCTACCTTTGTCTAAAAGTTTTTGTTTTCCACCTGTCCATGCAGCATGAGATTTTGGATCAATCTCTAATTTTAAGATATCTCCCTCAGCACCCCAAGTCGATTTAGTCTCAAACTGAGTTCCATCTGTCATTTCCACTTTTATTTTATGGTAGTCTGGATGAATTTTTTTTTTCATAAGGGGACTTATAGCAAAAGAAATTTGAAAAACAATTAAAAGTTATTAAGCTTTTCAAGCATTTTCTCATTTATAGAGTTTGAGGCTGCTATAATTTTGATATTTTCTATAATTGATAAATCTAAATTTGAAATTTTACCTCCAGATTCCATTACTAAAACGATCCCTGCTGCTATATCCCATAAATTCAAGTTATTTTGAAAGTAGCCATCAAACCTTCCAGAGGCTACATAGGCCAAATCAAGAGCGGCGCTCCCAGTTTCTCTAGTTTTTAAGTCTTTGTATATTTTTTTTTTTCCTCCTGTCGCAAAGAGACAATCCTTAATATTTTTTTTTTTAGAAACTCTTATTCTTTGATTATTAAAATAAGCTCCATTATTTTTTTCAGCAAAAAACATTTCATTTTTAATAGGATCAAAAATTACACCTGAAATTATCTCATCTTCATGTTTATGGGCAATAGAGATAGCAAAATGTGGAATTCCGTGTAAAAAATTATTAGTTCCATCTATTGGATCTACTATCCAATAGTTTTTTTCATCTGAATTTTTAATAATTCCAGTTTCCTCACTGATTATAGAGAATTTTTTCCTAGATTTGTTTAATTCTTCTATAATTACTTTCTCTGCTTTAAAATCAGCATTAGAAACAAAATCGGAAGGTCCTTTAACTGATACTTGTAGTTTTTCGACCTCACCAAAATCTCTAATTAATATTTTAGAAGCTTTTTCCGCAGCTTTTATCATAATATTTAGATTTGCTGAAATCGAATTCATTCTATTTTTTTTTTATATATTCTATTGTTCTTGTATCAATAATGATTTCATCATCACTCTCTATAAATGGAGGTACCTGAATTTTTACACCATTTTCAAGCATAGCAGGTTTGTAAGACGATGAAACAGTCTGACCTTTTAAAGCAACATCTGTTTTTTCAACTTTACAAGTTATTTGATTTGGAAGTTCTACAGAAATTGGTTTTTCATTGTATATACTAATAGTGACTTCTAAATTTTCTGTAAGAAAATTTCCTTTTTCTCCCAAAATTTTTTTATTTATAGATATTTGTTCAAATGTGTTGATATCCATAAAAAAATAATTTTCATTGTCATAGTAAAGATAAGAATATTTTACTTCTTCAACTTGAGCTTTTTCAATTGTTTCATTAGATCTAAATCTTTCATTAATTTTTGTATTTTTATTTAGATTTTTCATTTCAACTTGATTAAAGGCGCCACCTTTTCCCGGTTTTACATGTTGGGTTTTTATAACCTCCCACAGATCATCTTTGTATTCGATTAACATTCCAGGTTTTATCTCGTTAGCTGATATTTTCATTTTATTTTTTTTATTGCTTCTTCAGGGTTAAGTTTTTTATTATTCCAAACGTAACCTGAGATAGCCAAAAAGTTAGCTTTATTCAATAAAAGTTTTTTATAATTAATTGAATTTATACCACCTATCACAACTATAGGTTTTTTAGTGATTTTTTTGGCTTTTAATAATAGATTTACTGAAGCTTTATATTTTATTTTTTTTGTTTTTGTTGAGTAGAAAGCGCCAATTGCGATGTAATCAGCACCTTCTTTTAATGCTTTTTTGACTAATTTTATTGAGTTATGGCAAGTAACACCAATAATTTTATTTTTTAAGATTTTTCTAGCTTTTTTAATCGAGCCATCATCTTGACCTAAATGACAACCATCTGCACCTATCTTATTTGCAGCTAAAGGTTGGTCATTAATTATTAGCTTAACATTGTTCTTTCTACAAATTTTTTTTATTTTTTTTCCAATTAAAATAAGCTCTTTAAATTTTTTTTTTTTCAATCTTAATTGAAAGTGAGATATTTTTTTCGTTTTTAGAACAAGATTTAAGTCTTTAAAAAAAATATTTTTTTTAATAATTGGAGGTGAAATAAGGTATATGAATTTTTTATTTTTTTTCAATATCCTCTGTCCATTTACCCTTAGAAGCCAAACTACACATATTAGCTCTATGATCGAAAATTTTTTGTGTGCCTTTGATATCGTTTTGATTTTTAGACCAGTACTTAAGAGCGCTTTGCTGAAGAGCTCTTCCGTATGAAAAAGTCATTGAAAAATTTGTATTATTTATTTTATTTATAGTATTTAAGTTTTTGGTTGCCTCTTCTTCAGATTGACCTCCAGAAAGAAAAGCTACACTTGGAACTTCACTAGGAACATTTTTTTTAAGGCATTCTAAAGTCATTTCAGCAATTTCTTGAGTTGATAATTTTTGGTTAGAACTTGATCCAGGTAAAATCATATTTGGTTTTAAAACTATTCCTTTTAAGTCAATTTTAGTATGTATCAATTCATCAAAACATTTTTTTAAAACATCAGAGGTAATTACCATACAATCCTCTGCTGTGTGATTTCCATCCATTAACACTTCAGGTTCAACAATAGGAACCATTCCACACTCTTGTGCTAGAGCAGAATATCTTGCCAAAGCATGAGCATTTGAAGTTTTCGCTAAATCGCTTGGAGAGTTTTTAGAAATGATATAAACACCTCGCCATTTTGTGAATCTAGCTCCGAGCTTGTAGTATTCTTTTAATCTTTCTCTTAATCCATCAAGACCTTCTGTGATTTTTTCTTCAGAAGAATTTGCCAAAGCTTTTGCTCCAGTATCAACTTTAATTCCTGGCAGTGCACCAGTTGCCAAAATTATTTCAGCAACATTTTTTGAATTGTATAGTTGGCGGATTGTTTCATCATAAAGTATAACGCCCCCAATACACTTCTTCATACTTTCAGAAGAAAATAGCGTATGTCTAAATTTAAGTCTACTTTCTGAACTTGACTCTACCCCAACACTTTGAAGTCTTTTAGTCATAGTTGCAGTACTTTCATCTGCTGCTAAAATTCCTTTTCCATTACTAGAAATTTTTAGTGCTATATTATTTAGTTCAGACATTTTTATTTAATGCTTTTATACCAGGTAAAGTTTTTCCTTCAAGGTATTCTAAAAAAGCTCCACCAGCAGTTGAAACAAATGTAAATGAATTTAATTTATTAAATTTTTTTATTGCTGCTACTGTTTCGCCTCCTCCTGCTACTGAAAAAATCTTATCATTTTTTGTTTTATTTGAAATTATTTCTAAAATTTTACTTGTTCCATTTTGAAAATTTGGATTTTCAAAGTATCCTGCGGGACCATTCCATAAAACGGTATTTGTATCATCGATGATTTTTTTAATTTTATCTATTGTTTTCATACCTATGTCTAAAATTATATCATCTTCTTTTATATCATTTATATCTTTGTTTTTTCCAATACCCTCTACACTTTTAGAGACCACAACATCTATAGGATAAGTAATTGAACAATTATACATTTTAGAATTTTTTAAAATTTCTTTTATCAAATCTGCACAATCATGTTCACATATCGACTTTCCTATATTTGAACCCGTATGTTTTAATAAAGTATTAGCCATACCTCCTACAATAATTATATTATTAAATTTTTTTATAAGATTATTTATTATTCTTATTTTAGTAGAAATTTTTGAACCACCTATAATAAGAGTTACAGGTTTTTTTATTTCAGAGGTAATTCTTTTCAAAGCTTTTATTTCTTCTGCGATTTGCAATCCATAAAATGATGGTATAAATTTAGTTACTCCTTCCACTGATGCATGAGATCTATGAGAAACAGAGAAAGCATCATTTACAAAGATATCACCTAATTTTGACATATCTTTTGAAAATTTTTCATCATTAGTTTCTTCACCTTTATTGAAACGGATATTTTCCAACATCATTATTGAACAATTTTTAATGTTCTCAACTTCAGAGATTTTAACTTGATCAACTGTTTTATTATTAAAAATTACTTCTTTATTTATTAAAGAGCTCAATTTTTTAGAAATTGGTTCTAAAGACATTCCTTTAACTACATTTCCTTTTGGTCTTCCAATATGAGATAAAATTATTATTTTTGCTTGTTTTTCTGATAAAAATTTTATTGTAGGGATAATTTTTTCTATTCTTGATGTTTCAGTTATTGCTCCATTTTTCATAGGTACATTAAGATCTACCCTAAGTAAAACTTTTTTACCTTTTAGATTTAAATTTTGATCAGAAATTATTTTCATAAAATTTTAAATTTTATGAAAATATTTTGCCAAATCACACATTCTTGATGCAAATCCCCATTCATTGTCATACCATGCGGAAACTTTTCCCATTCTATTTCCTATAATACTTGTTAAAGATAAATCTACTATTGCAGAATTTGGGTTATGATTAAAGTCAATAGAAACAAGTTTTTCTGTAGTAGTATCGAGCACATTTTTCAAATCTTTATTTGATGCTTTTTTAAAACAATTGTTTATTTTATTTGATGTTAAATTTTTTTTTGAGATAAATACTAAATCAACTAACGAAACATTAGGTGTCGGCACCCTCATAGCAACACCTTCAAGCTTACCTTTAAGTTCTGGAATAATATCACCAATCGCCTTTGAAGCTCCTGTAGAGGTTGGAACTATGGATTGTCCAGCAGATCTAGCTCTTCTTAAGTCTTTATGAGAATTGTCTAATAATCTTTGATCGGTTGTGTATGAATGTATCGTTGTCATAAAACCATTTTGTATTTCGAATTCATTATTTAAAACATATACAACAGGGGCCAGACAGTTGGTAGTACATGATGCTGCAGAAATAATTAAATCATTTTTTGTTAACTTTTTATGATTTACTCCATACACAATTGTTTTGTCAGCATTTTTACAGGGCGCTGAAACAATAACTTTTTTCGCTCCATTTTTTATATGATATATGGATTTTTCTTTTGAGTTATTTTTTCCAGTACATTCAAGAACGATGTCTACATCATATTTTTTCCAATTAATTTTATTTACATCTGTTTCTTGAGAAAAACTTATTTTATTTTTATTAATAAATATATTTTTTTCATTAAAACTAATTTTAGCATTAAATTTTCCATGAATAGAGTCGTATTTTAATAACTGACTACTTGTTTCAGAATTTGTCCTATTATTAATATGCTTAATCTGAATATTATTGTATTTATTTTCAATAATAGATCTTATAACCATTCTTCCAATTCTGCCCAGGCCATTTATTCCAATTTTAACTGTCATTACTTAACTTATTTAATTAATTTTTTTATTTTTTTTACAATTTTATCAGTTGTTAATCCAAAGTGTTCATAAACATCTTTATATGGAGCGCTTTTTCCAAAATCATTCAAACCAAAACTAACTCCATGTTCACCTATATATTTTTTCCAACAATCTGTCGATCCAGCTTCGATTGATATCTTATATCTTGTCTCATTTAGAATTTTTTCCTTATATTTTAAAGGTTGTTTTTCAAATATTTCTTGGCACGGCACTGATATAACTTTTGAATAAATATTTTGTGTGGCTAATTTATGACTTACCTCTTTTGCTAAATTTACTTCCGATCCACTTGCAAATATAGTTAATTTTACAATATTCTTTGATCTATAAATTTCGTAAGCACCTTTAGAACAATTATTTTCTTTTGAAAATTTATTAATAGTTAAATTTGTTTTTTGCCTTGTTAAAGCCAATACACTAGGAGTATTTTTGTTTATTAAAGCTAACTCCCAACACTCGTAAGTTTCTATTGTATCTGCTGGTCTAAAAACATTTAAATTAGGTATGGCTCTTAATCCTGTGAGTTGTTCTACAGGTTGGTGCGTAGGTCCATCTTCTCCCAAGCCTATTGAATCGTGAGTCATTACATAAATTACTCTTTGTTTCATAAATGCTGATAATCTTATTGATGGTTTACAATAGTCACTGAAAATTAAAAATGTTCCTCCGTAGGGTATTAAATTGCCATGCATAGCAAGTCCATTCATAGCTCCGCACATCGCGTGTTCTCTAACTCCGTAATGAATATAATTACCATCAAATTTACCAGGTTTTATAATTCTATGACTTTTAGTTTTTGTATTATTTGATCCAGCTAAGTCTGCTGACCCCCCAATAAGTTCTTTAATAGATTTTGTTAATACATTTAATATTTTTTCAGATGATTTTCTTGTTGCAATATTTTCTGGATTTTTAAAAAATTTTTCTTTCTCAGATTTTACTATTTTAGATATTCTTTTTGAATAATTATTGTTTTTGAGTAAAAATTTTTGTTTTTTTGCATTTTTAGAAGCAATAATTCCAACATTTCTCCATGCGCTCAAAATATTTTTTGGAATTTCGAATGGTTTATATGCCCATTTTAATCTCTTTCTAACTAAATTTATCTCACTTTTGCCTAAAGGACTTCCGTGTACGGATGAGGTATTTGATTTATTTGGAGAACCATAACCAATGACTGTTTTACAAGATATACAAGTAGGCTTTTTAGAATTTTGTACTTTTTTAATAGCTCTATAAATTTGTTTTACATCATGTCCGTTTACTTGAAGATAATTCCATCCATAACTTTTAAATCTTTTTCTATTATCGTCAGAGACAGCAAGATTTGTTGGACCATCTATTGATATATTATTGTCATCAAATAATAAAATTAAATTTTTTAATTTTAAGTGTCCAGCTAAACTTAAAGCTTCATGACTGATGCCTTCCATTAAACATCCATCCCCCGCCAATACGTAGGTTTTATGATTTATTTTCTTTTTTCCAAATCTATTTTTTAGAATTTCTTCAGCTATAGCAAAACCTATCGAATTCGCTATGCCCTGACCAAGTGGTCCTGTAGTTGTTTCTATACCCGAGTTAGGAATATATTCAGGATGACCTGCACAAATTGAGTTTAATTGTCTAAAATTTTTTATATCTTTAAGTTTTACACTTTTATAACCAGTTAAATATAACAAAGCATATAGAAGCATTGATCCATGACCTGCCGAAAGTACGAATCTGTCCCTGTTTATCCAATTTGGATTTTCTGGATCAAATTTTAAAAAATATTTAAATAGAACAGTTACTACATCTGCCATTCCCATAGGCATTCCTGGATGACCAGAATTGGCCTTTTCCACAGCATCAATTGAAAGAAACCTTAGTGCATTTGACAAATCTTTAATCTGTTTGTTCAAAAATTATCCTATCTAGACTTAGAAGACTCAATTTAATAATATACATATATATATATGAAAAGTATTAATGAAAAAGAAAAAAAATTAACTGAAGCTCTTTCAAGATTAAATCTTTTAAATCCTGAGAACTCCACACTGAGAGAAAATATAAGAATTATTAGCGTCCAAAAAAATCAATTAGAAATTGAAAAAAAAGTCATTGAAGAAAAATATTTTAAACTAAAAGATGAATATAATATTATAAATACAAAACTTGCTGAAATAACAGAAAAAAAAAATTTGGAGAGCAAAAAAGAAATAGAAATTTCAGAAAAAATAGATGAATTAAATCAAGAAACGGATACTCTTCTACAAGAAATAGACAAATGGCAAATGTAAATATAATTTTTAATGGAAAAGAATTTCTTTTATCATGTGAGGATGGGCAGGAGGAACATTTACAAGAACTCTCGATACATCTTAACGAAAAATTTGATAATCTTAAAAAGTCACTAGGAAACATAGGAGAAAGTAAACTCTTATTAATTACCTCAATTACAACAATGGATGAATATTTTGAAACAAAAAAAAAAATAGATGAAAAAATAAAGGAGCTCAATAGTCTTACCTCTAAATTTAAAGAATTAAAAAATTTAGTATATGAATATAAAGAAAAGAAGGAGGAAGAAATAAAAAGGTTAGACAAAGAGCAAAATAATTTAAAAAATGAAATAGATCAAAACAAAGACCAATATGAAAAATTAATTGATACTACCACTAATGAAATAGAAAATTTTCTAAAGAAAGCTAGTGCAGATAATTCTGTACAATAATATTTGTGTTGAAATCAATTTTAAGAAAAAAAATAATTAAAAAACGAAGATTAAAAGTTATAAATACCGGCGTAATCTCCAAAAATAGATTTTATAATTTATTAAAAAATTTTAATTTGAAAAAAAAAATTATAGGCGGATATTTCCCAGTGAATAACGAAGTTGACGATTTAGATTTGTTAAACGAACTTGAAAATAAAAATATAAATATTTCATTACCTGTTATAGGCCCAAACAATACTATGGACTTTTATAAATGGTCTTTTAACGATATTTTAAATATAAATAAGTATGGAATACCTGAGCCTGAGAAAGAAAAACTTGTATATCCAGATATTTTGATCGTTCCAATGGTAGCGTTTGATAAAAGATTATATAGATTAGGTTATGGGGGCGGATATTACGATAGGTATTTAGAAAAAATATTAATAAAAAAAAAAACTTTATTAATTGGTCTTGCACACAGTTGTCAAAAAATATCTAGGGTTCCAAATAATAAATATGATAGGAAACTAGATCTTATAATTACCGAAAAACATATATTGAGATGAAAATTTTATTTTTAGGAGATATAGTTGGCAAAACTGGACGTGAAGCAATAAAACAAAATTTACCCAAAATAATTTTAGAAAAAAAAATAGATTTTTGCGTTGCTAATGGTGAAAATGCAGCCGATCAAGGAGTCGGAATTACAGAAAATATTTCAAAAGATTTATTTAATTCTGGCGTGGATGTTATAACTACTGGCAATCATGTCTGGGATCAAAAAGAGACCGCGAATTATATTGAAAAAGAAATTAAACTTTTAAGACCAGCTAATCTTATTGAGCCTTCGCCTGGTAAAGGTTTCAGAGTTTATAAATCAAAAAATGGTTATAAGGTTGGGGTATTAAATTTGATGGGCAATGTATTTATGAAAAAAAGTGAAGATGTTTTTGAAAAGGCGAATAATTTTTTAAAAACAAATAGTTTGAAAAAAAACTATGATTTTTTAATTGTTGATCTTCATGCTGAAATAACAAGCGAAAAAAACGCAATGGGTTTTTTGTTTGATGGTAATGCAACATTTGTAGTAGGAACTCATACTCATATTCCAACAAATGATGCTAGAATTTTAAAAAAAGGCACAGCTTATTTAACTGACGCAGGAATGTGTGGTGACTATGATTCTGTAATTGGAATGAACAAGCAAAATTCTTTAAATCGCTTTTTGAAAAAAGATTCAAAAAAACATTTTCCTGCAGATGGAGTCGCTACTTTATGTGGAGCTATAGTTGATTGTGATATCTCATCGGGATTTGCAAAAAATATTGAAAATATTATAAGAGGAAGTAATTTAAAAAATACTCTTTAGATTATGGCTGGACATTCTCATTGGGCAGGAATTAAACATAAAAAGGATAGAGTTGATAAACAAAAATCCAAAATATTCACTAAAATTTCTAAAGAAATAACTGTAGCTGCAAAACTGGGGGATAAAGATCCAGAGATGAATCCAAGGCTTAGGTCGGCTATACAATCAGCAAGATCGGCAAACATGCCTAAAGAAAATATTAAAAGGGCAATTGATAAATCTGAAAATAACACAGGTCATAATTTTGAAAATATAAGGTACGAAGGTTTTGGACCAAATAAAGTTGCAGTAGTTGTAGAAACTCTTACTGATAATAAAAATAGAACGGCATCAAATTTAAGAACAATTTTTCAAAAATCAGGAGGTAGTTTGGGAACACAGGGATCAGCATCACATAATTTTAGTCAAATTGGTATAATAAAAATTGAAAAATCGGAAATTTCTGATGACAAAATTTTTGAATTAGCAATAGAGTCAGGAGCAAATGAGTGTAAATCTAATAACAGTTTTCATGAAATACATTGTGATAAAAATCACATATATAATGTAAAAAAAAATCTAGAAAAATATTTAAATAACTTTCTATCTACAGGTATAGAATGGGTTCCAGTTTTATATTTGGAGGTAAAAAAACAAGAAAAAGAAGATATAGTAAATTTCTTAGATAATTTAACAGATGATGAAGATGTACAAAATGTGTATTCAAATATTAAGGTTTAAATAATTTAATGTTGATAATTGGTATAGATCCAGGAATCTCAGGCGCTATTTGTTTTTTTGAAAATGGAGAAGTTAAAGAAATTATCGAAATGCCCACAATGGCAGATGGAAAAAAAAATAAAAGACAGGTTAATGGAACACAAATTTATAATGAAATATTTAAAAGAATAGAAAATTTATCAAAAAAGGAAATATATGTTGTGATAGAGCAAGTTTCAGCTATGCCAGGCCAAGGTGTAACAAGTATGTTTAATTTTGGACAATCATTTGGAGTTATAAAAGGCATTTGTTCTGCAATGCAATTGTCTACATATTATATAAGACCAGTAAAATGGAAAAAATATTTTGGATTAATAAAGTCAGAAAAAGACGCTAGTCGAACAAAAGTAATTGAAATATTCCCCTATATATCATCAAATTTATCAAAAAAAAAAGATGCTAATAAAGCAGATGCAATTCTAATTGCTAGTTTTTTTCACAATACTTACCAAAAAAATGATTAAACTTTATATTTTTTAAGTCAAATTGATGACACATTTTAGTGTGAAACCTAATTCATGGAAGCTGAGATTGGAACGCAAGCAGTAGGCCTAGCAAGTAGTGCAGATTTTTCTATTTTTAAGCTATTTGTTAGAGCAGATATAATCGTTAAATCTGTAATAATAATATTAATTGCTGCATCAATATTTTCTTGGGCAATTATAATAGAAAAAATAAGATTATTTCATAAAATTAATAAAAGCTCAGAGGAGTTTGAAGAAAAATTTTGGAAATCTAAATCTGCAGAAACATTTTATAATAATTTACCTGCAAATATAAATGATCCAATGGCAAATGTATTTAAAAATACAATGCAAGTTGTTATGAAATCTAGGTCTAAATCAAATTTATCAGAAAGACTATCAAGTATATTAGAAGTAAATATTGAAAAACAAATGAATGTAATTGATAAGAATTATACTTTTCTTGCAACTGTTGGTTCGACAGCTCCTTTCATCGGACTTTTTGGCACTGTATGGGGTATAATGAATTCTTTTCAGTCTATTGCAATTTCAAGAAATACCAGTTTAGCAATTGTAGCGCCAGGAATTGCGGAAGCATTATTTGCGACAGCATTAGGACTCCTCGCTGCAATACCTGCAGTCGTAGCATTTAATAAATTTAGTAGCGACTCAAGAAAATATTCACAAAAATTAGAAAATTTTTCAAAAAGATTTATATCAA
>CEUZ01013012.1_pt1 | contig 16237 bp, 13 predicted proteins | sample 361511 | NCBI WGS metagenome assembly CEUZ01 (sample SAMEA2622822, study PRJEB7988) | marine metagenome | biome: marine biome (ENVO:00000447); feature: surface water layer (ENVO:00002042); material: "saline water (ENVO:00002010), including plankton (ENVO:xxxxxxxx)" | depth 5 m
GGGATCCTGAAAAAAATGAAAATCCAAGAGAAGATACTTTTGAAGTAGATTTAAATACATGCGGAAATAAAGTCTTGGATATTCTAAATAAAATTAAAAATGAATTAGATTCATCTTTAACATTTAGAAAATCGTGTGCTCATGGCGTATGTGGATCTTGCGCTATGAACGTTGACGGTGTTAATACATTATCTTGTATGAAATCTCATAAAGATATAAAAGGTGAATTACGCATTTTCCCATTACCTCATTTAAAGGTGGTAAAAGATTTAGTGGCAGACTTAAGCACACTATATAAGCAATACGAATCAATACAGCCTTGGTTAAAAACATCAAAATCTCAATCTCAAAAAAGTGAAATCAATCAAACTAAAGAAAATAGAGAAAAACTTGACGGGTTATATGAGTGTATTATGTGTGCTTGTTGTTCAACATCATGTCCGAGCTATTGGTGGAATGGAGAAAATTATTTAGGTCCAGCTGTTTTACTTCAAGCATATCGTTGGATTTCAGACAGTAGAGATGAAGAAAAAAAGGAAAGATTAAATATGGTAGCTGATAAGCTTAAATTATACAGATGCCATACCATAATGAACTGTACGAGCTCTTGTCCTAAAGGTCTAAATCCAGCAAAAGCTATCGGTTCGATTAAAAAAATGCTTGCAACCAGCTAGAAGCTTAATTAAATCATTCTAGGCAAGAATGAAATCAATAGAACATTTTATTAACGGCAAAATAGTTAAAGGATTATCGAAGAAGACATCTAAAGTTTTTAATCCAGCTACAGGTGAACAATCTGCCGAGGTTAAATTAGCTTCTAAAACAGAAGTAGATTCTGCAGTTGAGAAAGCAAAATTAGCTTTTACTAATTGGTCTTTGAAACCGCCAGCTCAGAGAGCCAGAATAATATTTAAATTTAAAGAATTAATAGAAAAAAATTCAGATGAATTAATAAAACTCATAGTTTCAGAACATGGAAAAGTTTATGCTGATGCCCAAGGATCTTTAACTAGAGGATTAGAGGTAGTTGAATTTGCCTGCGGCATACCCAATTTGCTTAAAGGTGAATTTACCGAAAATGTGGGAACAGACGTTGATAGTTGGTCTATTAGACAACCATTAGGAGTATGTGCAGGTATTACTCCGTTTAATTTTCCTGCAATGGTTCCGATGTGGATGTTTCCTATGGCTATTGCTTGCGGAAATACATTTGTTCTAAAACCTTCTGAAAAAGATCCTTCTTGTTCTATTAAACTTTGTGAATTATTTAAGGAGGCTGGTCTACCGGACGGAGTATTTAATGTAGTAAACGGAGACAAGGAAGCAGTTGATGCATTATTAACAAACAAAGATGTAGCAGCAATAAGTTTTGTTGGATCTACCCCAATTGCAAAATACATATATGAAAATTCTGCAAAGAATGAAAAGCGTGTCCAAGCTTTAGGTGGAGCAAAAAACCATTGCGTGGTTATGCCTGATTGCGATCTTGATCAGGCTGTAAATGGTTTAATGGGCGCAGCTTACGGTTCGGCTGGCGAGAGATGTATGGCTCAATCAGTTGCTGTTGCTGTAGGAAAAATTGCTGATCCACTTGTAGAAAAATTAGCAAAAAAAGTTGAATCACTTAAAATTGGACCAGGGTTAGACAAAAATTCGGAAATGGGACCTCTAATTACAAAAGAACATTTAGAAAAAGTTAAAGGATATGTGGACATTGGTCTAAAGGAAGGAGCGAGTCTTATTGTAGACGGAAGAAATATAAAACTTCAAGGTTATGAAAAAGGTTTTTATATGGGAGGTTGTCTTTTTGACAATGTTAAAAAAAATATGAAAATTTATAAAGAAGAGATTTTTGGTCCAGTTCTTTCTGTGGTTAGAGTTAAAGATTTTGATTCTGCTGTAAATTTAGTTAATGAACATGAGTTTGGAAATGGAACAAGCATTTATACTCGCGATGGAGATACAGGCAGAACTTTTGCCAGCAAGATAAAAATTGGAATGGTGGGAATTAATATACCTATACCAGTGCCGGTCGCCTATCATTCATTTGGAGGATGGAAGAGATCGTTGTTCGGTAGTTCTGGAATGCATGGTAATGAGGGAGTTAGATTTTACACTAAATTAAAAACCATAACTTCAAAATGGCCAACAGGAGTAAGATCAGACCCAGAATTTGTAATGCCAATAATGAAATAATTTTTAAATGAAAAAAAAAATTACATTAATAGGAGCCGGGCAAATTGGAGGTACACTAGCTCATCTTATAAGTATTAAAGAACTTGGTAATGTAGTGCTTTTTGACGTGGATGAAAATATAGCAAAAGGAAAAGCTTTAGATATAGCCCAATCCACATCAGTTGATGGTTTTAATATAAATTTGACTGGAACAAATAATTATGATGATACAAAAAATTCTGACGTAGTTATTATTACAGCAGGGGTTCCTAGAAAACCTGGCATGTCGAGAGATGACTTGCTTGCAACAAATTTAAAAATTATTAAACAAGTAGCAGAAGGAATAAAAAATAATTCACCAAAAGCTTTTGTAATTTGTATTACAAATCCTTTGGATGTTATGGTTATGGCATTGCAAAAGTATTCTGGTTTGCCAACGAATAAGGTGGTTGGAATGGCTGGGATTTTGGATACATCGAGATTTAAATATTTTCTTTCCCAAGAGCTTAATGTTCCTACAAAAGATATAAATACTTTAGTTTTAGGGGGGCATGGCGATACAATGGTACCTATGCCTAACCAAACTACAGTTAATGGAAAACCATTAAAAGAGTTAATTAAAAAAGATAGGTTAGATTCTATAATCGGAAGAACTAGAAAGGGTGGAGCAGAAATAATTAAATTTTTACAAAAAGGGTCTGCATTTTATGCTCCCGCGGCGTCAGGAGTTGAAATGGCAGAATCGTATATTAAAAATTTAAAAAAAACTTTGCCTTGCGCTGCTTATTTGAGTGGAGAGTATGGAGTTAAAAATTTGTATGTGGGCGTGCCAGTAGTAATTGGAGGTAATGGAGTCGAAAAAATATTAGAAATTGAATTGGAGGCAAAAGAAAAAGAAAATTTTGATGTTTCAATTGAAGCAGTAAAAAATCTTTTTGCGGCAGCAATTAAGATTGACAAAGATTTAGCAAATTAATTTTTTATATTTAATGAAGTTTAATACTATTTTTAATAAAGAAGTTTTATTTATAATTTTTTTATTATTTTTTTCCCTGGCAATTAATCAGTACTACGGTAATAGAGGAGTCTTTCCCGCGGATAGCTTTTCACACTTTGATACTGGTTTTAGAATTTTGCTAGGAGAGTTTCCTTTTAAAGATTATTGGATTGTTTCAGGACCATTTATTGACTATTTACAAGCAATTTTTTTTTATTTATTTGGAGTTCACTGGCAAATTTATGTTTTTCATGCTTCGGTTATTAATGGGATAGCTACTATCGCAACTTTTTTGTTGTTAAGAAATTTTAAACTTAACATCTTTTATAGTTTTGCTTATTCATTATTTTTTTCTATACTTGCTTATCCTTCAAGCGGCACTCCTTTTGTAGATCATCATTCTTCTCTATTTTCTTTATTAGCAATTTATATTCTAATACTGGCGATTAAAAATGAAAAAGCTCACTATTGGTTTATATTACCCTTTCTTTTAGGTTTTGCATTTTTATCAAAACAAGTTCCAGCTTCATATGTATTTATATTTGTAGTTTTAATTTTACTGTTTTATTCTTTAGTTAAAAAAAAATATAAATATATTAAGCAACTTTTTTTAGGAATCGTCCTATTTATATTATCATTACTATTTATTGGTAATGTCCATGAGATAACTTTATCTAATTTTTTGGAGCAGTATATTTTTTATCCTCAAACAATAGGACAAAATAGATTTCAAAGTTATGAAATTACGTTTAATGGTTTAATAGGTCATTTCAAATATATATATTTTGCATTATTTCCTTTAATTTTTATTAACTTTAAAAAAATTTTTTCAATAAAAAATTATTATAAAGAAAAAGATTTTATATATTTCTTGTTGTTAGCTGGTTTAACTTTTGCTTTAATATTTCATCAATTATTTACCAGAAATCAAACATTTATTTTCTTCTTGATACCAATTTTAGTTTCTTTTTTACATATCAGTCTTCATTCTCATAAACAGTTTGTACAAGTTATATTGATATTGTTCTGTTTATTCGCGACAATTAAATATCACTTGAGATTTAACGAGAACAGAAAATTTCACGAGCTAAATTATTCTGATTTTAAATTATCTTCTGATGCTAAAATAATAGATGAAAAATTTGCAGGTTTAAATTGGATAACCCCCTCATATAAAAATTCTCCAGAAGAGGAAATAAATTTAATAAATGAAGTTAAAAAATACCTTAAAAATGATAATAGAAAAAAAATGTTAATGACCAATTATTCCTTTTTTTCTGTAGTTTTGGAAAAAAGCTCTTTTTCGACAAGCAGGTGGTATATTTTTGATGGAACAGATTATCCACAAAAAAATAGTAAACATTTTGAAAGTTATAAAAATTTATTAATTAATTCAATAAAACGTAATAGTGTTGAGGTTATTTTTACAATTTATCCAGTGCAAAATTCAAATATATACGATTATATAAACAAGGATTGTTTTGAAGAAAAGAAAATTACTAAAATTTTGACAAGTTACGAATTGAAAAATTGTAGAGAATTAGACAATTAAATATGAATATTCATGAACATCAGGCTAAGGAAATTTTAAAGCAATATGGGGTTTCTGTACCAAATGGGATTGTAGTTTTTTCTTCAAAAGAAATAACTAATAAAATTAAAAATTTAAATTCTGAAAGTTTAATTTTAAAAGCACAAATTCATGCCGGAGGAAGGGGAAAGGCAGGAGGAATAAAACTTGTCAAAAATAAAAATAATTTAGTTTTGGAAGCAGAAAAAATGTTCGGAAAAAAATTAGTAACTCATCAAACAGGTCCTTCAGGAAAAGAAGTTAAACGTTTATATATTGAAGAGACATGTGATATTTCAAAGGAATTTTATTTATCATGCTTAGTTGACCGTTCAAGTTCTAAGATTGCTTTTATTTCTAGTGCCGAGGGTGGAGTAGAAATAGAAAAAGTAGCAAAACACAATCCAGAAAAAATTACTACCATTAAATTAAATTTATTAAATTCAATTAGCAAAGATAACTTAAAAAAAATTACTCAACCTTTTTCTTTATCAAAAAAGACTGAAGAGCAGGCCTTTAATATAATTGAATCTATATATAAAATTTTAATTGAAAAAGATGCAAATCTTATTGAAATAAATCCATTAATATTAACGAAAAAAGATAATTTATTATGTTTAGATGCAAAAATTAATTTTGACGACAATGCATTGTACAGGCATGCCGACATTTTATCTTTAAAAGATCTCAATGAAGAAGATCCAATTGAAACGGAAGCAAGCAAACACGGTTTATCATATATAAAGCTAGATGGAAAAATTGGTTGTATGGTAAATGGGGCTGGTCTTGCAATGGCAACAATGGATATTATTAAATTATATGGATCCGAACCGGCTAACTTCCTTGATGTAGGAGGAGGAGCCTCAAAAGAAAAAGTTTCTGCAGCGCTTAAAATTATATCTTCAGATAAAAATGTGAAAGGTATTTTGATTAATATATTCGGAGGAATTATGAGATGCGATGTTATTGCGCAAGGCGTTGTAGATGCGGCAAAAGAAATTAATTTATCATTACCACTAGTGGTCAGGTTGGCTGGTACTAATGTAGATAAGGGTAGAGAAATTTTTAAAAAATCAAATTTAAAAATTATATCAGCAAACAATTTAGACGATGCTGCAAAAAAAATTGTAGAGGTAGCTAAATAAAAATGTCAATTTTAGTAAATAAAAATACAAGAGTAATTTGTCAAGGTTTTACTGGTACACATGGCACCTTTCATTCTGCACAAGCCATAGCTTACGGAACCAATTTAGTTGGTGGCGTTACTCCAAAAAAAGGAGGTCAAACACATTTAGAAAAACCAGTTTTTAATACAGTTAAAGAAGCTGTGGAAAAAACAAAACCAGATGCATCTATGATTTATGTTCCAGCAAAATTTGCATCTTCAGCTATCATTGAAGCTATAGAAAATGAAGTTCCGTTGATAGTTTGTATTACTGAAGGTATTCCAATTTTAGATATGATTAAAGTTAAAGAAAAAATTAAAAATTCGAAGTCTCGCTTAATCGGACCAAATTGCCCCGGAATAATTACTCCAGATGAATGCAAGATTGGTATCATGCCTGGCAATATTCATAAAAAAGGTACATGTGGAATTGTTTCAAGATCTGGAACACTTACCTATGAGGCTGTAGCTCAAACAAGTGAAAATGGACTAGGCCAATCAACAGTAATAGGTATTGGAGGAGATCCTGTTAACGGTACAAGTTTTATTGACTGTCTAGATCTTTTTTTGAAAGATCCTAAAACCGAGTCAATTTTAATAATTGGAGAAATTGGAGGCACCTCTGAAGAAGAAGCGGCGGAATTTATTAAATCTTCAAAAATCAAAAAACCAATTGTTGGATTTATAGCTGGAATAACTGCACCAAAAGGAAGAAGAATGGGTCACGCAGGCGCAATAATTTCTGGAGGAAAAGGAAACGCAGAAGATAAAATAGAAAAAATGAAATCTTGTGGCATTATAATGGCAAAGTCACCTGCCTTAATTGGTAAAACTTTGTATGATAAACTTGAAAGATAAATTTTTGAATTTTATAATAAATTAAAATTTTATATCAATGGCATCTGATAAGTATAACACAATTTTAGAAAAAACTTCTTTTTTACATGGAAGTAATAGTCCATTTATTGAAGAATTATATTTAAATTATTTGCAAAATCCAAAATCTATTCCTCAAAGTTGGGCCGATTTTTTCGATGGTCTTGGTGAAGATCAAGAAGCAATAAAAAAAGAAATATTAGGACCTAGTTGGTCTCCTAGAAAAAATATTAATTTAAAAAATAATTTATTAGATAAAGATTTTAGTAAAGAAGAAAAAGTTCAGACTAATGGAAATTTAATTTCTCAGGAAAATTTTGAGAAAGAAAAAGAACAGTCGGTTAAGGCGATAGCTTTAATAAGAGCATACAGAATTAGAGGCCATTTAATTGCAAATTTAGATCCGCTTGGCATTATGGAAAGAAAGTATCTTCATGAATTGCATCCGGCAGACCATGGCTTTAAAAAAGAAGAATACAACAAGAAGATTTATATCCATTCTTACATGGAAAAAGGATATTCAACAATTAATGAAATTATTTCTTTTCTTAAAAAAACTTATTGTTCAACTATAGGAGTTGAATATATGCATATTTCTGACCCAACTGAGAAAACTTGGTTCAGGGAAAGAATGGAAAAAGAAGAAAATAAAATCAAATTCACTGACAGAGGAAAAAAAGCAATTTTAAATAAATTAATTCAAGCTGAGGGATTCGAAAAATTTTTGGCTGTAAAATTTGTAGGTACAAAAAGATTTGGTTTGGATGGAGCAGAATCGTTAATACCAGCTCTTGAGCAAATAATAAAAAGAGGGGGGCAGTTAGGGGTTAAAGAAGTCAAAATTGGCATGCCACACAGAGGGAGATTAAATGTGTTGGCCAACCTTTTGCAAAAATCTTACAAAAGAATTTTCAATGAATTTGCTGGCGAATTTAGCAGTACACCTGCAGATTCTACCGGTGATGTTAAATATCATCTAGGAGCCTCATCCAATAGAGAATTTGATGGCAATCTTGTGCATATAAGTTTAACTGATAATCCATCACATCTCGAAGCAGTAAATCCGGTGGTACTAGGGCAGACTCGTGCTAAGCAATTTTTTCACAAAGACAAACTTCGCAAACAAGTGATTCCAGTTTTGCTTCATGGAGATGCTGCATTTGCTGGCCAAGGTGTTGTTGCTGAATGTTTTGCTATGTCAGGTCTTCCAGGACATAACACAGGCGGAACAATTCATATAATAGTTAATAATCAAATAGGGTTTACAACAAATCCAAGATTTGCAAGATCCAGTCCATATCCTTCAGATTTGGGAAAGGTTGTCGAGGCTCCTATTTTACATTGTAATGGAGATGATCCTGAGGCAGTAGTTCATTGCGCAAAAATTGCTATCGAATTCAGACAAAAATTTAACAAAGATGTGGTTATTGACATGATCTGTTATCGCAGATTTGGTCACAATGAAGGAGACGAACCTTCTTTCACTCAACCTTTGATGTACAAAAAAATAAGACAACATCCAACAACTTTGAATGTTTATGGTAATAAACTTATTAAAGAAAAAACTATTACAAAAGAAGAATTTGATAAAATGAAAAAAGAATTTAAAAATCTTCTCAACGAACAATTTAAAACTGCAAAAAATTATAAACCAAAATTAGAGTGGTATGAAGGTGTCTGGAGTAGATTTAAACCCGAAAAAGGAAAAGATAAAAGGGGAGTAACTGGAGTTTCTTTAGAAAAAATAAAAAGAATTGGTGACAGAATGACTGATATTCCAAATAATTTTGCAGTTCACTCAACTATTAAAAAAATTTTTGAAAATAGGAAAAAAATGTTTCAAAATGGAAAGGGATTTGATTGGGCTACAGCAGAACAGTTAGCATTTGCGACGCTTCTAGACGAAGGTTATCCGGTTAGACTTGCCGGTCAAGATTCTGGCCGAGGAACTTTTTCTCAGAGACACTCTGTACTCAGAGACCAAATAAATAATAAATATTTTACTCCATTAAATAATATTTCAAGAAAGCAAAAACGATTTGAGGTTATTGATAGTTTACTCTCCGAGTTTGCTGTGCTTGGATTTGAACATGGTTATTCACTTTCAGAACCAACTACCTTGGCAATATGGGAGGCACAATTTGGAGATTTCGCAAATGGCGCCCAGGTTATAATAGATCAATTTGTTACGTCAGGTGAAAGAAAATGGGCAAGAGCAAGTGGACTTGTAATGTTATTACCCCATGGTTATGAAGGGCAAGGCCCAGAACACTCATCTGCAAGATTAGAGAGATTTTTACAATTATGTGCACAAGAAAATATTCAGGTTGTGAATTGCACAACGCCAGCAAATTATTTTCATGCTTTAAGAAGACAAATGCATAGAGAATTTCGTAAACCATTAATAATTATGACACCAAAATCCTTGTTAAGGAATAAAAGATGTTTGTCAAATATTGATGATTTTACAAAAAAAAATTCATTCCATAGAGTATTGCCAGATCATGCCGATGTAAAAGGCTATGGTCTTATAGAACTTAGAAAAGATAAAAAAATTGAAAAAGTGGTAATATGTTCAGGAAAAATATATTTTGATCTTTTAGAAGCGAGAGAAAAAATAAAAAATGACAGAGTGTATTTTGTAAGAATCGAGCAACTATACCCATTTCCAGTTAAAACCTTGGCTAAGGAATTAAAAAGATTTAGAAAGAATGCAAAATTTTACTGGTGTCAGGAAGAACCCCAAAACATGGGAGCTTGGAATTCAGCTCGTAATTACATCGAATGGACTTTAAATCATATAGATGCCAATGATAAAGAAGTGAGATATATTGGTAGAAAACCTGCAGCTTCGCCAGCCACAGGATATATAAAAAGGCATATTGACCAACAAAAGCAAATAGTAGAAAAGGTACTTATCTAGTTTATGGCAAACCAAATTTTAGTTCCCTCATTAGGAGAATCTGTAACAGAAGCAACAGTATCAAAATGGCTTAAAAAAGTTGGAGAACAAGTAGATTCCGACGAACCTTTAGTGGAATTAGAAACTGACAAAGTAAATGTTGAAGTTCCTTCACCTTTATCAGGTACTTTAGCTTCAATTAAAGTAAAAGAAGGTGACACAGTAGAGGTAGGAAGCTTGCTAGGTACTGTAAAAGAAGGTCAATCAGAGTCGGTTGATACCAAACAAACTGAACCAAAAACTAAGAATCAACAAACCTATACTCCACCTACCACGGCTAAAAAAAAGAGCACAACAAAAGAAACCAAAAAGAAAATTAAAAAAATAGTATCTGAGGAACAAGAAGCTTTGTCTTTAGATGCGGATGTCGAAGACAATAGTTCAAATGGAGCACTAGTTTTGGATACTTTAGCTGAAGAAAAAAAAGAAGAGCAATATATTCCTCCAAAAACTAAAAAATATATGCCGCCTTCAGTTAGAAAGATAGTTGAGGAAAATGAAATTGATGTATCAAATATAGAAGGCACGGGAAAAGCTGGAAGAATTTCTAAAGGAGATTTAATTAAATTAATGGGCAGTATGCCTCAACCATCACAAAGAAAAATTAGTCATGGCCCCGAAGAGCGAGTTAAAATGACAAGACTTAGAATAACTATTGCTAAAAGATTAAAAGAGGCTCAAGACAATGCTGCTATGCTTACAACTTTTAATGAAGTAGATATGAATAGTATAATTGAAATGAGAAAAGATTACTCAGAAGATTTTCAAAAAAAATATTCAGTTAAATTAGGATTTATGTCTTTTTTTGTTAAAGCATCAGTCGCGGCATTAAAAAATTTTCCGGCAGTAAATGCTGAGATAGAAAATAACGAAATTATTTACAAAAATTATTATAATATTTCTATTGCTATCGGTACTGATCGTGGATTAGTGGTGCCTGTTGTTAAAAAAGCTGACGAAATGTCTTTTGCAGATATAGAAAGAAATATTTTTTTACTTTCTGAAAAGGCCAGGTTAGGAAAAATAACTATTAATGATTTACAAGGTGGAACTTTTACTATTAGCAATGGAGGCATCTATGGATCTATGCTTTCTACGCCAATTTTAAATCCACCTCAAACAGGCATATTAGGCATGCATAATATTGTTCAAAGACCGGTAGCAAAAGAAGGTAGCGTTGTTATAAGACCAATTATGTATTTAGCTTTATCTTATGACCATAGAATAATTGATGGAAAAGAAGCGGTGTCTTTTTTAAAAACAATTAAAGAATGCCTCGAAGAACCTAGGAGACTTTTTTTAGATCTTTAATAATGGAAAAAAATTTTGATGTAATTGTAATTGGATCTGGTCCAGCAGGTTATGTTTGCGCAATAAGGTGTTCTCAATTAGGACTAAAAACTGCTTGCGTAGAATCAAACCAAACTCTAGGTGGCACGTGTTTGAATGTTGGGTGCATTCCATCAAAAAGTTTGCTTAATTCTTCAGAAATATATCATAAGTCCAAGACAGATTTTGAAAAACTCGGTATTGAAATTGGCAACATCAAACTGAATTTATCTAAAATGATGCAAAACAAACAAAAATCAGTACTTACCCTCACGAAGGGTATAGAGTTTTTATTCAAAAAAAATAAAATAACTCATTTAAAAGGTAAAGGTGTCATTTCAAACAAAAACACAGTTGATGTAATTGATTTTTCGGGAAAAAAAACTAACTATAAAACAAAAAATATTGTTATTGGCACCGGATCCATAGCAACTTCATTGCCAGGCATAAAAATAGATGAAAATATTATCGTTTCCTCGACCGGAGCGCTTTCATTTGAAAAAATACCAAAAAAAATGGTTGTTATAGGAGGTGGATATATTGGATTAGAATTATCCAGTGTTTGGAAAAGATTAGGTTCTGAAGTGACAGTAATTGAATTTTTGGATCATATCATACCTGGCATGGACAGAGATATTTCTTCTGAATTTTTAAAGATTCTTCAAAAACAAGGAATTAATTTTAAATTGGACCAAAAAGTAACAGAAGTTAATATTGTAAAAGATAAGGCTATTGTAGATTTTACAAACAATAAGACTGGAAAGAGAGAAAGAATAGAATGTGATAAAGTTTTAGTTGCTGTTGGAAGACGGTCTAACATAGGTGAAGATTTATTAAAAACTGGAATTAAATTAGATAGTAATAAAAAAATTAAAGTTAACGAAAAGTTTGAAACTTCTATAAAAAATATTTATGCAGTTGGAGATGTTATAAATAAAGGTCCTATGCTAGCACATAAAGCAGAGGAAGAAGGTATAGCAATAGCCGAGATAATAGCTGGTCAGGCAGGGCACGTTAACTATGATGTAATACCCGCTGTTATTTATACATCACCTGAAGTAGCAAGCGTAGGCAAAACAGAAGAACAATTAAAAAAGGAAAATATTAAATACAAGATAGGAAAATTTCCTTTTTTGGCAAATTCAAGGGCAAAAGTTAATAATGAAACTGAAGGTTTTGTAAAAATAATTGCTGACGAAAAAACGGATAAAGTTCTAGGTGTATCAATGATAAGCAACATGGCCGGAACAATGATTGCCGAATTAGCTCTTGCGATGGAATTTGGTGCCAGTGCAGAAGATATAGCGAGAACATGTCATGCTCATCCGACACACAATGAAGCGGTAAAAGAAGCTGCCATGGCAGTTGATAAAAGACCAATTCATTTTTAATATTTACAAAAAATATGATTAAAAGAGCTATGATTCTTGCAGCTGGTTTTGGTAAAAGAATTCATCCTTTAACTATTGATTGTCCAAAACCATTATTAAAAATAGGTAACGAAACACTTCTTTCTAATACTTTAAAATTTCTTGAATTTTTTGGTATCGAAGAAATAGTAATTAATATTCATCACTTAGGTGTACAAATTGTTGATTATATAAATAAAAATAAATTCAATTTAAAAATAAAAATAGTTGAAGAAAAGGAAAAAATTTTAGATACAGGCGGTGGTGTATTAAATGTAATTGAGAGTTTTTCTAATGAACCTTTTTTAATTATTAACCCAGATACAGTATGGAGTAAAGATTATTTAAAGGAGTTGAAAAAAATGGAAAAGATTTTTTCTGCAAATGAAAAAAGCAAATGTTTACTTCTTCTTGTAAACAAAACAAAGAGCTTTGATAAATCTTTTAAAGGAGATTTTAATTTAGACAAAGATTTGATTAACATAAAAAATAAAGAAAATTTGAATTTTATATATACAGGTTTACAAATTATAAATCCTGAAGTCTTTTTGGGTTTTAATGTTGAGCCTTTTTCAATAAATGTAATTTGGCAAGAGTTAATTAAAAAAAAAGAGTTATATGGAGTTGAAAGTGATGTTGATTTTTTTCACGTAAGTACATTAGATATTTATAAGAAATTGTTAAAAAAAACTAAACGTTAAAAGGTATCTCTTTTGCTCTATTATCGTCTAAATACCTGTAGTCTTTAATTTTTATTTTTTCTTCAAATCTGATGATAAGTGGATTGCCAGTAGGAACTTCTAGTTCAACTATTTTTTTATTTGAAATATTAAAAATTTTTTTTAGCAATGATCTACAGCTGTTTCCATGAAATACTATTAAAATATTTTTTTTCGAATGGATTAATGGTTCTATTTTTTTATCGTAATATGGTACCACACGTTCAAAAGTATCTTTTAGCGATTCACTTACTATATTTGAGTTGATTTTATTTTTGTAGGCATGATTGTTGTCCATAGGTGGAGGAGGAATATCAAAGCTTCTTCTCCAAATATTCACTTGCTTGCGGCCATATTTTTTTAAGATTTCGTCTTTATTTAATGAAGTGAGGCCACCATAATGTCTTTCGTTTAATGCTGAAGTTTTAATGATTTCAGCATTTTCTTTTCCCAAGGTGTTTAGAATTATTTCTAGAGTACCTATAGCTCTTTTTAATTGTGATGTAAAATATGCATGAAATTCAATATTTAATTCTTTTATTAATTCACCAGCTCGTTTTGCTTCTTTTTTGCCCTGATCTGTTAACTCAACATCCGCCCATCCAGTAAATCTTTTTTGTTGATTCCAAAGACTTTGGCCGTGGCGAACTAAAATTAAATTATTCATTTTATATTAAATACAATAAGACTTATTATAACTTTTATATATTAATTCAATGATTACATTTTTGAAATCTATTTTTCATATATCGGTGATTTTTCTAATAATCATTTCACTTTATCCGGGTAGTTTACTTGGATATTTAATTCATGGTGATTGGACTCGACAGCCCAATTTAATTCCAAATCCTTTTGGAACAACTATAAACCATTTTATTTCATATATTTATGTATCTTTACTTGGATTTATTAGTTATTTAAAAACAAAAAATTTCCAAAAAATTGTCTATGGAGTATTTGCTTTGTCCGTAGTTCTTGAAGTTTTCCATTTAATTATACCAAATCGTTCTTTTCAAATAGGTGATTTAATTGGAAATATTTTAGGTGTACTACTTGCATATTTTTTAGTAAAGATTTATTTACGGATAAATTCACATGAATAAATTTGATGAAAGAGAGAAAAGTTTTGAAAAGAAATTTGCAAAAGATCAAGAATTGCAATTTAAAGTAGCTGCTAAGAGTAATAAATATTTAGGAGAGTGGGCAAGTGAAAAGTTAGGAAAAAATGAAGAAGAGCGAAAAAATTATATTTTAGAAGTAATCAAAGCTGATATGGAAGAAGCGGGTAACGAGGATGTATTTCGTAAAATAAAAAGCGATTTTCAATCAGCCTCAATCCACGTAGAAGATTCTGAAATCAGAGATCAAATGGAAAAGGCATTACTGCGTGCTAAAGAAGATTTTAAATAGAAATATAATTTACTTCATTGTTTTTTTGTTTGTAACATCTTGTAGTTCCGTACCAAAATATCCTTCAAATGCCTGTAAGATTTTTAGTGAAAAATATCTTTGGTATAAACACGCTAAAAAAAGTTCAGAAACATACAATGCTCCTATGCACATTATTTTAGCTTTTGTAAATAAAGAATCGGGTTTTAATAGATGGGCTAAACCGAAAAGAACCAAACTGTTTAAGATAGTTCCATACAAAAGACCATCAAGTTCCTTTGGATATTCTCAAGCTGTAAACAAGACATGGGAATTATACAAAACCGAAACTGATAACCCTCTAGCCCTTCGAACAAGTTTTAAAGATTCTGTAATGTTTATTGGTTGGTATATGAACAAAACGAATAAGATAAATAAAATTCCTTTTGAAGATTCTTATCGGCAGTATTTAAATTATTACTTAGGCTGGGGCAATTATTCAAAAAAGGTCTATAAAAGTGATAAAAAGGCTATTATCTTTGCAAAAAAAGTAGAAAAACAATCAAACATTTATAAAAGTCAATTAAAAGAATGTCAAAAAAGATTAAATAAAAAAAAATATATTATCTTTTAAATTCTTTGCTTAGTTGAATATCAACCGCATCAATTCTTTTGGTATTTTTTGTCAGTAGAACGTACATTGTTGGTGTTACATAAAGAGTGAAAAAGGTTGATATAAGCATTCCACCAAATATTGTAGCTCCAACAGCTAAACGACTTCCTTCTCCTGCTCCAGGCCCAATGTTTCCAATTAATAATGGTACCATCGCAATCATAGTTGAAAGTGAAGTCATAATAATTGCTCGAAATCTTCTTCTACAAGCTTCTAAGGCTGCACTTTGAATATTTTTTCCAGTTCTTCTTAGCTGGTTTGCCCAATCAACTATTAAAATTGAGTTTTTAGTTGATATACCAATTAATATTACTAATGCAATTTGAGAAAAGATATTTATGCTCGAATTAAAAAGTAAAATAAAAATAATTCCACCAAAAACACTTAAAGGAACTGTTAACATAATTACAAATGGATGAATAAAACTATTAAAATTTGCTGACATAACTAAAAATGCTGTTAATAGAGCCAATGCAAAAATAATAAATAGTTCATTGCTAGTCTCCTTTAATTCTTCGGATTTACCTTTCCATTCAACTCTTGCATCTGGAGTATTTTTATTTATGGTTTTTTCAAGAAAATCCAGTGCCTCTGATAGAGTATAGTCGCCAACTAATCTTGCGCTTATGGTAACCGCTCGCTGTCTATCATATCGAGACAATATTTTTGCTGATCCAACCTCTTTAAATTCAACAAGGTTTGCCAAAGATATTAACTTCCCTGTTGTTTCTGAGCGAACGAAAATTTTGCTTAGACTTTCGCTTCTTTTTCTATTTTTAATATCTGCTTGAAGAATAATTGGATACTCTTTACCTAACCTATTAAATTTAGTAACAGTTTTTCCTGAAAAAAGCGTATTTACAGTTGAGCCAATGGATTGAATTGAAACTCCCAAATCTTGAGCTTTTTTTCTATTTATTATCAGTTTTATTTCAGGTTTGTTTTTAGAATAATCAGATTCAACTGCAGCTAAATTTCTATTTTTTCTTAATTC
>CEUZ01047522.1_pt1 | contig 16229 bp, 14 predicted proteins | sample 361511 | NCBI WGS metagenome assembly CEUZ01 (sample SAMEA2622822, study PRJEB7988) | marine metagenome | biome: marine biome (ENVO:00000447); feature: surface water layer (ENVO:00002042); material: "saline water (ENVO:00002010), including plankton (ENVO:xxxxxxxx)" | depth 5 m
TTCATATTTTTAGTCTTTAAAATTTCATAAAGTAACATATGAAAATGTTTTCTATCAGGATAAAAGGGATTTTTTTTCTGAAATAACTTTCTGAAAACAGAAAAAAAAATTTCTATAAATATATAATAAATTACAATTGCAAAATAAAATGGTGAAATATCATTGCTTTGGTTATATGTAATTATAGTTAGAATAGAAATGCACGTGCCAATAAAATATGACCCACAATCACCTAAAAATATTTTACCATTGGGTATATTATAAAATAAGAAACAAAATAAAGATGCAATTATCATTAAATTTATATTTAAAAGCTCATTATTGTTTTGAGAATTAATTATTAAAGAAAATATAATCAATATTATCAGAGCATGAATGCCTAGAAGACCGTTAAATCCATCAATTAAATTAGAACCATTTACAACAAAAAATATGCAAAAAAAAGTAATTAAAACTGAAAAAAAAATATGGTTATTCAAGTAATCTAAAAAAAACAAGTCGAATTCTTTAATTTTTAAATTAAAAAAAATTATCAATAAAATATTTATTAAAAAGAACAGTAGAAATCTTAAAAATGGGTTAATAATAAATTTAGTATCATCGACCATACCTAAACAAAAATTGCTAATTAAAAAAAAAATTAGAATACTATAAATAGATAGGTCTATTTGGCTTATTAAAAATGCAGGCATAAAACATATAAAAATTAAAATTCCACCATATCTTGGTGTTGGTTGAGTATGAAAACCCTGAAGCTTTGTAAAATCTTTATCTAAAAAAGAGTTAAATAGAGAAAATTTTTTAAAGATAAAATAAAATAAATTAAATAAGACCAGTTGAATAATTATAATTTTAATCATTTTTTTTATTTCTTAAAAAATAAACTAGAAAACCAATTGGTAAGAAAATCATAATATTTTGATGATTGTTGAAAAAGTTACCACTTGGTACAAATGGTGCAAAATTAATTAAAAAAGATAAGTATAATAATATTTTTACACTTGGATAATAATTTATCTCAGGGTTGTTATTCAGATTAAAATAATATGAAAGTATCTTCTTAATAATATAAAAATATAAGATGAAATAAAATAATACACCAACTAATCCTATCTCAGCTAAAATTTGAAAAATATAACTGTGTGGATGATTGTTGCATCCATTTAGAGATTCAACATATGTTTTACATTCTTTTCTAAATGTATTCGGACCATGTCCAAATAGCTTTTTATCTTCATAAAGCTTAAGTGCTGTTAACCACATAGTATTATGACCAGGGCTGATAAATAAAAATTGTATATACTTATAATTTTTTATATCTTTTTTTTGATTTTCAGTAATTTTGTTGTGATTATAAATTATATCTGTTATCATTCTATTTTTATATCCAGTGCCGTGACCTGTATAAACTTCATTATCAACTAGAATATTGCCGAAAATAATAATAAGTGAAAAAAATAAACTCAAAATTTTATTTTTATTTAATTTTAATATTACAAATGTTGAAATTAAAAAGATAATTGAAAGAAAAAAGGGAGTTCTTTGTCCACTAAGAAATATCATTGGAAAAATAATAGCAATATAGAATAAATAAGAGTTAAATTTTGTATTTTTTTTGGAATGAAGATAAAGATACAAAGCGATTAATAATGGCGAAAAACGCATTAAATAAGTTCCTAGTATTAATTCATCATTGAAAAAACCAGAAACCATGTAGTTATTATATCTTTCGAAACCAAAAATATTAAAATTAAAAATATACTGAAAATAACTATCAAATAAGATTAGAGATAATGTTAAAATAAATATTATATAAAAATTTCTAATAAAATTTTTATTATTTTCAATTAAGTAATTGACGGCTAAAACAAATATTCCAAATCTAATATAAAAAAAACTATATTTAAAAGAAAATAAAATGTCTTCAGATAATAATGCTGATACATTTAATATGAGCCAAAAAAATAAAAATATTTTGAAAAAATCATTTCTAAAGTATGAAAATTTTTTTTCTTGAATAACTTTAAATAAAAAAAATATATTGCAAAATAAAACTATTAATTCTGGAATAAAAGGGCCTGTAACTAGCGCTATAGGTAACAAAAATATTAAATAAGAAAAAAGATTTATACTGTTAAATTTCATTTATTTTTTTTTATAACTTTAATACTAAAAGTAAAAACTTTTAAATTTAAAAATATTTTTTCCCAAAGTTCTATAAAATAATAGAGCATAAATTTTAATTATATTTAGATTACTTAATTTAAAATTATGTTTATAAATTTTATATAGGGAAATATAATTTTTAAAAAAATTCAGTGATCTATTTTGTCCTCCAAGATAAATATTAGATAAATTTTTGGGTAAAATATGGCAGTATTTTTCATATTTAAGTGCTACCAGCCACCACAAATAATCCTCCGCATAATCGTTTCTTTGGTAGTTTTTGAATTTACTTAAAGCCAATCTCCTTTCTATCATTACTGTAGATAAGGCAATTGGCCTATTTGAAAGCAAATATTTAAAATCAAACTTACTCAAACTAGGATGAATTGTTTTTTTTTTATTTTTTTTATTTATTAGGTTATATGCAGAACAAGAAAATTGTGCAGACTTAAGATTGTAAAATTTAAGATGATTTAATAGTTTGTTTTTATGCCAATCATCATCAGAGTCTAAAAAAGCTATAACCTTTCCATTAGACTTTTTAATTCCTTGATAACGAGCTTTTGCTAATCCTTTGCTCTTTGAAATGTAAAGAATTTTAATTTTTCTACATCTATAAGATTTAACTAATTTAATAGTCTTATCTTTTGAAAATGAGTCTATAATTATAACCTCCCAATTTTTGTACGATTGATTTAATACTGAATTCAAAGCTCTCTTGATAGTTTTTTCAGAGTTGTATGTTGGAATTACTATACTTATTAAATCTGTCACTTTTTTTTATTTATAATTTTTATATTCGAATGGCAATAAAAAGTTAACCATAAAAAAATTGAGACTAATACTATGTATAAAATAACTAATAGCACTTTAATAGAATCTGAAAATTTTTTTATTTCTTTGCTATAAATATCTATATTATTATTACTAATAAATATTAGTCTTGCTATTCCAGTCATTGGGTAAATAGAACTTTGATTTACTTCTAGCTCGCCAATATTAAATTTATCTATATCAAATATTTTATTAAAAAGTACCTTATTTGAAAAAATTATATGATTGTAAAACATATTCTGAATTGGAGTGTTTAATAATTTTACTGAATCATTTTCAATTACTATAAAATTTGGATTACTATTCTTATATACCGAGTCATTTAAATAACTTGTTAAATTAGTATTTCTATATTCTAGCACTGGCAAATTTAATAAAAATAAAACTAAAATAGTATTGAATAATATCGAAAATTTTAATTTAGATATTTTTTGTGTTATTTGATTAAAGCCTAAATTAATTTCAGGCAAAAAAGTTATGATAATTGGTAAAAAATATCTTCCACCTGGAGCATATCCGTGGAATCCCTCCCACATAGATAAAAAAATACTTAAAAAAAACATACCAAATAACTTAAAAAATGATTTTTTTGAAAGGCCAAATATCAGTAAAATAACAATAATAGTTGATGTAAAAAAAATACCAACTCCAAATGAAAAGTAAAAATAGTATAAATTTTTTAAAATAATTTGTAAATCAAATTCTGGTTTAAAGCTCAAAAATATATTTAAATTATTTGCTGATGAGAAGGAGTTAATTAAAGCTTTTGTAGTAAAGTATATTAATAATAAAAAGAAAAATATTTTAACATTTTTAAAAAAATTTTTATCTTCATATAAATATAAAAATATTATAAAAATAAAATAATAAGGCTTTATTAATAAAATTAATGCATCTAAAAAAAATTTTATTTTTAAGTCTTTTGAAGTTTCTCTTATAACAAAAAGTAGTAATATTAAGCTTTCTATATAAGATCCAGTAAAAAAACTTATTAATCCAGTACCAAAAAAAATTATTGAAGATAATAAAAATGAATAATGAAAACTGTTTTTTTTATTTAAGTATAAGAGGGTAATTAAATAGGCTAAACATGAATAAATGGTTAATATGTAGCCAGAAAAATATTGTGAAATGAACAGTTTATCAAATTCAAAAAAGATATCAAAAAAATAAACTATCTTTGTAATAATATAAGTTTGTATTATCCAAATAAATCGGTGACTCCATGTCGATAAACTAATTGATTGTATATCTTCTTCTGAATTAATTTCTTTAAATTGTGAAATATTTGTCAAAAAATCTTTTAATGAATGATCGGAGAAAATGAAATATTTTACAAAATTATAGACTTCTATATCGTCTGAGCCTAATCTGCCTCGGAATAATAAAAAAGACAAAAAAATTATACTTAACAAATGTATAGGTTTTATTCCTAATTTACTCATTATTAATTCATTGGTCGATTGATCATATCATCAATAATATCATCAATTTTTTTTCTGGGCTTCCAACCTAATTTTTTTATTTTTTTAATTGAAGCTGTTATGAACCTCTCATCGTAATCTCTTAATAATTTTTTATCTATTTTGGTTACAATGTTTTTTTTATATTTCCTTTTTAAAATCTCTATAATTCTTGATATTTTTGTTAGTTTTGCTGATCCAATATTATAAGATTCTCCTGCTAAGCCTTTATTTGATAAAAATAATAAAGCTTTTGCAACATCCTCCACATGCATAAAATCTCTAAAGTTATTTAGATTTCCACATTTTATAACTATTTTTTTTTTATGAAATTGTTTAGAAAATTGATTACAAATATCAAAAAAAACATCAAATTTTTTTCCTGGTCCAGATGTATTAAACAAAATAGCTCTAATAATATTTAGTTTAAACATTTTATAATATTGTTTACAAAGTGAATCTTGAAATACCTTCGACAAACCATAAATATGTTCTGGATCATATTGATTATTCTCTACCATTGGGAGTTTGGTAAAGGGCCTCGATCCATATTGTCCACTTGAACATGCAATTACAATTTTTGTTTTATTTCTAAGATCTTTACAAGTTTCTAACAAATTAATTGTTCCTATAACGTTCGTATTCATAGTTTCTATAGGATTGGTAAAAGAATAAAACGGATGACTTTTTGCAGCTAGATGAAAAATTATACTAGGTTTATAATTGTTAAGGACTTTTTTTATATTGCTTAGATTTCTAACATCACAATAAACGTATTTCACTTTATCAATTTTGTTAAATTTTTTTTTTTTATAATATCCACCAATAACTTTATAATTTTTTAATAACAACAATCTTATTAAATAATTTCCAATGAAACCCTCTGATCCAGTTATTAATGCTGTTTTAATTTTTCTATTCATTATGTAGTGCTTTTAAAATGTTTTTTCTGAATTCTTGATCTGAATATTTTAGAATTTTTCTATTTATCATCTTTTTAATTTTTTTTCTTTCACTAATATTGTCTATAACTTTTTTTATTTTATTTTCTAGATCTATGTAAGAAGTAAATTTTTGTAATTTACTAGATACAATTTCCATTGCGCCTCCAGAGTCATGACAAAAAACTATAATTCCAAATTTTTGCATTTCTAATATAGATCTTCCAAAATGTTCTCCAACAAAAAAGTGTAGACCATACTTTGATTTTTTTAATATTTTATTCCTTTTTTTCAATGATAGATATCCATGAAAATGCAAATTATCATTTTGAGCAATAAGTTTTTTAACCTCTTTTTTTAGCTTTTTTTCAATTGGTCCTATTATATGCAATTTACCTAAATTTAATATTCTATTTTTTTTATTAAAATTTGAAAAAAATTTTGCTGCCTCAATAGTATTTTTATCCTTACTTACTCTTCCTAAAATTACAAAATCATTTTTGCGATTTTCATATTTGGAGAAATTTTCGTTTAAAATATTTGGAATTTTAAAAGTAGGGTAAACTATTTTTAATTTATTATTTTTATAAATATTTAAAAATCTTTCTTTAATAAATTTTGAATTAACTAATGTAATAGTCTTAGAATATTTGCTATTATTTACAAATATAAATAGTCTTGCTGCAAATGAAAATATGAACCTTAATAAAATTTTTATAAAATTTTTTCTTTTTAAACCTAAAGATAAATAATGAGAAATGTTCAAAGAATAAAAAGGATGGTGAATATATTGAAAACATTTGTTCGGATGAAAAAATTCTCCTGCGCCTGAAAATACAAAGTGGTATTTTTTACTTTGTAAGAATAATAATAAGTATAAATGGGCTATGAATATATAATTTTTACAAAAAAAATTTATAATAAAATTGTTACTTTTAATACCTATAATTTTGATTTTTTTATCAAACCTTATTCTTTTATTAATTCCATAGGAACTATAATAGAATAAATCTACATTGTAATATTTTACTAAATAATTTGTCAAATACTCACAAAAAATTTCTCCACCTCCAAATTCATATAAATGTGGAAAAGTAAATGCGATTTTTTTTTTCATTTATTTTGGTATGGAAAGAAATATTTAAATTTTTTACCAAATTTTTTTTTAAATTTTTTAACTATAGTGCTTTTATAATTCCAACTTAATATAAGAAATATATCTTTTTTATTTATTTTTTTAATTCTATTTTCATGCTGAATTTTAATTTTTGTACCTGGAATATTGTTTCCAATCTTAAATTGATTAATATCATATGAATTCTTTATTTGATTAGAATTTATATTAAAATAATTAACAACTGTTGACCCTTTTGCTGGAACTCCTAAAATTGAAACTTGATAACCTTTTTTTATTAATTTTTTTAATTTTTCATAAAAATTATTTTTCATTTCATTTACTGTATATTTAAACGAATCTACATCTTTCCAAAATTTTAATTTATTTTTGTTTTCAGCTTTAATTAAATTCTCTAATTGTTTTGATCTTTTTCTTATTCCCTTGTGGGAAATGTAAGCAATCATTGAGCCACCATGTATTTTATTTTTTTCTGCATGGAAAATTTCTAAATCGTATCTGTTTAACAAAAATTGTAATGATTTTAAATTATAGTAATACAAATGTTCATGATAGATTTGATCAAAGTGCTTTTTCGCAATCAATTCATTTAAATAGATAAATTGTATAACTAGAATTCCTTTAGTTTTAAGTAAAATTTTTATGCCTTTAGTAATACTCAGTAGTTCTTCAACATGAAAAAAAACACCTGATGCATGGATAACATCAAATTCTTTTTTCACTTTTTCAGCAATATTATAATTAAAAAAAGTTTTTAAAGATTTTATTTTAAATTTTTTTGATATTGTGTTTGCTTTAATTGATGGATCTACTCCTAATAAATCCCATTCTTTTGAAAAAAATTTTAAGAAAGAACCATCATTTGATCCAATATCTAAAATACTTTTTTTATCTTTTTTTGTAGATTTATATTGTTTTTTAATTTTATACGAAAATTTTCTAAAGTGATTAATTAACTCTTTATTATCACCACTTAAATAATAATTTTGTAAAAACATTTTTTTTTTATTTACGAAATGTGTTAATTGACCACCAGAGCAGTCTTTGCATATATAAACTTTTAATGGGTATTTTTTAACTTTCTTTAATGTAAAATCATTACACCATGGTTGTGTTCCAAGGTCGATTAAAATTTTTAAATTTGAACCTCCACACTGAATGCAATTTTTTTTATACATTTGAATAGCTCTCATTTTTCGATAAATTCGGTATTTCTCTAATTAATTCTTGAATTCCAGAATCTAGATCTTCTAAAAATTTGTAACCTGTGGAAAGAATTTTTTTGTTAGAGACAATGTAATCTCTCTTGTCTGGATCTTTGCCAAATTCAGAAATTTGAATTTCAAAATTATTAATATATTTTTTAATTTTTTCTGCTAATTCAATTTTTGAAAAATTAGCATCCTCGAGGCCAAAGTTATATGTATTACTTTTCATTTTTTCAAAATTTTTAATGGTAAATAAAAAAACATTAGCAACATCTTTTATATGAACATAATTTCTTTTAAAATGACCTTCAAAAATTTGAATTTTTTTTTCTGTTAATGCTTTGTTTACGAAATAATTAACTAATAAATCAATTCTCATTCTTGGAGACATTCCAAATACAGTTGCTAACCTAAACGAAATTGAATTTTCTCTTTCCATAATAATACTCTCTGATTGAACTTTGGTTTGTCCATATAAGGATATTGGATTAAGTGGCGACTCTTCAGTGCAAAATTCACCAGATTTTCCAATTCCATATCCAGAATTAGAAACTGGTAAAATTACTCTTTGATTTTTTGAAAGAATTGATTTCAACAAAAACATACTGTCTAGATTTACCTCTTTTGCTTCTTTAGGTTTTATGTCACATAAAGGCGCTCCTACAAGAGCAGCTAAAGGTATAATTATATCACTTTTTGTCACTAAATCTTTAATGATACTTTCATCTCTAACATCACCTTCAACGATATTTAATTGACGATTTTTTTTTATTTGATTGAGACTTTTTTGTTTAAATAAGAAATTATCAAGTACCGTGACATTAAAATTATTTTTTAGAAGAATTTGGACCAAAACAGAACCAATGTATCCAGCTCCTCCTGTTACTAATATATTCATAATTTTAAATTTTTATAATATGACTTCCATTTTTTTCAAAATCAAAAGAAATATATTTATCCTTATCAAATGCTTTAAAAAATTTGTTTTTTTTATTTTCTTTGACATAAAATAATATAAAACCACCTGCTCCGGCCCCTAACAATTTTCCACCTGAGGCTCCAGAGTCAATTGCTTTATCATATATATTATTGATTACAATATTTGAAACAGTTTTGTGAAGTTTTTTTTTTTGTAACCATGTTTCATGTAATAGTTTACCAAAAAAATCTGTATGCTTTGATTTTTGAAAATAATTGAATGCTTCATTCGAAATATCAGTTATGTTATTTAAATAAGACAAATTTTTTTTAATTTTTTTTATTTTTTTTTGTTCTACATGAGATGCTGTCCTCTGTATTCCTGTATAAATTAATATTAAATTTCTTTTAAATTTTTTTAATGAAAAATTTGGTTCTATTTTTTTTATTTTAAATGAGTTATCATAAAATTCAATTGAATTTAGACCTCCATGCGCAGCTAATATTTGATCTTGATATCCTACATTTTCTCTCAAAATATTTCTTTCAAAATAAATTGATTTTTCAGATAAAATTTTTTTAGTTAATTTTTTTTTATATTTATAAAAATTTATTAAATTTAATAAGCCTACTGTAAATGCCGATGATGTTCCTAGGCCCACAAAACCTGGTAATTCAGATGATGCGTGTATTTCGATATTTTTAAAAATATTTTCTTTTTTAAGAATATTTTTAAAAACACTATGCTTAATTTTGTTAACATCTTTTACAAATTCAACTTCTTTGTAAAAGAGTCTTAATTGGTGATCAAACAAGCTCGAATAAAATTTGTTTTGAAATAAATATATATATTTATTAATAGCAGTACCTATTACTCTAGATTTATTATATCTAAAATATTCTGGAAAATCAGTTCCCCCGCCAAAAAAACTTACTCTAAGAGGTGTTTTTGAAACTATCATTGATTTATAATTATGCTATAGGGATATACATTAATAAATTAGAAAAAGAAATTTTTATTTTGAAAACAAAAAAAAATAATAAACTATTAACTATTATAATACCTGCTTTTAATGCTCAAAAAACTTTATCAAAATGTATTAACAGTATTATTGATCAAAAAAAAAATTGGGTAGAATTAATAGTCATTAATGACAATTCTGAAGATAAAACATTAGAAATATGTAAAAAATATAAAAAAAAAATTGGTAAAGATAATTTTAAGTTTTTTTCTCTAAAAAAAAATAAAGGGCCTGGTTTTTGTAGAAATATTGGTATTAAAAACTCTTCAGGCATTTTTTTAGCTTTTTTGGATAGTGATGACTTTTTTCTTAAAAATAGTTTGGTTTTATTAAAAGAAATTATCTTAAAAAAAAATCCCGATATTTTAATTAATAATAATATGAGAAATAAAAAGCCTTTCTCAAATGATTTTTTTTTTAATAATTTTAATTATAGCGTTTATAAAAAAAAAGAATTTTTAAAAACTTTTTCTTCAAAAAAACTCAACATTAATGAGTGCTGGAAAATAGTGGTAAAAAAAAAGGTAATAAATAAAAATAAAATTTTATTTCCTCCAGTTTATGTCGGTGAAGATCAATGTTTTGTTTTTGAAACAATATTAAACTCAAAAAATATATTTATTAATAAAAAACCAATTATTTATCATTACTCCTCATTAAGCGGTTTAAGTTCTAGCAATCTATTAGATATGACTTTATCTTTTATTTTTTTATTGGATTATTTTTATAAAATAAAAAGGAATAATGTTCATGAAAATTTATTTATTAATGAAAAGATAAAATATTTGGAAACAATTTTATACATAAATTTCCTCAACTTTAAAAATATTCAAATTACAAAAATTTTTAAAAAATTTTATTCAAAATTTAAAACTAAAAATTTAAATCATAGTAAAAAAACTTTATATAAAAAAATAATGACGAACAATTTTAAATTTATTTATAAAATTGATAAATTTATAAATAAAAACAAAAATGTATATTTCTATATTTTTTCCAATAATTTTTTAGGAAAATCATTGAAAAACTATTTAAAATATAAAGGTATTAAAATCAAATATGTATTTGATGATAATACAAAATTTAATTTAATTAGTTTAGAAAAATATAAATTTAAAAAAAATTTAAAGAATCATTTTTTTATTGCTGTTGCAGATTTACAAATTTACAGAAAAATAAAAAAAAGAATAGATAATTTAAAATTAAACAATAGTCGCATATTAAAGTTTGTTTAAGTTTAAAAATGTTTTAGTTTGCTCTGCTGCAGGTATAGAGGCAACGTTATGATCTCTTCCATTACATATATTGCATGCTTCTAAAAATTCTTTACCAAAATACAGATTTCTTATTTCAGATTTTAAATTCTCATTGTTTTGTTCGTTAAAAAGTTCCACATGTTCTTTTACTTTAGGTTTTATTACTTTTAAATTTTCAACATGTGCTGAGTATGGGCATAAATAAAGTTTACCATGTAACATTGTTAAAGTTTCATTAACACAACAATTTCCAAAGATTTCTTTATTTACTTTTTCTGTTCGATCGAATTTTTCTACTCTGGCGCAGTCTTGCCAGGTAGTTACTCTTTCTGTAATAAAATGAATATTGTTTTCGGATAAAACTTTTTCTAATTTATCTACATTTCTTGAATGCGAACCATAATTTGATATTTTGAAATATATTTTTGGATTTTTAAAAATATTAATTTTATCTCCCTTTGGTACTATGGTGCCGTTTGTGTAAATTATTATATTTCCAACGTTATTTTTTGATAAAACTTTTTCAATTACCTTGTCGATATTTTTGTACATTAGTGGTTCTCCACCAATCATTCTTACTTCGTAACAATAATCAACTGCTGAAAGAAAATTATCAAATGATTTTAACATTACATCTAAATCATTATCAATTGGACGTTCGTAATATTGCATCAAATTAGAACAATTTTTACATTTTAAAGAGCATTTTTCTGTTAACACTAAATCGATACTATTTACTTTCAAGCTTTCTTTATCTCTGGTTGCATTAACAGAATAGTTATATAAATCTAATTGTACCTTACATCTATCTTTTGACCATTTAGTATTTATTTTTGATAAATCAAAGTTATTTAACAAAAAATCAACATCATAAAAATTTTTAAAACCTAAATCTGCAAGTTGTCTTTTCAGATATCTAAAATTTAATGAAGCTATAAGAACACTTGCGTCTGGGTTTATTTTTAAAATGTCTTTAGCAGAAATAACTTCTACTTCTTCAAACTTTTTTCCACAATTGTTAAAATTATTGTCTACGAAATAATTCACCATAATATTATTTTGAGTTAAAGCTGACTTAATAAGAGATCCAAAATTTCCTGTTCCGAAAACTATAACACCATCTTTTTTGAATTTTTCTATTTGCTCTACTGATTGAGCCTTGATTTCAAATGGAGAATTGTAAATCATTTAGTATTTGTATCCAGTACTATTAATGTTGAATTAACTTGTATATTCATTTTTTGCAATTTTTAAACTTGTGCGATAAATATCTATATAAGATTACTTAAAAAATACAATATTTATAAACTGTTCTATTTAAATGATAAATAAGAAAATATTTAACCTTAAAAACCTAGCTAAAAAACTATCAAGTAGTAAAAAAAAAATTGGTTTGTGCCATGGGGTCTTTGACTTATTGCACCTTGGACATATCAATCATTTCAATGAAGCAAAAAAAAACTGTGACATACTAGTTGTCTCAGTTACTGAAGACAAACATGTATCAAAAGGACCGGGTAGACCGGTGTTTGATCAATATCAAAGAATGGAGGCTTTATCAAATTTAGAGTGTGTAAATTATGTAATATTGTCAAACAAAGAGTCGGCAGTTGAAACTATAAATAAAATTAAACCTAGATTCTACTTTAAAGGACCTGATTATAAAATATCTAGTCATGATGTGACAAAAAAAATTCTTTTAGAAAGAAGAGAAGTTGAAAAAAATTCTGGCAAACTATTTATAACAAAATCAGAAAAATATAGTTCAAGTAATTTAATAAATAAACAGTTAAATATATTTAGTAAAAATCAAGAAATCTTAATTAACAAAATAAAAAAAAAATATAATTTCGATAAAATAAAAAAAATTGTAAATAATTTTAAAAAGTCAGTGCCAATCATAGTTGGTGAAACAATTATAGATCAATATTTTTTTTGTGAGGCTTTGGGAAAATCAGGAAAAGAACCAATGCTTGTTTTAAGAGATAGTTTTAATGAAACTTATTTTGGAGGAGCTGGAGCAATAAGCAAACACACTGCAGAATTTTGTGAAAAACAAAAATTTTTATCAATTGTCGGAGAAAAAAAAGATAATATTGCATTTATAAAAAAAAATATACCAAAAAATACGTCTTATTATTTATTACCAAAAGAAAATTCGCCCACTATTTTAAAAAAAAGGTTTTTGGATGAGGTTACTAAATCAAAAGTATTAGGTGTTTATTCATTAAACGATGAATTATTATCGAAAAAACAAGAAATACTATTAAAAAAAAAGTTTAATGTATTATCTAAAAATTCAAATCTTACTATATTATCTGATTACGGACACGGAATGATATCAAAAGATTTTAGAAAAGATTTAATTAAAAAGTCAAAATTTATTGCGGTAAATGTACAAGTAAATGCAGCAAATATTGGATTTCATACTTTGAAAGATTATCGATCAATAGATTTTATGATTATAAATGAAATTGAATTAAGACACGAAATGAGAACAAAAGATAAAAAAATAGAAATTTTAATTAGAGAACTTTCAAAAAATCAAAATATCAAATATTTAGTTGTAACACGCGGTCTTTCAGGAGCAATACTTTATGAAAAAAAAACTAATAAATTTTATTTTACTGAAGCATTTTCCAAAAATGCACTAGACAAAATAGGTGCTGGTGATGCTATGTTATCAATAATGTCTATTTGTTTATATAATAAAGTAGATATTAATCTTTCTTTATTAATATCCTCATTAGCAGCAGCACAATCAGTGAATACAATTGGAAATAAAGAATCTATTAGCAAAGTCAAACTATTAAAAGAATTAGAACATATTCTTTCTTAAATGATAAAAAATTTATCCCATATTTCACTTATGAGTAATTCTTTAAGTAAAGTAAAGAATTTCTATGTAAAAAAACTTGGTTTAAAAATAGTACATGAATTCAGAAATGAAAATAATGATCTTTATGGTTATTTTTTAAGTTCAAAAAACAATACTTTTTTGGAATTTTTTAAAACAAAAAAAAAAATTAATTTTAGTAATAGAAATAATCATTTTAAACATATTTGTTTTGAAGTCTCTAATTTAAAATATTTGAATAAAAAAAAATTTAAGAATAAATTTGCTATTAAAAGAGGTAAAACTGACAAAATTCTTCAGTTTTTTACAAAAGACTTTGAAGGAAATATTGTTGAATTTCATCAAAGAGATAGACTGTCTAAATTTTAAGAATGGAAAAATCTTATAATAAAAAATCATGCAGATTGTGCAAGAGCAAGAAACTAAGCAAAATTTATTCATTTGCTAAAAATCCTATTGGTGATGATTATACTAAAAAACCAATTAAACCTAAATTGTATGATCTGAATTTAATTAAATGTTCAAATTGTAAATTTGTACAATTATCTAATGTTATTGATCCTAAAAAAGTTTATGGAGAATATCTTTACGTAACAAAAACTTCATTAGGACTGCAAAAACATTTTTATAGTTTAGGAGAAAAACTTACTAAAAAAAATATAATAACTAAAAAAAGTAAAATTTTAGAAATCGGAAGCAATGACGGAACTTTATTAAATTACTTTTTTAATAAAAGTAAAATGGTAGTAGGTGTAGATCCTGCTGCACATTTATTCAAAAATAAAAAGATTAAAAATATAAAAGGTTTATTTAATTTTAAATTAAGTAAAAAAATATTAAAAAAATTTGGAAGTTTTGATGTAGTAATTGCCAACAATGTAATTGCAAATATCGATAATTTAGATGATGTGTTTAAGGGAATTAAACAAGTTATCTCTGATAATGGTTATCTAATTATTGAAACCTTCTGTTTACATGGAATTTTAAAAAATAATTTAGTAGATAATGTATATCACGAGCATTTGTCTTATTTTTCATTAAATACATTTAAAGAGTTCTCAAAAAAATATAATTTATATCTTAAAGAAGCAGAGTTTTTAAAAGTTAAAGGAGGATCTTTAAGACTCATATTCCAAAAAAAATTTAATAAAGAAAGTAAAAAATTAAAAAAATTAATAAAACAAGAAAATTCAATATTAAAAAATATGAATTTAAAATTTAAAAAATTACAAAAACTTAATATAGATAATAAAAATAAAATTATAAAAATTATAAAAAAATGTTCTGATAAAGGTTTAAAAATCTTTGGCTTTGGAGCCTCAGTTGGCACCACTACATTAGTATATGATTTTGGGATTAATAATAAGATAAAATATATTTTTGATAATGAGAGAAGAAGATTTGATTTATTTATGCCCGGTACTCAGATAAAGGTTTTAAATCCTAAAAATCTAAAAAAACTCAATGCAGATTATATAATAATTTTTGCATGGAGGTATGCACAACAAATTATAGACAGAAATAAAAAATTATTTAGTAAAAAAACAAAATTTATTGTACCACTTCCTAAATATAAAATTTTGAAATGAAAAAAAAGACACTCATAATCGGTGGTTACAGAGGAATAGGGAAAAGTATTTATGAAACTATTAAAAAAAGAGGAGATATAGTTTTTTGTATATGCAGATCAAAAATTAAAAAAAAAAATTTTATTAGCGCTGATATCACAAAAAAAGAAGGAATTAATTTAATTAAGAACTTTTTTAAGAAAGAAAAAATAGATAACCTGATATTTACTCAAAGATATAGAGGAAATGATAGTGAGGAAGAATATAATGTAATTTTAAAAGCTACAAATAATTTAATTAAAATTTCCAAATTTAAAAACAATAACTCATCGATAGTTATTTTGGGTTCAATAGCAAGTACTACTATTATTGGCGATCAAAATGACACTTACCATTTTACAAGAGGAGCTTTAGAAACGTTGACAAAATATTATGCCTACAAATTAGGTAAACAAAATATTAGAGTAAATTGTATTCAACCAACTAAAATATTTAAACCTGAAAATAAAAAATTTTTTAGTAAGAAAAATAATAGAGACAGAAAATTGATTGAAAAAATTACTCCGATTGGAAGGATGGGGAATTCAATAGATATTGCAAACCTTGCAGAATTTTTAACTTCTGAAAAATCATCTTATATAACTGGAGTTATAATTCCAGTAGATGGAGGTTTAAGGTTAGTTGGACAAGAGCAAATAGCAAAGATGTTTAAAAAATGAAAAATATTTTCATAACAGGTGGAGCGGGATACGTTGGCTCGGTCCTTACACCTTATCTTTTATCAAAGAACTATAACGTAACTGTTTTTGATCTTTTTATTTATGGAGAAACTTTAAAGAAACATAAAAACTTAAAAATAAT
>CEUZ01206520.1_pt1 | contig 16228 bp, 9 predicted proteins | sample 361511 | NCBI WGS metagenome assembly CEUZ01 (sample SAMEA2622822, study PRJEB7988) | marine metagenome | biome: marine biome (ENVO:00000447); feature: surface water layer (ENVO:00002042); material: "saline water (ENVO:00002010), including plankton (ENVO:xxxxxxxx)" | depth 5 m
GATGTTACCGCCATCGGGTGTTTCAGCTGCGCATATAAATCCGTATTGTGTACTATGTAATTTTCTTTGACCTATCATTACATTTACATCTGGAGTATTTATCCTTCTTAAATGAGAAACGAATCCAGCAGATGATAATCTATTTAATGATTGAACTAATCCTACTTTATTAAGAATAGTTCCTATTTTAAAACTTTTCATAAAAATATTTTGTATTACATTATAATTAAATATTTTAGACATATTTCCATCATTAACTATATATTGGTAATCTACCCCTTGATATTTTTCACTATTGAATCTATATTCTGTGTCTAAAGCAATTTTAGCATCTCGTTGAAATTGTTTATATGATTCTCTGAATAAATTAGCTAATAAAAACCCAGATAAATCTACTCTTTTATACATAAATGAATCTCTATCAGTAGGCGGTTCTAATTTATTCTTTACACATAGTAATTTGTTTACAACATATCCCAAATAATAGGCTTTTTTATTATAATCTGAACCAATATGTGGGAATAAATCTGTTTTTATAATATCTAATATATGACTCATTGAATTTCCAGAAGATAGATTTGCCATATATTTAAGTGCTGTAAGTTGATTAAAAATTGGTCCACTATCTAATATAGAATCTTCTAAATCTTCTAGAAAAATAGAAGCCTTTTTATCATTAAAATTGTATAGAATATATTTAAGTATTTCTTTGTCTGTTTCTATTCCTAAAGCTCTAAAAACCACAAATAATGGAATATTTTTACTCAACATAGGAAGTCTAACATTAAATAACAGTTTCTTATTTTTCTTATCATGTGCTATATTTACAACAGTTGTTCTAGCAAACTTAAATGAATCGTCTGGTACAGACTTAATTTGAGCTGATAATATATTTACCCCATCAGATGATTCTACAACATACAATTTATTTTCAGCTTTTCGTTCATGTGATACTATAACTTTTTCTGCACCACCTATTATAAAATATCCACCTTGATCATATGGACACTCGCCCATTTGTCTACGTGATTCAAATGTATTATTATTTAAAACACAAATATTAGAATGAAGCATAATAGGTATTCTACCTATAATTACCTTTTCAAATCTATTTTTAAATACTTCATATGTGAATCCAGTTTCATATCTTTCTTTCTGTTCTCCAGTTAATATTAATCTTTCGTTATCAGTAAGATGTCCAAACTCATCGCGAATTTCCTCAACAGTTAGTTTTCTTTTAATTTTATATTCAATATCTATATTACAATAAATATATGATGCATAAGATAATCCTTTTAATCTCGCTTCATTAGGATATAATTGTTTTTTCTCTACCATGCCAGATGACTCATTATACAAAATTGGTTTAGAAATATATATTTCATCAGAATTAAATCCACCATAGTAAATATTCATAACGTAATTATATTTTTTAGTCTTTTCATCTAACTCTTTATAGAGTGTTTGTGGGTTATATTGTTTAAATGTTTGGGGTATCTTATTAAGAATAAAGTCATTGAATGAGTCTATGTGATGTTTTACTAAATAGTTATTTGTAGATTTAAAATAGTTATCAATTACGTCCCAAGTTTTTTTAGAAAAGTCCATATTTAAATAATAATATAAAATATTTATGTTTTTAAATATTAGAATTTAATGTTAACCAAAAATTATTCTTATATTTAATTAACTTGTTTAATAAATCTATATCACTTGTATTAGATTCTTTACTAACAGAAATAATATTATAGTTATATCCTATAGCTTTGTCTAATAATATACTAGTGTTATTAATTGATAATATGGTATCATTTATAATGTAATCATTTAAAATACCTATTATATTAGAGACATTTGTCATATTGTGAAAGAAGTTTGTTTTTATAAAAAAAAAATAGTTAAATTTATTTAAAATATCTAAATTAATATCGACTCCATTTAAATTAATGCTAAATATATCAACCCATTCATTATAATGATACAAACTATTATTTAGTATTAATTGTAATGTATCATCTGAATAATTAAATAAACTATCTTCAAATATTAGAAAGTTTTTTTCAATGGAAAGTTTCTTTAATATTTTTGCTTTTTGTATGTTAAAATTTTCTATTGTATTAATATTTATTCTTAACATACATATGTAATTACCTATTTTTGATATTTCGCTTATTAAATCAAAAAAATTAGTATTTGTAGATTTATAGCAAATATTTGTCCCTTTTTTTCTAATAATATTTCTTATTGTTTCATAAAAACTAATATTAATAGGTCTTTTTATAGTTTCATAAAAGGAATCTATAAAATTATTGTTTAAAAAATCTATATAATACAATGTGTTAATTACATCATAAATATTGAATATATTATGTAGTTTATACTCTTCTTTAATTATATCTAATGATTTATTATAAATACAAAGTACCTCTTTTACATTCATTTTTTCATCAAAACACTTTATGTTTTTAATGAAATCCTTGGTAGATTTTCCAGTTGAATATATATCTTGAATTAAAAGAATATTTTTAATATTATCACCGTCAATGTCACTTTCTATATTGTATTTTTTAAATCTTTTCTTTAATGTTAATAATGGAATATGAAGTTTAAATGATATTATTGATGCGTAAATAAGTCCATTATCGATGCCACAAATGTAATCAAAATCTAAATATTTTATTTTTTCTAATAATAGATCTATGGTTTTATTAAATAATGATGATTTTAATGTTATTGAAGTTAAATCTATATTTATAGGAATACTAGATTTAGAATGTTTGTTTTGTATTAATTTAATATTATCGTTTATAAACAATTCTTTTATAAGATTATTTTTATCCATTAATTATAAATTATTTATTCTTTTTAAATCTAATATAAAAACAAATGAAATTAAATTATTATTAGTATGAAATTAATTCATTCTCACCATTATTTTGATAAAAATATAAATGTAGAATTAGATAACAATATTCTAAAAAACAAAGAAAATAAAACAACTATATTAGAATTAGTTAATTTACCAATAAATACATTATATAAAGTAAAAGTAGAGAAACTATTAGTAAAAAAGAAGAGTTTGATAAATTATATAAAACTTTTTGGTTTTAGAGAAATAGAACATAATACTAAATATAATACAAAGGTAATAATTGATGTAGATATTAATTCTATAATAAAATATCTTAAAATGGGTAAAACAATTCCTTATAGAGATGAATTATTTAATATAATTAGAAATAATAATATTCGCAAAGATATTGATGACTTAAAAATGCTTCATACATTAGATATATCCTTTAATAATTCTATAATATTTAATAAAAATATATATTACATTGATAATATAGTTAAGTATGGTAACTTATATTTTGATACTAAAATTAATAGAATATATTTAAAATATGAAGATATCAAACAGAAATATATTGATTTCGACGGAGCTTTATTATTTTATCAAAATTTTCATTTTTTAAACAATAAACTTATTAATTTATTGTGTAAAAACACATTAATAGTGTACGATAATATTAATACATTTATACCTCTATTGGATAAATGTGGTCTTAAATATATAATAATTGAAAAAAACAAGTATGATACATATACTTATGGAGATGTAATAGATAAAATAATATTAGTTAATTATGATTTTTTTAATAGTAATAAATATGAAATAAATTGTTTTAATAATATTCAAGCTCATATAGATACTATTAAATATGAATTATCATTAGTATCAAGCACAATTTTCAAAAATAAAAAAAAAATTATATTACAGGCACTAGATTATGATCTAGTGTTGTTTGAAGAAAAAAATATAAAAAATGATAATATAATAAAAAATATTAAATCTATAAACTATAAAAAAAAAGTTATAATAAGTAATAATTTTTTAAAATACAATATACATAATTTAAAAATAATACTTGACACTTATTTTAATGTAGAAGTAAAAATAAATGAAAACATCATAAAAGCAATAACAAACAACATATTAATAGAGAAATGGAATAAGGTAATATATAAAAAAATATATCTAAAATTAACAAAATATGAAAATCAAATATATGAAAAAATAAAATCTCAACACGTAAGTGATTTATTTTTAAGTACATCTCTTAACATCACTAAACTAATGTTTAAACAAATAAATAAAGAAGATAATATTGTATTAACTAATGATGTATGTCCTATATGTATTGAAAAATTAAATATAAACAATTTATGTAAAACATCATGTAATCATTATTATTGCTATGATTGTATTTACAAATCAATTGAAACTAATAATAAGTGTCCTAAATGTAGAACTTCAATAGAAAACATAATTATAATTAAAAATGATATAACGAGTTCTAATACTAATACAAATAAGCCCAATATGGGAATAAAAATGATTTCTATTTTAGAAAATATTAAAAATAATCAATTAATAATATCTAAATATAGTCAATCATCAAGTATAATTTCAGATATATTAAATAATTTTAACATAAATAATACATTATTTGTTAAAAAAAATAATAAACTAGAAAAAATAGAAAATAAACATAATAATAAAATTAATAATTTATTTGTATGTGATTATGATTCATTTGATATCTTAGATTTAGTATATTTGGATATTGTTAATAGTGCCATATTTTTAGAAAAGATAAGTGATAAATATATTTATATACCCGAGAAAATATCTAAATTTAATATTACAGATATTAAATCTCTAAATATTATATCATAATTATCACTACATGAGACATATAAAATGCAAATATTGCTAATACTAAAATAGCCATCCATAATGGAAATATAGATTGTGTTTGTTTCCCAGTTCCAAATGATTTGATTTTACCATCCTTTGTATAAAATATACTAGGTTTTATAGATAATAATAGAGCCAATAATATTAAATATATTAATACCGATATTTGAAGTCTTAATTTTTGACTTAACATTATATAATAGATAATATAAAAAAAAAATATTATTAATTATATGAGATTATTAGTTATAATAATTATAATAGCATTTGCTTATCAAATATTTAATACAAACTTAGGAGATGATCCCAAAATAGTAATATCTAGATTACCTTCTAATATTATTAAGAATAAAATAGAAAATATAAATGTAATTAATTCTAAAAATGATTTCGAAACTATTTTAGAAGTATCTAAAGATAAGGATAAAGATAAATATGGAACAGCTTATGAAGAACACATAATTAACGCTATAAACAAAAATGATGTATTTAAAAAGCTTCAATATAATAATGAGTTAAGAATAGTATTAGATTTTTCAAATGAATATTATATTCTAGCAGTAAATAATAAATTGCCTATAGAATCGTTTGATGATTTTTCAAATAAAACTAATTTAAAATTGGGTATAGAAGAATATAGTGATTTATTATTTTGTGATATAGCTAGACAACATAATTTATATTTAGGAGTAAAAGAAAGTACCAATTATATTATCAATCTAATATATAAAATATCAGATAAACAATCATTACTAAAAAATAATGAATTAGATGTTATTTTTATAACTAACTCTGACTATGAAACTTTAAAACTAACCAATTATAAAATTATAGATATACCATATATGAATAAATTACCAAAATTTATTCATAGAGATAATAAAAAATTGTATAAAAAAATAATGCTATTTACTAATAATCTCTAAAATAACCGTCGCCATCCCCGTCTTCATCACCATCATCATCTGGTAATATTTCTCTTTCCTCAAACTCTGCGCGGTTTAGTTCTAAATCTCTATTTCTTCTTTCAATTAAGTCCCGATATTGTTCTTCTGAATAATTTTCACCTAATTGTTCAATAGCATATTGTTTATTAGCAGCTTCAATATCTTCACTAGATTGTGGAAGATGCGTATCTTCGGGTATATTATCTTTAAATGTCAATTCTTTATTTTTATTTGATAGATTTTTCCATGTATCAACACCAATAGCTATCATAGCTTTAAAACTTTGTCTAGCTTCTTTATCTAAAAGTTCAATTACTTTAAGATTTTCTTCCTTTTCTAAATCAGCTATTTTATCTATATTAGATTTTATTTTCTTATCTGTATATTTATTAAATAAACTTTGTGTTTTACTTAATTCAGTAACAAATGATTCTATAAAATTGGCAATTAAATATTTTCTTCTATTAATAACATATTCTATATCCGAAGATTCTCCCATTTGTAATTCTACCATATCAGTTTCCATCCCATCAGATTCTTCATATATAATTGGGTCGTCTGGAGTTACTTCAGATACATCTTCTTTTTTGTAAAAGCTTGGAGTATTAGAAATATCAGATACTATGGAAATATCAACTGAATCATTTAATATAATATTTAATGTGTTTATGAATAAATATTGGAGTAAAACAGATGCATTTTTATAGGTGAGTTCACTAAGATGTTTAATATCATTTGTACAATCTATAATATTATCTTTGCCAATAATTTTATTTAAATATTTTAAATGTTTGTTTATTAATTCAGACACGTTTTTAAATGTACTATAATCTTCATCTATCATTTTCCCCTTTATTTTATCTATAAATTCATAATCTTTTATTACATTTTTAATTAAATTAACTTTATAAGATTCATCTATATTCCAATTATTAGGTATACTACTAGAAATCATATCTTCATCTATAGAAGTATTAACTGTTATTTTGTTCAAAAAATATAGTAATCTATTAATATATTGTTTTATTAATTGTTCCTTTTTTTTATAAAATATTTTATAAGCAGTATCTTCTCCATATCTATCTATATTTTCATCTTTAATATCATTTAATTCGCCTAAGGTAGATAAAAATATGCCTATATTTTCATCTATTCTTTCTGATAATATAGTATTCATATTTTCTAATAATATATTGATTTCTAAACTAATTTGCCCACTTACCGAATCCCATAACGCTTGTATTTTTGTATTTTTATCACTTATATCTGATTTAGGAGAATCATCATCTGTTTCGTATATAATTTCTAAACTGTCTATTATATCAGTTATAAACTGATTTTTAGAAAACAATTTACTATCTTTTAAAAATGATAATTCGTGTATTATATTTTTAGGAAGACTATGTCTATTAATATTAAATAACTTATGAGTATTATAATCTTTTAAGAATAAATTATAATCATCTATAGTATATTCTTTTGATTCTAAATCCTTTTTATATACACCAGTAATAATACATAATCCATTTTCATCAAATAAATATTTTTTACCAATATGTTTTCCAAATGTAATATGTTCTCTAAAAATTTGATTTATTATTTCTGTAGTTAATTCGTCACCCAATTGTGGAAATATATTACTACTAAATGATTCGATTTTCTCTTTTACATTTTTAGGATATGTTATAATTTTAGTGTTAGTTATAGTATCTCTATGTGTCATTTGACTTATGGAATCACGTACTAATCTAATAGTATCATTATTTTGTATCATATAATCTAAATAGTTATAAGATTCATTTATTTTATCAAGACAACAACTATTATCTAAGGGTATGGGATCAAACATCTTATTTTCCACTTCACTACTATTAATAACATTATTCATTAACTCAATATTTTTTAACGTTAATAATGTTTTTTTTGTATGATATTCATCTTTTACTTCTTCGGAATATTCTATTGGATTAATATCTTTCAATTCTATTTCTTTAGAAGATAATGGTGGTTTAAATTCATTCCATACGTTTTCAACATTATTTGCTATATAATGAACGTCCATAACATGTTTCCTTTTTTCATCTAATTTATGTTGTATAAACTGATCATTTTTAACTGTATTTGCTATTATCTTTCTAATAGAGTCACTAATATTAATCTTTTTAAGAGAACCATAGTAACTATTAGTATCTCGGAGATTTTCTAATATACATGAAACATAATCGATTCCACTATTTTCGGCTGTTTCTAATAATGGATAACCATTTAATGATACTCTACATTTACTATGTGTTTTTGTTATAATATATCCTGGAATAGACATTTGTAATACTATAAATAAAACAGCCGTAGTGTTTAAAATTTTATTTCTAATTATATAGTTATTATACACTTTATTGATAATATCTTCGTTTTTAGGGACTCTTTTCTGTGTAGAAAGCCATTCCGCTTTAGTTCGTATATTATTAGTATTTAGTTCATTCGATTTTTTAATGATATAATTGGTATCAAACTCTGATAATTTAAGACCCATTAATTTGGAAAATAATTTTAGTAAGTTAATACTATCAAGATTATCTAGCTCAGATGCTTCTAAATTAGACTTAAGTTCTTCAACAGTTTCATTTACACGTTCTTCTAACTCCTCATCTGAATCTGGGTCCATTACTTCTGTAGTTATTTGATGTGCGCCAGAATTAGAAAAACCTTCTACGGTTTCAAAATTGCTAATATATAATTCTTGACCACAATTATTACAATAATATTTATCTTCTTGTAATACCCCCCATTCTTGCTTAATATATTCTAATAACTCACTTGCTTTTTCTAGATTCTGATATAATTCTATAAACTTTTCATGATGTTTACATACTAATACTTTATGACCTATTTTACAATAAATATTTTTTGGATTTTCTCCTTCTAATAAATTAGCTTCTCTACCATATTTATCAAGTAATACTTTTAATAATTGATACATTTCCTCGTCTTCTAACTTATTTATTTTAGTTAAATACAAATCTATTTTATTATATAGTGCTTTATGTTCATTAGATTCCACTTCTAATATTATTTTTTTATATTCCCTTTGGGTTTTTAAATATACCTTCTCATCATATTTTTTCTTAGATATTAATAATTCTTTTAAATTAGAAATAGTATTATTTAATTTTACTAAATATGTATCTGCATTTGTTAATATATTAATAGCTTTATCGTAATTATTTAATTTTTCATTTAATTCATCAAATTCTAATAAATAATTATTTAATTTACTATTTATACATTTATTTTCTTCACTTGAAAATATACAATTATCACCCCTCATAAAAATATCTCTATTCAATTTCTCTAAACTAATTGCTTGTTGATTACAAAAATCGATATTTTGTTGTATAAGTGGTGAAAACTTTCCTTTTTCTTGTAATATCCATTTTTGATTTTTATCTACAACTTCGCGTCTATATAATGTATCTTCTGTTTTACCTATTAATACACAATACATTCCATCTTGAACTATATTTGTATGTTCTCCAACACTTATTTTATCAGCATCAATTGATAATTCTTTATCATTATCATTTTCAAGATCTATTAAATTATAATATAGTTTTACTATTCTTTTTTTGGGACAGTCATCAGATGTTTGATCCATTACTTGCTTGTTTTTCTCTATTTCAATTGATGAAGAAATTAATACATGTTTTTGTTTTATAGGATTTATTTGTTTTGTAATATACTCAATACTTTTCTCCTTTTGCCCAAATATTCTGGTTAATATATTCAATATAATTGTATTAAAAAATAACATACCATTATCATATTGTGATAATATCCATTTTAATCTATCTTCAGTTGAATCTACAAATGTATCATAGTTTGGATAAGTACCATAATATTCTTTAAACTCTTCTAACAATTTTCTATTTAATAACTTTACATGTTTCTTAAATGAATTATTATTGAAATCTACCAATAGCTTTTTATAGTTTTTATCTATTTTTGATTCATCTATCACCTTTTTATTATTTTTTTCTAAAATATCTATAATAGGTTTAGCAGTTTCATATGTTAATGTATTAAAATCTATTTCATATCTTCTTAATACTTCATTTACGTCTTCGTAGTTTAAACTGTTTTGTAATTCATCGTTATAATGTTCTATTATTTTTTTATTATTTGGTATAATATCATATAATAGTGTTTTGAACCCCTCATTATCAAAAATATTGGTATCGAAATTAAATATGTGAAAATCATCGTCAAAACAACTTCGTTCATCATAATTTATATTTTTAATATCATAAGTATTTGGTACTTGTATTGCGTCATTTTCTAATATATTTATATTTAATTTATCATATTCGTCTATACTTAATTGTTTGTTAGGCAATATATCGTATGAATCTTCGTTTATACCATTTATTGTTCCGACTATTTCAATAGGATTTCCATCTAATGTGAGACATATTTTGACTCTTGTATCTATAGTTAAGCTAGTATTTACTGTTTCTAATTTTGCTTTGTCAAAATTAAATGATTTTTCGACATTATAATTGTATTCATTTAAATTATATAACGGTTCCGATAAATAATAACTTTTATCATTTAACCCACTTGGCATTTGAATCATACCTATTATATTTGTACTTGTTCCTTTAACCAATGGTTGTGGATCTAATAATGTATTAAGTTCACCAGGAAGTATCGTTTTAGTATATTGTTTATTAATATAATTACCATTCGAATATGTCTGTACATCTGATTCATCAAAACAGTTTGAATAGACACACGTGTTTTTTTTAAATGTAGTATAATACCCTTGACTGTCTGATGAGTTCTGAATAGTATCATATATACTATCATAAGTTTCATTTATTTCACTTCTATATGAATAATTTCTTCTAGCAGCTGTTTTTTTATATTTATTTCTAATATTTACTTGTTTTTTAATAATATCACTATTATTATTAAGTACATTATCGGTAGCTACTTGATCTTCATTAATAGACTCAACTATTTCACCTTCTTTATCGATTGATTCTATTTTATAAATTACTTTTTTTTGAGCAACTACTGGGACAAATGTTTTATTACTAAAATCATTATCACCCATTTTGTCTAATAATGGTTTATAATTACTTGTTAATAATTTAGCTTCTACTATATCATTATTTTCGTCATAAACTGAGAAGTGTTTTTTTAATTGAATATTATTATTCACTATTTTATTAATATTTTTTAATGTTATCTTATCTTCTCTATATCTTTCAGGGACTTTCTTAATTAATTCATTTAATAAATCGGCGATTTGTTCTTCTTCACTAGTAATAACCTTATATTCTGGAATTAAAGTTTCTTCCCTAATTACAATACCTTCTTGTTCAATGATTTCAAAATCTTCATCATTCATTATAAACTCACTAGGTAATCTATCAGTTTCGTCCTCAGCTTCATCTTCAGCTTCAGTTTCAACTTCAGATTCAGTTATATCTTCTGTAGTAGATGGGATTTCAATAGATTCATTATTTGATATTTCAGCAGTAGATTCATTATTACTACCACCTTCTAAATGATTTTCATCATCGACTTCTTCTAAATGATTTTCGATGTTGTCTTCGTATCCTTCTTCTAAACTATTTTCATATTCATCATCTCCTATTGTTTTTATTTCTACTTCAGCTTCAGCTTCTTGACTAATAGATCCACCTATTTGTTCTAATGTAAGTTCTTCATCTGAATCACTATCATCTTCTAAATATACATTTACATCTTTAGATTTATTTTTAGTTTCTTTTGGCATAATAAATTTATGAGAATTATAATCTCTAGCTTCAATATGGTCTTGATCTATCTTTGGTTCTAATTGTGTTGTTATGTCAAAATTGTATAGGTCGGTATCATAATCTTCTAATGTATATCTATCCATTATTATAATAAATATATATTTTATATATAGTAAAAAAATATAGTATTTTAAAATAAAATATTTTTATATTTTAATGAAAAAAGGTAAATTTTTAGGATTATATATAGTTATATTTATATTATCGGTATTAGTTATTGTATCCTTTGGTTTATTTATAAATAAAGAAGTATCTAGATATTCTAATCATTTAGAATGGGAACATAATGATGCAATTGCACAATATAATCTTTTAACTGCGAAGTACGGTGTCCCAAATATTTTAAGTACTGTAAAAGGAGGAATGGCAGTTTGGACAAAATCTCAATTAATGGATGGTCCATTTGAGCGTTTAGAATTATTAGATGAAAGTGTTTCACATTGCGTACCATTCCCACATAGAGATTTTTTATATAGTTTTGTTAAATATGAAGTTCCAGATGATAAAGTTTTGGATGTTATAAGTTTAAGTGGTAGCGTAGCATATGATCCTTTAAAAAAATTATTGAGAGCTAGGTGTGGGAGCGAAGCAGCTAATATAGCTACATTATATTTAGCCACTGCTATAGGAAATGGTATAACTAAACTAGATAATGTTCAACAAAATAAATTATATGCACAAGCAATTAATTCATTATCTAATCCACAAAATACAGCACTTTATTTAGAAATATTAACTAATAACTTAAATGAACAGCCAGGTAACTCCGAATGGAGTGGATTTTTCCCATTAGCATTTCCAGAAGGATGTTGTGATGGTTATGATCCAGTAGAAAATACATGTTCTGAAGATTTTTTCACTGGCCATGATAAACCAGATAAGTTTGCTGATAAATCCGATAAAAATAAAGTGACTACAAATGTGCCACCAGTATTATTTAATTAAATTAAAAATGACCATCTATTTTTAGAATATAGATTCATTATTATTTCATTTCGTAATTTATATCCTTGTTCTAGATCGGTAGTTGTAAATATACATATTCTATCACCTCCTATAGGACTATGAAAATATTTAGGGGATGGATCTATAAAATAATTAAGTATATATTTTTTTGTATTTGTTTTATTAGCACAATAAAATAAATCATTAGTTTTTATCCTAAAATAATCCCCCTTTTTAACAAAAACGGGAACTAAATATATTTTATTCAATTTTGGAATAGTAATTTCCTTATTTAAGTGACATAATATAACTTGTTCTATCAAGGTTTTATTTTGGAAATAATTTAAATCACCACTTCTTAGATGGCATTCTATTATTTTAGTACCTATTATTTCAATATTAAAAACACCATTATAATTTTTTAGATGTTGATGTATCCATTTAATAATAGATTCGGGTAATACATATTCCAAAAGATATTCCCAATGCTGGAATTTAAATAAATTATCTGATACTCCTAAAAAAGCTATTATTCCTTGAATAGTGTTATTATTATAAAATATATCAACACTTATATGATTACCCGTTAATATCTCACTCCAAAAACACTCTTCACTCATTTTTTTTATTTCATCAATAGTATTAGAGAAATAAGCACCTTTTCCCATTCCACATAAATTAATTTTAGGCCGAACTATTACTGGGAAATTGGTAGGTAATGTTTTATTATTACCATGTATTATATTTTGGGTATTAGCAATAAAGGTTTTATCATAAAGATGATTGAATGTTTTATAAAAGTCATATGCGTGAAAATCATTAGTAGGAATAATTAAATCTTTTGGACAACCGCATATCATATGAATCATATTTTCCTTTAATAAATAAAGCTTCATTATACAATAATATCAAATATTAGTTTGATTCCTTAAATAAAACTTTATTAATTTATAAATTGATTTATAAATAATATTATATAAAATAACATAACATCCTATACAAAATGACAATACTCTCTTTTATTAATAATTCTCTTTCATTCGACGAAATTAAATCCGATTTTAAAAATTTAGGGTTAATCTATAGAGACTTTCCAAATGAGGGTCTCTATCTTCTAAAATATAATAAAACTAAAGCAAATTTATCAGATCCAAATATAATGATGTGTAGAGGATTAATTGTAAATAGAGATACACATGAAATTGTATCAATTCCACCTATAAAATCGGTTCATTATTCACAGTTTCCGTCGTTAGTAGAAAGTGAAAGTAAATATATATATGAAGAATTTATTGATGGATCTAATATCAATGTATTCTATTTTAATGATAAATGGTATATTAGTACTCGTAGTTCTATAGGTGCTGATGTATCATTCAATTCAAATATGACATTTAAAGACATGTTTTTTGATACCTTAGATTTTAACATGTCGGACTTGGATAAAAAATATTGTTATTCATTTGTATTAATTCATCCTAATAATAGAATTGTATGTAATGTAGATAAAAAAAAATTAATATTAGTTGAAGTAAAAGAGATAACTGAAACAAGTTATAAAACACTTGATCTATATAAGTTTAATGAACAATCTAATATACAGTTTAATATACCTAATAGATATACTTATACATCTGATTCAGAAGGATATTCAACTGCTATTACAAGTGCTATAAATAGTCCTTGGTTTGAACAAGGAGTAGTAATTAAATGTTTAGAATCAAATGTAAGAACTAAGGTACGTAGTAAACAGTACGAATATGTTAAAGCTTTAAAGGGTAATAATACTAATTTTATGGAAAGATTTTTATCACTAAGAAAACAAAATGCTATTAAGGAATATATTAAATATTTTCCAGAATATTCAGATTTATTTTATAAATATGAAAAATATATACGAGAGATTACTAAGAATTCATATAATTACTATATAGATGTATTTAAAAAGAAAAAATTAACTCATAATACAGTTCCTCCAATTTATAAGGATATATTATATAATATTCATAAGTTATATATTAATCAAAATATGAAACCTATAGTTTTTAAGGATGTCATTAATTTTATTAATGATAAAAGTATAGAAGATCAAGTAACTTTTATTGAATATATGGAGACTAATCTTTTTTAGGACTCTTCTTCTTTACTAATTTCTTCCTTTTAGGTTTTTCAATCGGGACTGTGTCTTCTTCTTTAATAGAAGGTGGCAATAATTCTGGAAATTGTGCTGATATTTGTAATTTAAGATTATTACATATTTTTATTATTTCATTAGTTACTAAAATAATAGTATCTTTTATATTTTTTTTAGTATTATTTTTTAATGAGATACGTAAAAACATTTCTTTCTTAAGTGGATGTGGTACTTTATATGCTGCAAATAAAAGTGTGTCATCTTCAACTATAGTATTTATATATTGTTGTAATAAATATCCTAATGTATGTGATTCATTTTTGAAAATAATATCATAACCATTCATAATAGAATCGGATTCAACGATAGTGACGATATCACTATCTGATGATTCTACTTCCTTTTTTACTATTTCTAATTTATCAATTATAATATCAATGGCAGAATAAAGTATTTTATGTGATGAAATAACGCCTATAGATTCAATTGTAAATGAGAATGCATTTGGTTCATCATTTTCGTCTGTTTCAAAATATCTTTCCTCTTCAGCAATTTTGAATCTTTTAGTAAAAGTGTCTAAATCATCCCCTGATAAAATAACTTCTTTTGATTCATTGTAATTTTGAATTGCTAATTCTAAAGCATCATTAAATTTTGAAAAACTTAATTTATTAGTATAAATAGATACACATGTAGGTGTATATCTTGAATCTTTAAGACCATTTCCCATAGATGCTTTACCCTCAATATTTATTTTTTCACCTTCTCCATTAGGATTAGGTTTAAGTTTTACTACCAAGATATTATCTTTAGAATCTACATCTGGAGGGAAAAACGAAAGTGTATCTTCTTCTTTATTTGTTAATAAATTAATAACTTTAAAATCTCTTGTTGTTACATTTATAGTGCTGTTTGTATTATTACTAACATTCAATTGGAATAAGTAATTAGATGTATCAAATGTTTTAGGTTCTTTAATATTAATAGGAATTAATCCTATACGATGTAGTATAAACTCATTATTTAGAGATGTAGTATTTTCAATAACCCTAACACCACTATTTTGATAATCTATAGTATCAAATCCTACTGTAGATACTTCATTAATACATACTCTTCTTATAGCATTAGCTAAACTAGATTTAGAATTAACTAAATCAAACTTAAGGTCAAAGGGATTTGTCTTATCAGTAAAAATAATCTTATTCATTCTAGTTATTAATTAATAAATAAAATTATTTTAAATCAATTTATAATAAGTTTAAAAAATAATTAATATTTGTAAATTATAAAATATGGATAATATATTATTTTATAGTAAACGGGATAATTATTCAAATAAAGTAATGTCGCAATATTCACATCTAAAAAACATTAAATTTGTATGTATAGAAGAAAATAAATATCCATCATTTATTAAATCAGTACCTTCACTGTTTATAGTAAAACAAAAAAAAGTATTATTAGATACAGATATTATAAATTATATAGAAACTTTTTTGGATAATTCTTCACCCCCACAACAAAATAATTTTAATCAACAACCACCACAACAAAATAATTTTAATCAACAACCACCACAACAAAATAATTT
>CEUZ01172551.1_pt1 | contig 16207 bp, 29 predicted proteins | sample 361511 | NCBI WGS metagenome assembly CEUZ01 (sample SAMEA2622822, study PRJEB7988) | marine metagenome | biome: marine biome (ENVO:00000447); feature: surface water layer (ENVO:00002042); material: "saline water (ENVO:00002010), including plankton (ENVO:xxxxxxxx)" | depth 5 m
AAAAAAAAAATTATTAAAAATAATAAAAAAATTATTTATCTTAAAAAAAATATTTATAGTATAGGTGCAGATAAAATTGATTACCTGAAAATTCTTGACATTAATAAATTGATAAAACCTTATATAAGTAAGAAGAAATTAAAAATTTTTATAGCATACTATATTGGGTCAACTAGATTAATTGATAATATTTAAGTATAAAAGAAATATGCGCCAATACCTAAAAATGAAAGAAACCCTATTACATCAGTTATAGTTGTTACAAAAACACTTGAAGCAATTGCAGGATCAATATTTATCTTTTTTAATGCAATAGGAACTAAAATTCCAAAAAGTCCGGCCACAATCATATTTAAAACCATCGATACAGCTATTAAAATTGATAAATTAATTTCATTGAACCATAATTGAATTATAATTCCTGATATTACTGCAAAAATTACTCCATTTAATACACCAATGATAAATTCTTTGGTAACTATTTTTCCAAAATTTGTTGAAGATAATTCTTTTGTAGCTAATCCTCTTATCGTTACAGCAAGAGTCTGCATGGCAGCATTACCGCCCATAGAAGCTACTATGGGCATCAAAAAAGCTAGAGCTACCATTTGTTCTATAGTAGCACCAAAAATACTAATAACCCAAGTTGCCAATAAAGCTGTAAAAAGATTTAATAATAACCAATTAAATCTTCTTTTGGTTTTTTGCAGAACACTGTCAGTAATAACTTCGTCACCAACACCAGCAAGTCTTAAAACATCTTCTTCAGCTTCCTCTTTTAAAACTGTAAAAACATCATCACCTGTAATCATTCCAACAATTTTATTTTCTTTATTAACAACGCCCGCTGATACTAAATTGTAGTTTTCAAATATGTGCCCAACTTCCTCTTTATCCATATTTACTGGAATTAAAACTTGAGTCTCATTCATTATAGAACTCATTTTTGATTCTCTTGCAGTGCGTAAAACTTTTGATGATGGTACTGTACCTATAGGTTTAAAATTACTATCTACAATAAAAATTTCTAAAAATTCTTCTGGTAAATCTTTATTTTCTCTTAAATAGTCAATTGTTTGTCCAACCGACCAATTACTTGGCACCGCTGTAAATTCTCTTTGCATTATTCTTGCCGCCGAATCCTCTGGGAAACTTAGTCCTTCTTGAAGCAAAAATCTGTCCTTCGGTGAAAGTTTATCAAGTACAGTATTCTTCTTTTTTTCATCTAAATTTTCTAAAATTTTTAAAGCATTATCAGATTCTAATCTTTTAAGAATATTTGCTATAGACTCGACTGATAAATGTATAAATATTTCAGTTTGAATAGATTCGTTTAACTCAATAAAGATTTCAGGATCTAAATTAAAGCCTTCTAATTCAATAAGTTTAGCTCTATTTTCTTCAGATAAATTTTCAATAATATCAGCAGAATCTGCTGGGTGTAATTCTTTAAGATTTCTATCTAAAAAATTAGCATCATTTTCTCTAATTTTTTTATTAAATAGACTAATAAATTCTTTATTAAACTCAAAATTTACTTTTTTATCGGTAATTTTTTTTGTTAAACTCATAAAAATATATACTTTGTTAAATTTGAGACTGTTTAGTTTATTTTTTTTGAAATCACAAATGTAAAATGAATATAGATGTAAAAAATAGTATAAAATTCGTTGATTATAATGAATCAATGAAAATCCTTGAAAAACGAGCTAATGATGTCTTTAGTGGTAAAAAGAATGAATTTCTATGGTTGCTTGAACACAATCCTGTGTATACAGCCGGTACAAGTTCAAATAATTCAGACCTTCTTAATAAAAAATTGAAAGTAATTAAAACAAACAGAGGTGGAAAATATACTTTTCATGGCCCTGGACAGAAGGTTGTTTACTTTGTTCTTAATTTAAATAATAGAGGTAAGGATATTAGAAAATTTGTTGGTAAGGTGGAAAATTGTATAATTGAAATTCTTAAAGAATATAAAATTAAATCTTACTCAGATAAAAATAATATTGGAATATGGGTAAACAAAAACAATGACACAGCAAAAATAGCTGCGATTGGATTAAAAGTAAAAAAATGGATCGTATATCATGGTTTTTCGTTAAATGTATCTAATGACCTGACGAAATATAATCAAATAATACCTTGTGGAATAAAAGACAAAAAAATGACTAATATAAAAGAAATGGGAATAGAAAATTATAAAAATATCGATAAAATAATTATTGATAAATTTTTAAATATTTTTCTTTAAGAAACTTTTCAAATGGAATTGGTAATTTAGCCGTAAAAATGTACTTTTCATTATTAATTGAGAAGCTAACCTTATAAGCATGTAGCATTAGATTATTGTCCTTAATATCTCTATTTGCAGAAATTCTATACTTCGTATCACCAAAAATTGGATGGCCATGAATTAAAAGCTGCCTACGCAATTGATGTTTTCTTCCTGTTTCTGGATTTAAACTTAGTAACGAATAATTGTTATTAGAATCTAAAACTTTATAAGCAGTAATGGCTGTGGTTTTTATTTTTTTCCTTCCATCAAAATAAATAAGATCATCTTTTAATATACCTTTTTTTTTATCTAACAAACCTAATACAACACATAAATAAGTTTTATGAATCTTTCTTATTCTAAATAATGAAGTAAACAACTGTGCGTACTTTCTATTTTTTGCTACTATCAATATACCTGTAGTCTCTTTATCAATTCTATGAACTGTAAATGGAGAAGCATCTTTAAATTCACTAGTATATCTCAGCATATCAATAATATTTTTTCTTGATTTTGTTCCAGACTGAACTGCTATGCCGGAAGGTTTATTGATTACAACAAAATTTGAATTATTTTCAATAAAAATAGTATTAATTTTTTTTAAATCACTTTTTTGAATTTTATATATAAATTTTTCTTTTTGAACTTTCTTAATAAAATTGATATTGTATAAATTTACACGATCATTAATTTGTAGTTTATATGAGCTCTTTTTTCTTTTATCATTTACCTTGATTTTTCCTTTTCTTATACTTTTTTCAATAAGTGATTGAGGTACATTACAAACAGAAGTTTTTAACCACTTGTCAAGGCGTGTATCTACAAAATCTTTATTTATTAAATATGACTTATTCATAAATTAATGAACTGCTACATCATGCTTAAAGTAATATTATAAATTATAATAAAAATCTATTTCTTTGATTTGGTAGGTTTTTCGGGTGTCTTCTTCTGAATTTGCTCTGAAGTTTTGTCTTTAGGTTCTTCTTTTTTCTTTTTAATGTCTACTTTCTTTGCCTCAACATCACGATCAACTAATTCTATGACAGCCATTGGTGCATCATCACCATATCTAAACCCAGCTCTAATAACTCTACTATATCCACCGTTTCTTTTATTATATCTCTGAGATAAAATATTTACTAATTTATCTACAGAAAATTTATTTTGTAACTGCGAAAATAAATTTTTCTTCGATTGAAGATTTTTCTTTTTACCTAATGTGATAACTTTATCAATTTTTGGTTTTAATTCTTTAGCTTTAGGCAATGTTGTAGATATTTGTTCGTATTTAATTAATGAATTAAGCATGTTTTTAAACAGTGCTTTCCTATGCTCGGAAGTTCTATTTAACTTTCTATAAGATAATTTGTGTCTCATAATCTAGATATTTTCTTCTAATTTTTTAGAAAGTTCAGCAATATTATCAGGAGGCCAGTTCGGTATCTCCATTCCTAGGTATAGAGACATTGAATTAAGAACTTCTTTAATTTCATTTAGCGACTTTCTACCAAAATTAGGAGTGCGTAGCATTTCTGGTTCAGTTTTTTGAACTAAATCCCCTATATAAATTATATTATCATTTTTTAAACAATTCATTGATCTAACTGAAGTTCAAGTTCATCAACTTTTTTAAGTAAGTTCTTATTGAATTCAGGTTCAGTAATTTTTGGTTTCACATCGATTTCTTTAGGTTCTTCAAAATTAATAAACATTGATAGTTGATCTTGAAAAATTCTAGCTGCGTATGCTACTGCATCTTCTGCCGCAATAGAACCATCAGTTTCAACAACCATCACTAATTTGTCGTAGTCTAAAGATTTACCTTCCCTTGCATTTTCGACTGAATATGAAACTTTTTTAACTGGGCTAAAAAATGAATCGATGGCTATAAGTCCTAAAGGTGCATCATCGGTTTTATTTTTTTCTGCAGGTGCATAACCTTTTCCTGTCCGCGCTATAAGTTCCATATGAAATTTTGTATTTTCATCTAAATGGCAAATTGTTAATTCAGGGTTTAGAATTTTTACTTCTGAATTTGGTTGAATATCTTTTGCTTTAATTGGCCCAGGTCCCTTAGCATCAAGAATAAGTTTTTTTGGACCATCAGACATTATTTTTAGTGATAATGATTTTACATTTAAAACTATATCAGTAACATCCTCTCTAACACCCTTTATGGAAGAAAATTCGTGCAGCACACCATCTATCTGCACAGCTGTAACAGCTGAACCTTGAATCGAAGATAACAAAATTCTACGAAGAGAATTTCCTATTGTTAAAGCATATCCTTTTTCCAAAGGTTCTGCTGTAAGTGTTGTTACAGATTTATCATCATTGCTTTGAATATTTAATTTACTAGGTTTAATAAGTGATTTCCAGTTAAGGTTAGCTAATGTATTTTCCATAATATTTATACCCTTCTTTTTTTTGGTGGTCTTGAACCGTTATGTGCCATTGGTGTTGTGTCTTTGATTGAAAGAATTTTAAAACCTTTAGCCTGTAATGCTCTTAAAGCAGTTTCTCTTCCTGCGCCTGGACCTTTTAGTTTAACAACTAATGTTTTTAAACCATGCTCCTGAGCTATGCCCGCTGCATGTTCTGCTGCAATTTGAGCTGCATATGGCGTTGATTTTCTCGATCCTTTAAATCCTTTAGATCCTGCAGATGACCATGCTATTACATTACCACTATCATCGGCTATTGAAATTATTGTATTGTTAAAGGTAGCTTTAACAAAAGCAATCCCGGCTGTTATATTCTTTTTAATCTTCTTTTTTGGTTTTTTTGCTTTAATAATTTTTTCTTTATCGCTATCTTTTTTTTCTTTAGATATATCTGAAGTCTTAGTTTTATCCATATATTTATTTTTTAAGTGGTGTTAATTTTTTTCCTGCTATAGCTATTGCTTTACCTTTTCTTGTTCTGGCATTGCAATGTGTTCTTTGCCCGCGTACAGGTAGTTTTTTTTTATGACGAGATCCCCTGTAAGTAGCTAAATCAACTAAACGTTTAATGTTCATTGAGACTTGTCTTCGAAGATCTCCCTCTACTTTATAATTTTGATCTATAAACTCTCTAATTTTTAAAACTTCTTCCTCTGTCAAGCTGTTTACTCTTTTATTTTTAGAAATATTTAGTTTTGCACATATATTGTTAGAAAACTTACTTCCTATTCCGTGTATATAAGTTAAGGCAACATGCAGTACTTTATTTTGAGGAATGTTTACACCTGCTATACGGGCCATAATTTATTGAAGCTTTCAGTTTAAAAAAATCTATTTATATAAATACGTATAATAAAGTCAAGTCTCTATAGTCTCCATTATATCGCGTATTTCCTTATTTATTTCAATTATATCCAGCGAACCGTCAATTTCATGTAATATATTATAATCCTTATAATGTTTAAGAATTGGTAGAGTTTCTTTTTCATATGTTTCATGCCTCTTAACCAAAGTCTCTTCGTTATCATCGCTTCGTACTTTTAAAAATTTTACTTCACAATCGTGATTGTCCTTCCTAGATGGATTAAAAAACTTATTAAAAATTAAACCACATTTTGTACATATCAACCTACCCATTATTCTTTTTACAAGTATTTCTTTTGAAACATTTAAAGTGAAAACGGCAGTTATATTTTGATTATATTTTTTTAATAAATTGTTTAGATTTAAAGCTTGATTTAAATTTCTAGGATAACCATCAAATATTAAACGATTAAAATATTTTTTATTTGATATAATTTTTGCTATCAAATCATTTATTATATCGTCTGAAACAAAGGAACCACTTTGAATTGTAGATTCAATTTTAGAACCTAGATCGCTCTTTTTTTTAATTTCTTCTCTAAGCAAATCTCCAGTTGAAATTTTATAAAGATTAAAGTCTTTAACTAGTGTATCCGATTGTGTGCCTTTACCAGCTCCAGGTGGTCCAAATAATATTATGTTCACTATATTTACCGGCTAAATTTTGTTTTTTTTATTAATGATTCGTATTGCTGACTCATCAATCTTGTTTGAACTTGCGTAACTGTATCCATAGCTACAACAACCACGATCAATACAGATGTTCCTCCTAAATAAAAGGGAATTGGATATTTTGAAATTAAAAATTCTGGCATTAAGCAAACAAGAGTTAGATACATCGCACCAATGGTAGTTAATCTAGTTAAAATAGCCTCAATATAAAAAGCAGTTTGGTCTCCCGGCCTAATTCCTGGCACGTAACCACCATGTTTTCTTAAATTCTCAGCAGTTTCTGATGGATTGAATACTATAGAAGTATAAAAAAAAGAGAAAAATATTATACCGGAAGCATATAAAAGCATATAAAGAGGTTTACCTTGAGAAAATAAACCAGCAAAATCTATAAAAAAATCTGATTCTGTAGTTGAAAAATTTGAAAAAGTTATTGGAAGAAGTAATAAAGCGGATGCAAAGATTGCTGGTATAACTCCAGCTGTATTAATTTTTAGAGGTAAATAAGAAGATTCTCCTCCATAAATTTTTGTACCCATCTGTCTTTTTGGATAGTTAATTAAAATTTTTCTTACGGCTCTCTCCATAAAAACTATAAAAGCAACGGTAACTATTACAAGAACAAAAATAAAAATAATTGTAGATGCAGATAAAGCACCCGTTCTACCTAGTTCAAAAGTTGATGCTAAAGCTCTAGGTATTTCTGCAACTATACCCGAAAATATTATAAGAGATATACCATTACCAATACCTCTTTGAGTAATTTGTTCACCGAGCCACATTAAAAAAACAGTTCCTGCTACTAGAGAAATAACAGTTGTCAATTTAAATAAAGAACCATCCATAATAATTATTCCGCCTGAATTTTCTAAACCAACAGCTACTCCATAACCTTGTATCGTTGCCAATAATACAGTTCCATAACGTGTAATTTGTGTAATTTTTTTTCTTCCAATTTCACCTTGACTTTTTAAATTTTTAAAATAATCCGATACTCCAGTCATTAACTGAACTATGATTGAAGATGATATATATGGCATAATTCCTAATGCAAATATTGCCATTCTATTAACTGCTCCACCTGAAAAGATATTGAACATTCCAAGCAATCCTTTTTGATTAGATTGCATTAAATTTTGAAGAGCTTGAGCATCAATTCCTGGAAGAGGAATGTAAGTACCTAATCTATATACGCATAAGACTAGAATTGTAAAAAAAATTCTATTTTTTAAATCGTTATTTTTTGAAAAAAAGCCTGCATTTGTATTTGTATTTTGCATAATGCTTAAAATTTACTTCAGCAAAAAGTCTATTATTTTCCAATCAATGAGACTTTTCCGCCCATTTTTTCAATTTTCTCCTTTGCTACGTTAGAAATAAAATCAACTTTTACATCAAATTTAATTTTTAAGTCACCCGATCCTAACAATTTTAGTTTTTTATACTTTTTGCCAATTTTTTTAACCTTTTGTAACGAAGGTAAATCTAAAATGTTGCTAGATAATATAATTTTTTTTTCTAATATTTCTTGTAAGGATGATAGATTAATACAAGCAATTTTTTTTCTATCTTTATTTATTTTTTTAAAGCCTCTTTTTGGAAGTCTTCTGTATAGTGGCATTTGACCACCCTCGAAACTTTTAATAGCAACTCCTGATCTTGATTTTTGTCCTTTGTGGCCTCTTCCTGAGGTTTTTCCTTTAGTAGAACCTATTCCTCTACCAAGTCTTTTTCTACTTTTTGAATTTTTTGAAACTAGATTATTTAATTTCATTTTAAGACTCTTTCATTTTAATTATTTCAGATATTTTTTTTCCTCTTATGCTGGAAATTGTCTTAGGAGATTTCTGTTTCTTCAAAGCTTTTATACATGCTCTTAATACATTTATTGGATTTGATGACCCGAGTGATTTTGCAACAATATCTTGAATACCTACCACTTCACATGCGGCCCTAATTGCACCTCCTGCAATTATACCAGTTCCCGAAGGAGCAGCTCTTAACAAAACTTTTCCTGCACCATCTTTTTCTAATACATCATGATGTAAAGTTCTTCCTTCACGTAAATTGACCTTGAAAAGATTTTTTTTTGCAGTTTCAGTTGCTTTTTTTATAGCATCCGGCACTTGCTTTGCTTTGCCTTGGCCTACTCCGATTGAGCCAATTTGATCTCCAACAACAACCAAAGCAGCAAAGGCAAATCTTCTTCCACCTTTAACAACTTTGGTAATTCTATTTATTGAAACAAGTTTATCTTTAAAATCTACCTTATTGTTCATAGACTAAAAAACTACTCCATTCTTTCTTAATGTCTCAGCAAAGGACTTGATTCTGCCATGAAACTTATATCTTCCTCTATCAAAATAAACATTTTTGATTTTTTTTTCTAAAGCTCTTTTTGCTAACAGCTGAGCTATGATATTAGATAAATCGCTTTTCTTTATTGAACCAATAACTTTCTTTTCAACTGATGAAGCTGATACTAGAGTTTTATTATTTTTATCATCAATTATTTGCGCTGATATGTTTTTTGAAGATCTATAAATTGTAAGTCTAAATCTATCTTTGTTAACTTTTTTAAGTTTATTTCTTATTCTCTGAATTTTTCTGTAATTAGATCTACTCATTTTATTTCTTTTTTCCTTCTTTTCTAAGGACATACTGTCCCTTTTCTTTAATACCTTTTGCCTTATAAGGTTCAACAGGTTTAAGTTGTTTAATCTCTGATGCAACTTTACCTACCATTTCTTTATCTATTCCACTAATCTTTAAAGTAGTTTGTTTTTCTACGGTAATTTTTACATCTTTTGGTATTTCGTATGAAACATCGTGACTAAACCCTAGCTGTAAACTTAAAGCATTACCTTTTAATGACGCCCTAAAACCAACTCCGCTTAACTCCAAAATCTTTTCATAGCCTGAACTAACACCAATTACTGCACTATTTAGAAGACTTCTTGTAGTTCCCCACAACATTTTATCTTCATCTTTTTTTCTCAATAAAGATAATACAAGGGCATTGTCTTTGCCAACAGTAGCGCTAAAAATCTTATCATTAATATTTAAAAATTTTGATCCCTTTGGGCCAGTCAAAGTTAGTTTATTTCCCTCAACTTTTACTGAGGTATCTTTAGGTAACATTATCGGTTTTTTTCCAAGTTTAGACATAATAATTAAAAGACTCTACAAATAATCTCTCCGCCTATTTTTTGATTTCTTGCTTCAACATCAGTCATTATACCTTTTGAAGTTGAAACTATTGCAACTCCCAATCCATTTTGGATTTTTGGTATACTGTGCGCTTTTGCATATATTCTTCTTCCAGGTTTTGAAACTCGATTAATTTCTTTAATTACAGGTTCGCCATTATCATACTTTAGATCTACTGAAAGTACTTTTATGCTTTTAGTTTCATCTATAACTTTAAAATCTGAAATATAGCCTTCTTTTTTTAAAATATCTAAAATCTTAACTCTAAAATTTGATCTAGGGATAGTAATCTTGTTCAACAAACGCATTTGTCCGTTTCTTATTCTTGTTAGCATATCTCCTATAGGATCAGCAAAGCTCATAATAAATATCTCCTTTTACCAACTCGATTTTGTCATTCCAGGAATTACTCCCTTAGATGCAAATTCTCTAAGAGCTATTCTTGAAATTTTAAGTTTTCTATACACACCATGTGGTCTTCCTGTAATTTGACATCTATTTCTTATTCTATTTCTAGCAGAATTACGTGGAAGTTTAGAAAGTTTTAGTTGAGCTGCAAAACGTTCTTGCAGTGGTAATTTTTTATTTTGAATAATTTTTTTTAATTCTGTTCTTTTTTTTAAGAATTTTTTAGAAAGCTTAATCCTTTTTAAATTTCTTTGTATAGCGCTTGTTTTAGCCATTAGTTTACCTTCTGTTCAGTTTTATCTTTAATAAATGGGAAGTTCATTTCTTCAAATAATGCTAATACTAAATCTTTATTTGAACCACTTGTTACAATTGTAATGTCCATCCCCCGTATTCGATCAACTTTATCAAAATTTATTTCAGGAAATATAATATGTTCTTTTATTCCAAAAGTATAATTTCCGAATTGATCAAATCCTTTTTTACTTAGTCCTCTAAAATCTTTAATTCTTGGAAGCGCTATATTCACTAATCTATCAATAAATTCATACATCATTTTATTTCTTAAAGTTACTTTGACTCCGGCAGGAGTTGATTTTCTAGTTTTAAAATTTGAAATTGATTTTCGGAATCTTGTAACAATAGGTCTTTGACCGCTTATCAAAGACATATCTTCAATACAATTTTGAAGTTTTTTCTTATCGCTAGCATCAGCGCCTAGACCCATATTAAGAACAACTTTTTCAACCTTTGGTACCATAAAATTATTTTTTAAAGAAAACTTATCCTTAAGTTTTTTTATAATTAAATTTTTATATTGATCTTTTAATCTTGGGTTCATTTTTTAACTTCTTTCTTTGTTTGTTTTTCGCTTTTGCCTACATCTTGAATCTTTAAATTAGACAGATGTATATAATTTTCTTTAGATATTACTCCACCCTTTTTCTCTTTAGTGGTCTTCTCATGTTTTTTAATCATATTAATACCCTTAACTTTAGCTTTATTCTCAGATTTCCAAATTTCTATTACCTCAGCTTTTTTACCTTTATCTTTCCCACATAGAACTAAAACCTGGCTTCCTTTTTTAATTAAATTTTTCATAAAACCTCTGGTGCTAATGATATAATTTTAGTTTGCCCTTTATTTCTTAACTCTCTTGTAACAGGTCCAAAAATTCTTGTTCCAATTGGCTCTCCTTTATCATCTATAATAACAGCTGCATTTGTATCAAATTTAACTTTGCTACCATCATTTCTATGAATAGAATATTTTGTTCTAACAATTACTGCTTTTTGCACAGATCCTTTTTTAACTTTTCCATTTGGTATTGCATCTTTAACAGCAACGACAATTTGATCACCTACTGATGCGGTTCTTCGTTTTGAGCCACCAAGAACCTTTATACATTCAACGATTCTTGCTCCTGTATTATCTGCTACACTTAATTCTGTTTGTACTTGTATCATTTAACTATTTAAAACCTTCCATCTTTTTTTTTTTGATATTGGTTGAGACTCAACAATCTTTACATCGTCCCCAATTTTAAACTTATTATTTTCGTCATGAGCATGGTATTTTTTAGATGAAGTCATAACTTTTCCAAAAAAGGGATGAATGTATTTACGTTTAACCATAACAACTATAGTTTTGTCGTTTTTATCTCTAATGACCGTTCCATGTAATATTTTTTTTGTCATTTTAATTTTTGCCTTTTAACATAGTTAAAAATCTTGCTTTATCTTTCTTTAACAAAGAAACTTTTGAAGTATCTTCAAGCTGGCCGTTTACTTTTCTGAATCTAAGATTAAATAAATCTTTTCTAGCTGTGCTTATTTTGTTTTTAAGCTCATCTTTTGTTAATTTTTTAATTTCTTTTGCTTTCATATGCTAATATCTTTTTATAAATTTAGTTTTAATTGGTAACTTAGCCGAAGCTTTATATAAAGCTATTCGGGCAGTAGCTTCATCAATACCATCAACTTCAAATATTATTCTGCCTGGTTTTACCCTGCAGGCCCAAAATTCTGGTGAACCTTTACCTTTACCCATTCTAACTTCAGTTGGTTTTTTTGAAACTGGAATATTTGGAAAAATTCTCAACCAAACTTTTCCAGTTCTTTTCATATATCTGGTTAATGCCACTCTCGCTGCTTCTATTTGTTTAGAAATTACTCTGTCTGGCTCTAAAGCTTTTAGACCATAAGCACCATAATTCATAGTCGACCCTCTGCAGGCTCTTCCATGTATTCTTCCTTTATGAGCTTTTCTATATTTTGTTCTTGTTGGTTGTAACATTTTTTAAATCCTTTTCTTTTTTATTTTTTTCACTAGTTGAAAAAACCTCACCTTTATATATCCAAACTTTCACACCAATTATTCCATAAGTTGTCAAAGCTTCTGCTTCAGCATAATCAACATCGGCTCTAAAAGTATGAAGCGGAACACTTCCTTCTCTTAACCATTCAGATCTAGCTATTTCATTACCAGCTAATCTTCCGCTTAAACATACTCTAATTCCTTTTGCTCCTAATCTTAATGTGGACTGCATAGCTCTTTTCATTGCTCTTCTATATGCTATTCTTTTAACTAACTGCTGAGCAATATTTTCTGCTACAAGATAAGCGTTTAATTCTGGTTTTTTTATTTCTTTTATATTTAAAGTTATTTCACTTGAGGAGATTTTAGACAAATTCTTTTTGATTTTATCTATATCTGAACCTTTTTTACCGATAACAAAACCTGGTCTGGATGTATATATAGAAACAATACACTTTTTAGCTTTTCTCTCTATAATTACTTGTGCTACACCAGAGTTAACTATGTTTTTTTTTATATAATCTCTTATTTTGAAATCTTCTACAATAAGATTGCCATAATTGCTTTTCTTAGCAAACCAAACAGAATCCCAACCTCTGTTTATTCCAAGTCTCAAACCAATCGGATTAACTTTTTGTCCCATGGATCTCCTTTTTTTCTTTAGATGTTTGTTCTTTTAAAATAATAGTAACATTACTAAATGGTTTCTTAATAGCTGAAGCTCTTCCTTTAGCTCTGGCTCTGAATCTTTTTAAAACTATTGACTTACCGACATAAGCCTCGTCTATATATAAGTTATCTATATCAAATTGATTATTGTTTTCTGCATTAGCTACTGCTGACTGTACAGTTTTACGAATATCATTAGCAATTCTTTTTCTTGAAAAAGATAAATTTCTAATTGCTATATCAGCCTTTTTTCCTCGAATATTCCTTAAAAGAAGATTTATTTTCCTAGGGCTAGATCTAACATTTCTATTTATAGATTTAACTATATTATTATCACTACTTTTTTTCATTTGGTTTGCTTTCTTTTGTTTTTGGTGCTGCGGCTGCTCCTGAAATTTTTGGTCCAGTAGATGCTGTTCCTGCAGCCGGGGCAGTAGCTTCAGCAGCTGCTGTTTGTGCAGCTTTTTTATCAGCTGGAGTGTGTCCAGAAAATTGTCTTGTGGGAGAAAATTCTCCTAGCTTATGACCCACCATTTCCTCTGAAATTTTAATAGGTATAAATTTTTTACCATTATGAATAAGAAAACTAAATCCTACAAATTCAGGAATTATTGTAGATTTTCTTGACCAAGTTTTAATTGGTGCTTTGTTACTTTGAGCAGACATTTTTTCAACTTTTTTAATTAAGCTTGGATCTACAAAGGGTCCTTTCCAAATTGATCTTGACATAAACTAGTTCCTTTTCTTTCTTCTTGCTATTATATATTTGTTTGTTCTCTTATTACTTCTTGTCTTTAATCCTTTTGCTGACTGACCCCATGGTGATACAGGGCTTCTTCCTCCAGAAGTTTTACCTTCACCACCGCCATGAGGATGATCTACAGGATTTTTTGCTACCCCTCTAACCAAAGGTCTTTTTCCCTTCCATCTATTTCTGCCAGCTTTTCCTATTTTAATATTTTGGTGTTCACTATTTGATACCGTACCAATCGTAGCTCGTGCCGTGTTTATAATTTTTCTAATTTCACCAGAAGATAGTTTTATAACGCAATAATTTTGATCTATACCAGAAATTTGAGCTGAAGAGCCTGCTGAACGAGCTAGTTTTCCGCCGCCATTGGGAGTAAGTTCTACATTGTGTATATCAGTCCCTGCAGGAATGTCTGACAAGGGCATGCAATTACCAACTTTAATATCCTTGTTTCTTCCTGAAATTATATTGTCACCTTCTTTAATTTTATTAGGCGATAAAATATAATTTAAAATACCATCTTCATATTTTACTAAAGCTATATAGGCTGATCTATTTGGATCATATTCAATACGTTGAATCGTACCTTTGATGTCATCTTTTTTTCTATAAAAATCAATTTGCCTATATTTGTTTTTGTGACCAGCGCCTTTACTTCTAGAAGTAATACGTCCTAGATTATTTCTTCCACCGGTTGGTATCTTGCCATGCGTAAGTTCTTTTAATGGTTTTCCTTTCCAAATATTTTGCCTATTTACAAGAACAGTGCCTCTTGTAGTTTTTGTATATGCTTTGAAAGTTTTAAGTGACATTTTTAAATTCCTGTTGAAAGATCAATATTTTGACCCTTCTTTAATGTTACAATGGCTTTTTTTAAACCAGGTTTATAAGTTTTTTTACCTCTTATGATTTTAGTTTTACCTTTTAAATTAATGGTATTTATTTTAATAACATTTACTTTAAAAATTTTTTCAATACTTTTTTTAATAAATTCCTTTTTTGCTTTTTTATTAACTTTAAAAACGACCTTATTAAATTGAGATAACGAAGTAGATTTTTCGGTTACATTTGGTGAAACTATAATGTCGTGTATATTGAAGTTTTTCATTTTAAAAGTCTTTCTTGTAAGGATTTGATAGAAGATATAGTAAAAACTACATTTTGAAATTTTAATAAATCGTAAACATTAACTCCAGCTTGATCAATTATTTTAAGATTAGGTATATTTCTTACTGATTTAATAATATTATCTTTTGATGTTTTGTCTAAGATTATAAGGGATTTCTTTAAATTATTTTTCTTCAAAAAGTCATTAAAAATCTTAGTCTTCTTAATTTCTTTTTTAAAATCTTCTACTACAAATAAATTCTTGTCTTTATTTTTTTGAGAAAGTATTTGTAATAGACCAATTTTTTTTATTTTTTTATTCATTTTTTTTATTTTATAAACAGCACCTTTTGGTCCATGCGCGACTCCGCCTCCAACAAAAATAGGTGCTTTTCTGCTAGAGTGTCTAGCCCCGCCTGTGCCCTTTTGGGCATATATTTTTGCAGTTGATCCTTTTATTTCACCTCTTTGCTTGGTTTTGGCTGTACGAGGTTTAAAATGATTTAATTGCCAATTTACAATTTGTTGAATTACTTCGGGATTTAAATTGTTAGAAAAGATTTTTTCTGATATTTCAATGTTATCAGTTTTTTCTCCCGATATATTTATTGCTTGAAGTTTCATATTATTTTTTTTCTGGCTCTTTCTTGGGTTCAGATTTTTTAGGTTCGGGTTTACTTGTTTGAGCTTTTTTATCTTTAGTATCTTTTTTGGGTGAAGATTTGGCTAGTTTTTCTAGATTTTTTTTATTTTTTTCTACTGTAGTAGCTCTATTTATATTTTTGGCTCGTCTCTTAATTAAAACTAAAGAATTTTTTGATCCTGGTACAGATCCTTTAACAAAAATAAGATTATTTTCTAAATCTGATCTTATAATTTCTAAATTTTGTATAGTTCTTATCTTATCTCCCATGTGGCCTGCCATTTTTTTTCCTTTAAAAACTTTTCCTGGATCTTGATTCTGTCCAGTTGAACCATGAGCTCTATGAGAAACTGAAACTCCGTGTGTAGCTCTTAAACCTGAAAAATTATGTCTTTTCATTACACCTGCAAATCCTTTTCCTATAGTTTTGGATGTTATATCTACAAATTTTTGATCTTTAAAAAGTTCTAAACCAATTTCATTACCTTCTTTGTAATCAGCGATATTATCTACTCTAAATTCCTTTAAAATTTTTTTTGGTTCAGTTGATTTTTTAGCAAAAACACCTTTCATCTGCTTGGTTAATTTAGAGCTTTTAATTTTTCCAAAACCTACCCTTATGGCATCATATCCCCTCTTTTCTTTTGTAATGATGTCTAGAACTCTACCCTTTTCAATTTCCAGAACTGTTACTGGTACCGAAATCCCAGTATCAAAAAACTCTCTAGTCATACCAATTTTTTTTCCTATTAAGCCTATACTCATATTTTTCTCTACAATTTAATTTCAATATCCACACCTGAAGCTAAATCTAATTTCATTAATGCTTCTACAGTTTGTGG
>CEUZ01187491.1_pt1 | contig 16199 bp, 14 predicted proteins | sample 361511 | NCBI WGS metagenome assembly CEUZ01 (sample SAMEA2622822, study PRJEB7988) | marine metagenome | biome: marine biome (ENVO:00000447); feature: surface water layer (ENVO:00002042); material: "saline water (ENVO:00002010), including plankton (ENVO:xxxxxxxx)" | depth 5 m
GTTTCAGTAGCAATAACTTTAACATTTTTTCCACTATCCTTTGTAGCACGTATAACACCTAATGCAGTTCCATAACCAACGGTAGCTAAGGCACCAGCATTACAATGAGTCATTATAGTGTCATTGTCATTAAATAATTCAGATCCATTTTTTCCCATTGTCATATTGATTTGAATGTCTTCCTCTGCCATTTTTTTTGCATAATCAACAACATTTTTTCTAATTTCATCAACTGTTGTTCCTTGATTTGCTATTTTCATGATTTTTTCTAATCCCCAAGCAAGATTTACTGCAGTCGGTCTAGTTTCAAATAGAATTTTTTTGGCATTTTCCATGTATGAGAGTAATTCATCTTTTTGAGTTACTTGGCTTTGTAATGCTGCCAATGCAAGACCAAAAGCACCTGAAACACCAATTGCAGGAGCTCCTCGTACTACCAAAGTACGAATTGCATCAGCGACTTGGTTAAAATCTGTATAAGTGACATATTCAAGAACAGTTGGTAATTTAGTTTGATCAATCATTATTACAGAATTGTCTTTCCATTCTACAGTTTTTAGAGTCATAAACAAAGTCAGAAATACACCATAATAATTCTTAAGTTTAGAACAAATTCATCTCAAATATTTTATAATAACGATTGTGAGAAAATGATATTATGAATGTAGAAGAGTTAGAAAAAATTGATTCTAGGAAAATGTATAAGGTTTATGACGAATGGGATAAAATTGCAAGAAAATATTATGAACATGAATTTGTAAAGCCTAATTTCAAAGAAATAGATCATGTTGTTTTTGCAGGAATGGGCGGTTCTGGAACAATTGGAGACATATTTTCTGCAATACTTTCTAAAAACGATATACACGTTTCAATTGTAAAAGGCTACATACTACCAAAAACTGTTGATTCAAATACGTTGGTCGTAGTCACAAGTATTTCAGGCAATACAAGCGAAACCATCACAGTTTTAGAGAATTCCTTGAAAACAGATGCACAAATAATTGCTCTCTCATCAGGGGGTAAAGTAGAGAATTTGGCATTAAAGAATGAAAAGATTTCGTATTTTAAAATTGAGCAGATACATTCACCAAGGGCATCACTTGTTGGATTTTTATATTCAGCATTAAATATATTACAAAACTTCATACCAATTAAAAAATCAGACATAATCGAATCACTTAATCAACTAGAAATAATGCAAAAAAAAATATCATCTGAAAATCTTACTAAAACTAATCCTGCATTAGAATTAGCAAAATGGATTGATGATATTCCTATAATTTATTATCCAGCAGGATTAAGATCCGTAGCTATTAGATTTAAAAATTCATTGCAAGAGAATGCGAAAAATCATGTAATAACGGAAGATGTTATCGAGGCATGTCATAATGGTATTGTTGCATGGGAAAGACCCAGTAGCTTAAAACCAATTTTAATAAAAGGAACGAATGATTTTATAAAAACTAAAGAAAGATGGTCTATTCTAAAAGAATTTTTTCAAAATAAAAATATCGAATATAAAGAAATTAACTCAAATGAAGGAAGTATCCTAACCAAAATTATTTGTTTGATTTATTTTTTGGATTACTCTAGCATATATCATGCAATTTTATCATCCACAGATCCTTCACCAGTTTCTGCCATAGATTTTGTTAAGAAAAAACTTTAGTTATTTTTTTTCTTTGCAAAATTTTTATTTATTTTATCAATTTGATTCAACAAAGAATTATCGATTAATTCCAAATTTGGAATAACACAATGACCACCTATAAAACCTGGAAACATTTTTGGTCTATTTTTTAAAAATTTGTGAATTTCATCAGAGAAAGTCCACATTTCATCATAATCAACACCTTCCTTATCAGATATTATTTTACTAATTTGAGCATAATTGATTAACCAGCCATAATAGGATGTATCACAAACAATTTTTGCAAGTTCCAATGTCAGGGGAGAAGACATTTTTTTACATTTAATTTTACATTGTGCAAAACGTTTTTCAAAAATTTTTGATATACGTACCGAATTATTAGCAGTTGAATACACGGAATAGAATTTTACATATCGTTTCAGATCTCTACTCATTCTTTTATGAACACCTCGTGTGGCACTGTAAATAATAGGAATTTTTAATTTTTTTTGGAGTTTTTCGGTAGTATGAGGACTAATAGTACTATGTATTACAATTGATTTAGGAGTAAATTTTTTTTCTAATTTTAAAACATCATGAATAAAATTTTTTGTGAAGGGTATACACACGTGTAGAAAATCTACGTCATGATTTTCAAGTGATTTTTTATGAAAGTTCAATTTGGGGTTTTTATCAAAACCTTCAGTAGGAAAATTCTTTGAAAGTATTTTAAATATGGGTAAACCAATTTCACCCAAACCAACTACAATATCTTTTTTCATATTAATTCTGAAAATTTCACATTTAGATACTTTACGATCCATATTGATTTAAAAACATAAAAAATGGCAATTATAACTTAGATTATGAATCAATCAAAAATTATCGATAAAAGAATTGGGTTTTATGAACAAGTATGTACTCAGACATTAGACAAGACTTTGGATATAACTAATGAAAAAATTTTTTCTGAAAATGGAATAATTTATAGAGAATGGAATCCCTATAATTGCAAACTTGCAGCTGCTATAAAAAATGGCTTACAAATTATGCCAATTTTAAAAAATTCAAAAGTTTTATGCATATCTGATGAAATTTCAACAATTATTCATATTTCAGATTTAGTAGATGAAAATGGAATAGTATATGTAAGAAATTTTGAACATGATTCAGAAATAAAAAATAATCTTATGAAGAGAAAAAATATTGTCATAATAGATAAAAAATTAATGAATGATGAAAATAAATTGGATACTAATGATAGAATACTTGATGTAATTTTTTTGGATCATAATAAGAATGAAGAACCAAATGAATTGATTTCCGAATATAAAAAAAATTTAAAAAATAATGGATTTTTAATGTTAGTTAAAAAAAATACTATTCATAGTGAAAAAATTGATGAAGATATTCCTGAATGGATGAAAGAGCAAAGGAGTGGATTAGAAGAAACCAGAAACCTTGTAAAAAAATTAAGTGAAAATTTTGAAATTTTACAAGTAATTAATTTGGGATTAAACTATATGAATAAAATTCCATATCACAAGTCACACTCATTCATTTTATCACGTTTATTGGAATTAATTGAAAAATAAGGAGTGATTAGAATGACGGCAAGGAAAAAAATTAGTGATTGGTTGATAAAACATCCAGGAGTTAATCCTTACAAATTTTCAATAAATAATTCAGTAAGAAAGATTTCTAGTGGAAATAGAATGCTACCGAGTTTTTTGATAATTGGAGCAGCAAAAAGTGGAACAACATCATTATATGCAAATCTGATTGAACATCCAAATATTGTCCCATCATCTAAAAAAGAAATTAGTTTTTTTCAATTTATGCAAGATACAAGAATTTCATTTTATAAAGAACATTTTCCATTAAAAAAGAAAAATTTCATAACTGGGGAAGCTTCTGCTAGTTATTTACCTCACAAATTTATTCCAAAAAGAGTGTATGACCTGATTCCAGATGTCAAATTAATTACAATTTTACGTGATCCAGTAGAAAGAGCCTATTCATCGTTTTTTCATAAATTAAGATTAGGAGAACAAATCATTGATAATTTCGAAGATACGATTGATGTAGAATTTAACAGAATGAAATTAGAAGAAACTAACCCAGAATTAGTTATAGATAATCTGAATTATGACCATCCATCATTTTCATATTTAAAACATGGATTATATGCAAAACATTTAGAAAATTGGTACAGATATTTTCAAAAAGATCAAATATTAATTTTAGATACTAAAGAATTTCAGAAATATCCTGATAAGATAATGCAAAAGACATTTAATTTTTTAAATATTAATAAATTTGAAATAAAAAAATTAGATCCAAGTAAAATGAAGAAACTTTATTCGATGAACGATGAAAGAATTACTGAAAATAATAAAACAGATTCGATGAATAAAACAAAGCTAAACGTTCAAACTTATCCAGAAATGAAGAATGAAACAAGAAAACGCTTACAGGAATTTTTTAAACCACATAATGAGAAATTGTTTTCATTAATTGGAAAAAGATTTGATTGGAATTATGAATAATTAATTCTTATTTTTTGCAAGAACCATACTAAATTCCTTGAAAAAATCAGTCAAATTGATAATTTGGATAATTTGAAAATTCGAGTTTAATTCATCAAATAAATCAAGTTTGTTTTCAGAATTCTTATTTTTTACACGTGCATCTTTAGTTCTAAATATAAAAATTAAAAATCCAGAATCATGGAGGAATTTTTTAAAATTAATTATGATTTCAGAATAATTTGTTTCAGGGAGATCTACAAATAAAAGATCAACTTTTTCAGTGATTAAGCGTTCAAAATTTTTACTTTTGTCTTGTTCCAGCAAAATAATATTTTCTTTTATTTTTGATAGATTTTTTAGGGAATAATCAATTTGTTCAGATATGGCAAAAATTTTTCCATTTTGCCCTACAATATCAGACATGTGATTTAGAGTAATTCCATTTTTTATACCAAAATATAAAATTCTAGAATCTTCAGACAATGGAATAATTTCTAGACCGTTAATTATTCCTGCAGCTAATTTACTTCGATATGGTTTCCACAGTCTTAATTCATTTTGATCCCGATAAATTAATTTTTCATTTTTAAATTTGAAACCTTTAACTAAATTTTTAGTGGTTAGTCTTAATGAATTATCATATGTTGTCCAGATAATATTATTTTTCAATATTACTTCTAAAAAAATCGTTATTATAAGTACTAATTTTTTTAAAATTAATTATCCCAATCTAATTTTCTGCCTATCAGATTGTAAAACTCTTCATTATGAGGTTTGAAATAATTTTGTAATAATTTTTTGGTAGAATCTTTCATTTCAGGATATTTTCCCACATTGTGTTTAATTTTATTTTTTACTGTGTATGATGGTAATTCAAGAAAATCAAATACTTGGTTAAGTGTTTTGTCTATATCAGCATTGAATTCATCATTTGTCAATATCAAAATTTGTTCTTTAGGAAAAACAGAAAACCAATTTTTCAATTTTTCAGCATAATGACCATGTCGTAAATAATGAAAATTCACATCACTATCAAAATTAGGATTTGCCGTGACAAAATCAGGATTTTCATTAGCAGTTTTTATTCTTTCTAATTCCATTTTAATAGCATCATCAAAAGAATTTAGTTCTTGCCCCTCATTAAAAAAGTGATAATATTTTGAATAAGTACTCTTTACAGGATTTCGGAACATAGCAATCAATTTTACGTTAGGCAAGTGTTCTCTAATTCTTTTTGGTACATCAGGATGTGCATAATATGTTCCAGTTTGTTCTCCTACCAAAAGTTTTTTCTTATTTTTTAAATGGTAAAATGATTTGTATAGATTTGTTGGAAAATGTAATTTATACCATTGAAGTTTATTATTGTACATGTATTCAAAGAAATGAGCATTTCTTACTAAGAAAACATTAGTATGTTCTAAAATATATTTTGTTAATGTCATACAACCAGAACGTGTTCCACCAAAAATAATAAAATCAGGAGTAGTTCGAAGTTTTGATGTGATTTGTCGGAATGGGCTAAAAGTATTTTGTTGACTAAAACTTTTGTATTTAATTTTATAATTATAGGGATTATATTTTGGATTTTCAAGTAACCATAATCGAAGATTATTTTTAAATTTAGAAGTGTTATTTCTAACCTGAATAGTATTTGAAATATCGAGATTGTTATCTAGTAGTGGAATTTTTGAAGAACATTTTGGACAATATGTACATATTTCATTTCCAGAATAATCAAAATTGAAAGGTTTTCCAGATTGGTCTCTACAAGTTTCATTATGACATTGTAATTTCATATTAATCAATAATTTTTCATTTTTAAATAATTTAGTATACTTTCAACACATTGATCAATTGAATTGTTTTCAGTATCTACAACTAGATCTGGTTTTTCTGGGATTTCATATGGAGCGTTGACTCCAGTAAAATTTTCAAGATTTCCAGAACGAGCTTTTTTATACATTCCTTTAACATCACGTTTTTCACAAATTTCTAATGAACATTTAATGTAAATTTCAATGAAATTATTATTTCCAAGAATTTTTCTAGCAACATTTCTACTTTCAGTATAAGGACTGATTACAGCAGCACATACAGGAATTTCATGTTTTAATAATAATTTTGCCAAATATGCAACTCGTTCAGCATGTAAAATTCTTGATTCTTTTTTTCTATCAGATGGACGTAGTGAGTTTAACAATACGGTGTCGCCATCTAAGACTTCCATTTTTGGAAAAAAATCAAGTAATTTTTTAGATAATGTTGATTTTCCTGAACAAGGTAAACCTGTAAACCAAATCACAAAAGACACAAAATATTTTTTAATGTTATATTTATCACCTTTACGGTTTGATTATTCATCAAAATCATGAAAAATAGATTATTGGATCATATTTAGTATAATTTCTACAATATATTAAATACAAACATAAAATACAAAAAAAAAGTGTCTGATCTAAAAAAATTAGGAATATCATTACGAGTTGTAAAAAATGAAAAATATGATGAAAAACGAGATATGCTTAGCCACGACTGGCCCATGCTTCTAGAAAAATTAGAATTTTTACCGATTTACATTCCAAATACTTTAGAAAATATAGAAAAATTTCTTGATGAATCAAGTATTAATTGTATATTATTATCAGGAGGAGATAATATTGGCGAGTATCCAGAGAGAGATAATTCGGAAAAACAAATAATAGATTATGCTATAAGAAATGAAATTCCAATTTTTGGGGTATGTAGGGGAATGCAAATCCTAAACGATTATTTTCATGGAAAAATTGAAAAAACAAATAGTTTGAGTCATGTTAGAAAAAATCACGATGTAAAAATAGTAAATGAGTTTTTAAAAAAATATTTAAAAAATGAAAAAATAAATGTTAATTCATTTCATAATAACATAATTAGAAACAATGATTTATCAAATGAGCTAAAACCATTTGCAATATTTGAAGATGATCAAACAGTAGAGGGTTTTGTTCATAAAAAACTTCCAATTATGGGAGTTATGTGGCACCCAGAAAGAAATTCTAGTGAGGAAAATCATGACCTACTGAAGCAATTTCTAAGTGATAAAGAATTTAGGAAAAATGTGATTTGAAAGCAATAATTTTGGCAGCAGGACAAGGAAAAAGGCTTCATCCATTAACAAAGGATCAACCGAAATGTCTTGTGAAATTATTTGGAAAAAGCATTATTGAGTGGCAAATAGAAAAATTGAATAAATGTAATATCAAAAATATTTCTATTGTTAAAGGGTATTTAGGCAATATGATAAATTTCCCAAACATAAACACGTACGAAAATAAAAATTATGATACAACAAATATGGTTGAAACATTATTTTGTGCAAAAGATGAGTTAACTGACGATGTCATTATTTCTTATGGAGATATAATTTTTGAAAAGAGTGTGATTGAAAAATTGGTTGAATGCCAGGATGATTTTGCAGTAATCGTGGACAAGAATTGGGAAAAATATTGGAAGATGAGATTTGAAAATCCATTAAGTGATGCAGAAAGTCTAAAAATTGATAATGAAGGATTTATCACGGATATAGGTCAAAATGTCAGTAATTCAAAGGAAATCGAAGGACAGTATATCGGATTAATGAAAATAAGAAAGAGTGTGATTGAAAACCTAAAAGAATTTTATGAAGACAAAAAAATGGAGTCTAAAACTGATGTTAATCCATTAAACAAAGAAATTTCTTTCGAACAATCATTTATGACAGATTTAATTCAAAGTTTAATCAATTCTAATTATAAAATTAAGGCAGTTCCAATTTTTGGAGGATGGTTAGAACTAGACACCATAGATGATTATGAATTATACGAACATATGCAGAATGAAAAAACAATTGAACAATTGATATCAATCAATAAGTAAGAAAATGAAGAAATTTAGAGATTATAATGTCATAATGGTTACTTTAGATGGATTGAGACAAGATCGTATAAAGAAATTACCAATTTTATCATCCATTAAGAATGAGAGTCTATATTTTTCAAATATGATTACCGCCGCACCATATACGCTAGCATCTATGCATGCAATATTATCAGGAACATATCCATCAAAAAATGGTGTTAATGCATATTATAATATGTTAAAATTTAAATCAAAAAAATTTCCTACTTTTCCAGAAATATTAAAAAAACAAGGGTATTTTACGTCATGCGACATTATTCATGATGCAATAATTCCAAAAAAAGGCTTTGATGAACGAAAAATTTTTGATGAAGAAAAAATTAATTTTAAAAAAAGACATTCAAGAATAATTGAAAGACTTTCAAAGAAAAGAAAAAAATTTTTTTTGTATTTACATTATACAGAGCCTCATAAGCATTTAGTAAAAGAATTGAAAAAAATCAATACAGAAGATGAATATAATTCAAAAACTAAATTAAAAAAAGATAATGAAGATTCATTTTTTTCTTCATTTAGAAAAAATCAAAGAAGATATGATTCATACATGAAAGAACTAGACGATTATGTTAATGAAATTAAAAATACTATTAAGAAAACAGGAATTGAAAAAAATACAATATTGATTTTTCATTCTGATCATGGAACAAGTTTAGGTGAGAAAAAAGGCGAAAAATTTTATGGTGTTTTTACATATAATTATACAATCAAAATATTCACAATAATTTATTCACCAAATATAGGATTTCAGGAAATTGCAGAACAATGTCAATCTATTGATCTTTATCCAACAATTATAGACATGTTAGGATTAGAGAAAAAACAAATTTCACATTTACAAGGAAAAAATCTGTATTCACTATTAAATAAAAAAAATAAAAAAGATAGAATTGCATTTGTTGAAACAGGAGGATTGTATGGACCATGGCCATCACCAAATAAATCAAATGTTTTTTGTGTGATTAAAAATAATAAAAAATTAATTTATAATGATACGCCACAAACATGGGAATTTTATGATCTTGAAAAAGATCCAAGAGAATTGAAAAATATTTTTGAGAAAAAATCAATTGAGATATCAAAATATAAAAAATTATTAGTAAATCATTTTAAAAAAAATAATATCAAAACTAAAATAAAAAAATAATATCATAAATGATGGCGCTTTAATTTATCGTATATAATAGACGCAATTTTTTCATTTCCCTCTTTAGAAAAATGTCCACCATATTCATTATTATCAGAATAATAATTATCAAGGTTTGGGGCTTTTAATAATTCATCTAATGTATCAATAATTATGAGATTATTTCTACCAGTAATTTTTTTTAAAAATGATTCATAAAAGTGGGAATTGTTTTTTACATAATTGACATCATCTTTTTGCGGTAAAAATATCAATATAGGAAGAAAATTTTTAGAGTTGGCAAATTCAATATAATCATCAATAATTTTTGAAAATAAATCTACAGTTTTGTGATCTTTGTATAATTTTATTCGCCACAAAAGATTTTGTTTCATTATGATTTTCATAGGAGTCCATCGCATTTGATCGGTTAATTTTTCAGATTTTTCACCAAAATGAAGTTTAAGAACAGAAGATATTATGGAAAATGCTCTAGGAAAATTTTTGAATATTGTAAATGAATATGGGAAATGAAGAATTTCCTGTTTGAATTTTTTATTATAGAAAAAATCATTTTCTTGAATAAATTTTAGGTGATTTTTATACTCAGAGAATTTTGATTCATTGTTAATTGGATTTTTAATTAAAGTCAATTCATTTTTATTTGAAATTACATAACGTGGTTTGAATCCAAACGTATTTCCATATTCATAGTAATGCTTCCACATGCTAACAATTCTACTAATTGTGTCAGGAACAACAGCTAAAAATACAATTTCAGGTTTATGAATTTCATAATCTCTTTTTAATCTCAATAATGCTTGATCAATCCCGTAATTTCCAACACCAAAATTGGATATATTTGAATTTTTTAGAGATGATAAATAATGCAACCAAGTCTCATTATCGTTAACCTGTCTCGAAAATGCAAATGAATCTCCAAAGCAAGAGATTTTTGAAATTTTTGAATCAAAATTAGGATTTACACGTGCACCATGATTATTAATATTCCAACGTGTTTTTCCATATTTCCCATTTTCATCATGATAAGTATTGGGTTTTCTAATCCATCCAAGTTCAGAATCATAACCATGAGTGAAAAATTTTTCCAACCCATTTTTTGAAAGATGAGGTTTTTTATCCCTTGAAATTATTAACCATTGAAATTTTTTATTAACAAATCTAATAATGTAAAAAGTAAATAGTTCAATAATTGAAAAAATTAAGATTATGGAAATAAATATATCCAAAATTATATCACTCAATCCACTTTAAAACAATATAGTTGCGTTTTAATTTTTTCATATTTTCATTCAATTATTTTATATATCCTAGAGATTTTAGGATTCTTTTTTCTTCCAAGAATTTATCATTTTTTCTATATTTTTGAATACTAATTTGTTGATTTTTGCAGTCAAGAAAAACCTGTTCAGATATTTTTAATTTCTGAAATAATAATTCGCCACATCCTATTGCAGCTGGAATTCCAATTTCAGCACAACGAATAGCCATATGTGATGCCATTCCTCCATACTTTGTAATTAAGCCTGAAGGATTTTTTGTAAAAATCCAATCATAGCCAGGATCAGCATTTTCAATTATTACTATTTTATTTGTTAGTGTTTGAGATTTAGTTTTAGGATTTAAGAAAGTGATTTCATTACTAATTTGTTTTGAGGTAATAAAATTTGGTTTGGCAAAAAATTCATTAATTATTTCAAAGTCATTTTTAGAGAAAATTATGGATGGTAAATGAAGATGATTGTTTTCTGAAATTCTAATCCTATTTTTATTAATATTATATCTCCAAAATTTTTTTATTTGAGATTTAGATTTTTTATTATGTTTCAGTATTTTTTTAATTTCTAAATGAGATATTTCCTCTCTAGAAAATCCTAATTTTTCCCCTGCTGTTGCAATATATTCCAATGAATCACTAAGATTTTTTGTAAATTCAAATTTCAATTTTTCTCGTTGAATAATTGATTTTTTTACAAAATCAATGAAAGAAATTTCATTAAAAACTAATCCTGATTTTTTTAATCGATTATTAATTTTTCTTTCTAGATTTTTAGTAATAGGAATAGGTTTTTGTGAGAAAAATTTTGTATTGCTTAGATAATTTGAGTTCATATCATACCTCGGAACCGTAATATCATACGTACCAGGTCTAAGATGTCCATATTTTTCTAAGAATTTTTTCTTTGAAATTTTTTTGTCAATTAAGAGATTTAATTCATTTTTATAATCTGACATGGGTGTTTCAATTTGGGATAGTAGATTATCAGATGAAGTTCGTGTCAAAATTGATTCACTCTCTAAACCATTTAATATTGTAACTGCGATAAATGCAAGACGAGCCACTGCAGAAAATGGAATCACACCATATTTCTTACAATCTTCTAGAAGTTTTTGAGATAATTCCAGATAATCATTATGATTCTTTTTTGATTTATTCAATTCTCGGATATGTTTTATTCTATTTTTTCTTAGAATTTCAAATGACTTGTCAAAATCAAGAAATAATCCTGGAGTCTTTTTTAATAATTTATTTGTAAATTCAGTCAAGGACTTTTTAATTTGAATGATTTCTTCGTTAGAAAATGAATATTTTTTCAACTCGCGCATTCTAGAATTCAAAGAAGGATCGGAACATGTGAATAGAATTTGAAATTCAACTTTATCGTGTAGAAATGGATTGCTTGATAATTTATCAAGATAGAATTTTAATAATTTTTTCCGAGTTTTTTTATTAATATTATTTGGAATTAATGAATCGAAACTCAAATTTACATCTACATATGGTTTGTTTCCAAATCTTTTCATTAATTTTGAATCAGGAATTGTTTGATAATCTAGTAAATTTCGTCCTTCATACCAACTTCTACTCATAATTAGATAATCATATAATGAATAATCTAGTAAATTTGGATTGTTTCCAATTATTTCTGAAGGATTCCAATCAGCCATATCTGAGAAAATTCTAGTGTTTGAATTGGAATTTTTTGAATAAGATTCATACTCATTCTGATTTTTTTCTATAATTTTTAAAATTTTTTTTTCTAAAATTCTATAATTTTTTTGTGTGATAGTTGTTAATGGCCTTGCTTGAAAAATTATTATAGAGTTATCAGTTATACCAAATTCAATATCTATAGAATTATTTTCTAAAATTAATTCAATCTCTTTAATTGCATACAATAATTTTCTCCACTTAGTAGGTATTTTTGTCATTGATGTTGATCTAGAAATTTTTACTGAATTGCCTATCAATCCTTTAGTTACAGAATCAGTATTTTTTCCATCTTCATAATTAATAATATAATATGGTGCTCCAGTATCAGGAATTCGTGTAAAGATTACACCACTAGTCTTAATACAAGTTGATTGTCTTTGTACAATGACCTGATTATTTAGATTGAAATGTTTCTTTTTATGATATGAATTTATGACATGATCTATAGATTTTTGAAGAGTGTTTCTTGACGGCATAACATTCAGAATACTTGTAAAAACTCCAGCATTTGACGTTTCAATTGTATCTTCTCCTAAAGCAGAACTACGTACAACAACTTTTTGTTTTTTAAATTGTTTGCATAATTTTTCTAAAATTTTTGATTTATCATGTTTCCAATCATTAATTGTAAATGAAATTAATGGTTCAATTTTGGATTTTGTAATATTTTTTGATAAATACTCCAAAGTATCAGATTTAGATGTAAAGTTATATGACATAATAAAAAATTAAATGGTAATATTTTTTTTCAAGTATTCTAGATCTTTTTTATTATAAAAAGTTCTTTCTGACAAAAATGATTTTATCTCTTTTTGCAATTTTGATAAATCTTCTAGTTCTTCCTTTGTCAGTTTTTCATCATTAAGTTGTTTAATCATCATTTCGTTTAATCGTAATGTCAAATTAAGAATTATTGTGATATTAACAATATTTCGACCTTGGTATGGATTACTTTCTACTAGTACGTCTGCTTCGGATTTGAATGCTTTAGTTCTTTTATAATGAATAAAACCAATTCCAGTGAGTAATGGAATTCCTATTAAAGTAATAATTAGTACATACTGACCAAATGTTGGAAAAACAGATTGTAGAGCAGGAAATCTTTCAATTGCAAGAAAATAGGTTACTGTCAAGGTATTGATTGCAGCGAGAATGAACGCAAAATACGTAGCATATCCAGTTCGGAAATAATACCAAAATCTAAAACCTGTGCTATTCTTACCCACAAACTTTAGGTTTTTTTCATATATATCAATATCACTACTAAGATTAAATTGGAATTTGTTAATTTTATACACTGGTGAATTTTTTAGTTAATCTATGAAAGATTCTCCAAATATTTTAGGAATTAATTATGGCGGTCACGATACATCAGCATGTCTCATGATTAATGGAGAGATTATTGCGGCTTGTGAAGAAGAACGATATTCAAAGATTAAACATACAAGAGAATTTCCTATCAATGCAATTAATGATTGTTTGAAAACCGGGGGTATTTCCATAGATGAATTAGATGAAATTGCAATTACATATGATCCAATTTATGGGATAAGAGAAAATTATCTTAAAAGTGCATTAGAAGATGAGAAAAGAATTGAATTTTTAATTAATGATATAGAACGTATAAAACAAACGTATAACATTCAAAAATTAATTCGTGAAAAAACAAAATTTGATGGTAATATAAGATATCATCTACATCATCTTTGTCATCTAGCTAGTAGTTACTACGTTAGTGGTTTTGATGAGGCATTATTAGTGAGTCATGATGGAATTGGAGAGATTGAATGTTCACATTTTGGAATAGGCAAAAATGGAGAAATTTCTACAGTCCATAAAGGTACACGGTATCCAAATTCATTAGGGCTATTTTATTCAGCAATAACACATTACTTAGGATGGAAACATCACAGTGATGAAGGAATTATAATGGGTTTGGCACCTTATGGGGACGATACAAAAATAATTCCTGGAACAAAAAAAACCTATAAAGAAATTTTTAAGGAAATAATTTTCGAAGATGGGGATTTTGATTTCATAATAGAACCATCATGGATCTCATATTATCATGTAAGAGACAAATGGATTAGTGATAAATTTATAGAAACTTTTGGTCCAATTAGAGAACCAAATTCTGAGGTTACAGACAATCATAAAAATATTGCAGCTGCATTGCAGAATAGAATTGAGGAAATTGTATTAAAACAACTTGATGCTGGAAAGAAGAAATTTAATCAAAGAAAACTTTGTTTTGCAGGTGGTGTTGCATTAAACTGTTCACTAAATGGAAAAATTATAGAAAATGGATTATTTGACGAAATCTTTGTCCAGCCAGCAAGCGGCGATAATGGTGCAGCTTTAGGTGCATGTTTGTTATCACATAAGATTTTGGCAGGAAACTTAAAACCAAAAAAAATCCATGATTTCTATTTGGGATCACGTTTTTCCAATGACGAAATAAAAAAAATATTAGAAAAATATGATATTAAATATTCATATCAAGAGAACATATCACATGAAACCGCAATTTCACTGAAGAATGGAAAGATTGTAGGTTGGTTTCAAGGAGGAGCAGAGTTTGGTCCAAGAGCATTAGGAAATAGAAGTATTTTGACGGCGCCATTTCCAAAATCTATGAAAGATTATTTGAATTCAAGAGTAAAATTTAGAGAAGAATTTAGGCCGTTTGCACCTGCAATTTTATTTGAACATGCAAAAGATTATTTCAAAATAAATCAAGAAAGTCCCCACATGCTTATTGCAGTAGATGTCAAAGAAGAAAAAATTAATGAAATTCCAGCAGTAGTGCACATAGATAATACTGCACGAGTTCAAACTGTTACTAAAGAAAATAATTTAAATTTTAGAAAATTGTTAGAATCATTTTATGATATTACTGATTGCCCAGTAATTCTAAATACATCTTTTAATGTAAAAGGTCAACCCATCGTAAATACTCCTGAAGATGCATTGAAATGTTTCTTGGGCACTAATATCGATGTTTTAATTTTGGGCAATTATTTTATAACAAAAGATAATTGAAAATAATATGAAAAATGTTAGCAAAGATGTAAGAAAAATTTATCATAAACAGCATACAAGAAGAGTTAACGATAAAAAATCAATAGACAGATTTATAAAAATTTATTCTACAGAATTTTTTAAAATTCCAAAAAATTTTTTTATTAACAAAAAAGTTTTAGATGCAGGATGTGGCAGTACAGGTTATTTTATAATTGCAATAAATAAATTAGGTTCTAAAGATATTCATGGAATTGATTTAGGAACAAGATTTATTTCATCAACAAAAAAAAGTTTAAAAAATTATAACATTTCTTTAAGTGATGTTACTTTGAAAACAGGGAGTGTTTTAAAAATTCCATATGATGATGGTTATTTTGACTTCACATGTTGTAATGGAGTATTAGCCCATCTTCATTCATTAAAAGAAGCAAAACAAGCTATTTCAGAATTAAGCAGAGTTACAAAACCAAATGGATATATGTTCATATCGTCAGGACCTATGAATTCCACAGCTGGCTTGTTAGAAAATGCTGTAGTGCCTGCAATAAAAAATTATTATGATAAAAATATTAATTTTAAAAAATTTATTGATAATTTATCACCTGAAGATTTTTCACAGATAATGAACTTTATTTCAAAAAAAATGAAAGAACATACAAATGAAAAAATTGATTTAGAACGATTTAAACCATTATTCGATATAGATTTTTGTGTAACAATTCAAGATATGTTACAAACACCACTACGCCAGAGTTTCCCTGAAAATTTTATTTTAGACGAATATAAAAAAAATGGATTTAAAAATATTAAACAGCTAAAAAAATACATTGAAAGAAAAAACATTAGAAAATTTACTGCGCCATTGCATTATTATACAAATAATAAAATTAGCAAATTGATATACGGTACAGGTTATTTAGAATATATTGGTAAAAAAAT
>CEUZ01033539.1_pt1 | contig 16178 bp, 16 predicted proteins | sample 361511 | NCBI WGS metagenome assembly CEUZ01 (sample SAMEA2622822, study PRJEB7988) | marine metagenome | biome: marine biome (ENVO:00000447); feature: surface water layer (ENVO:00002042); material: "saline water (ENVO:00002010), including plankton (ENVO:xxxxxxxx)" | depth 5 m
GTTATTCCTTATTTTGGATATGCTAGACAAGATAGAAAAGTAGTTCCTAGAACCGCGATATCAGCTAAATTAGTTTCGAATTTGATTACAAATGCCGGCGCAAATAGAATTTTAAGTGTTGATTTACATGCTGGTCAAATTCAAGGTTTCTTTGATATCCCAGTTGACAATTTATTTGCTACACCTATTTTTGCAAGGCACATCAAAAAGAAAATGAAATTAAATAACTTAACTTGTGTTTCGCCTGATGTTGGCGGTGTCGAGAGAACAAGAGCGTTAAGTAGAAGAATTAATTCAAGCATAGCTATAATAGATAAAAGAAGACCTGCTCCAGGAAAATCAGAAGTCATGAACATCGTTGGAAATGTGAAAAATAAAAACTGTGTAATCGTAGACGATATAATAGATTCGGGCGGAACCATTGTAAATGCTGCAAGAGCTTTAAAAGCAAAAGGAGCAAAAGATGTATATGTTTATATAACTCATGCAGTATTAAGTGGTGAAGCCATAAATAGAATAGAAAAATCTCAAATTAAGAAATTGATAACTACTGATACAATTGATAATTCAAAAAAAATTGGAAAAAGTAAAAAAATAGAAATAATTTCCCTTGCTCCTATGATTTCAGAAGCAATGAAAAGAATCGCAAACTCTACCTCGGTTTCTAGTCTTTTTAATTAATTTTGCTTGTTTTTTTTCCAAACATAGATTAAAAACACCTTTTCAATTTATGAATATTTTAAAAGCAACAAAAAGGGCAACAAAATCCTCAGGGCAAATAAATAAATTGCGTGCAGAAGGATTCATACCTGCAATATTATATGGAGGTAAAAAAGATAACATTAGTCTAAGCCTAAAAAAATTGAACCTTATAGAAGTAATAAAAACTGAAACTTTTATGTCTAAAGTTGTTAACTTAGAAATAGAAGGAAGTTCAGAAAAAGTAATACCAAGAGATGTTACTTACGATCCATTATCTGACGAACCAATACATATAGATTTCATGAGAATTGTTAAAGGATCTGAATTAATTTTGGAAATACCAGTTAAATTTATAAACCATGATAAATCGCCAGGATTAAAAAAAGGTGGTGTTTTAAATACTGTAAGAAGAAAAGTAGAATTAAGATGCCCGGCGGAAAGTATTCCTGATGAAATAGTAGTTGATTTGGATAACACAGAAATAGGAAGCAGTCTTAAAATATCTTCAGTAAAATTGCCAGACAAAGTTACGCCAACAATTACGGACAGAGATTTTGTTATAGCAACTGTTGTAGCTCCATCAATTGTGGTTGAGCCAGAAAAAACTGAAGAAGTAACAGCGGAAGGTGAAGTGCCAGCGGAAGGAACGGTTGAAGGTGGTGTTGAAGGAGAGACAACCACTGAGGAAGGTAAAGATAAATCTGCCAAAACTGTAGATGAAAAGAGCAAAGATAAATCCGCTAAACCTTCTGACGATAAAAGTAAGGCTACGCCAAGTTCTCCAAAAAAAGAAACTAAAAAAAAATAATAAAAGGTAAAATATAGATTATGCTTCTTTTGGTAGGTCTTGGAAATCCAAATCCAAACAATTCTAACAATAGACATAATGTTGGTTTTTTAATTATTGATGCTATTAACGCTAAATTTAAATTATCAAAACAAAAACCAAAATTTAAAGGCTTGCTAACAACAGGAATAATTGATGAACAAAAAGTTTATGCTATTAAACCACTGACTTTTATGAATAGTTCAGGAGTGTGTATTAAAGAACTTATAGAGTATTTCAAAATTGATGCAAAAGACGTTTTTGTATTTCACGATGATATGGACATTGATGTAGGAAAAGTAAAAGTAAAATTTGGAGGCAGTAGTGCTGGGCACAACGGAATTGAATCGATAGACAAAAATATTGGAAAACAGTATTCCAGAATAAGAATAGGGATTGGTCACCCAAAAAATAGTACAACTGGTGCAGAATATGTTCTGGACAATTTTTCTACTGATGAAAAAACAAGTATGCAAAGTGTGGCTGATAGTATTGCAGAATCTTTGTCTATATTAATGAAAAAAGATTTAGATCTTTTTTCAAGTAAAATTAATCAAAAAAAATAATGGGTTTTAAGTGTGGAATTGTTGGATTGCCCAATGTTGGTAAATCCACATTGTTTAACGCCTTAACTACATCAAAAAAAGCACAAGCTGAAAATTTTCCCTTTTGTACAATTGATCCGAATGTTGGCATAGTTGCAGTTCCAGATGAAAGATTAAATAAAATATCTACAATCTCAAAGTCAATAAAAACAATTAATGCGGCAATAACCTTTGTAGATATTGCGGGATTGGTTAAAGGAGCTTCCAAAGGAGAAGGGCTGGGAAATAAATTTCTATCCCATGTAAGAGAGGTTGATGCCATTATTCATTTAACACGATGCTTTGACTCAGAAAAAATACAAAATGTAAATAAAAATGTGGATCCTGTAAGAGATCTTGAAATTATCGAAACAGAAATTTTATTATCAGATTTAGAATCGCTTCAAAAAAGATTGGAAAAAAATAATAAAAAGAAAATAGATAAAGAAGAGTTGATATTCTTAGAAGAATGCCTGAAATTAATTAGTAGTGGAAAAAAACCTGATAAATTAAAAAAAAAGTATAGCAAAAATATAATAAAAAAATCAGGTCTTTTATCTCTTAAACCACGAATAATTGTATGCAATGTTGATGAAAACAGCTTACCTGAAGGCAATAAATATTCAGATATTTGTAAGAAAAATTTTTCAAATGAAAATATAATTATTGTTTGCGCTGATATTGAAGACCAAATTATGAGCTTGCAGGCAAAAGACAGAAAAGATTTTATGCTTGAGTCTGGAATAAAAAGCACCGGTTTAGACAACTTGATTAAAGCGGGCTATACCACTTTGGGCCTTAGCACTTTCTTTACTTCCGGCCCAGAAGAAAGTAGAGCTTGGACTATTGAAAAAAACTCAAAAGCAGTTGATGCAGCAGGCGTAATTCATACCGATTTTAAGAAAAAATTCATTAGAGCGGAAACTGTGTCTCATGAAGATTTTATAAAGCACAATGGTTTTAATGAATGTAAAAACTTAGGAAAATTAAGACTTGAAGGAAAAGAATATTTGGTTCATGACGGCGATGTGATGTATTTCAGGGTAGGAAGTTAAATTATTTAAAAGTTTTAGGATCTTCCCCTTCATATTTAGTAACGGCTCTTTCGACCTTGTCAAAAGTTTCTTCCTCGGGCTCTTCCTTCAAACCAAATCGTGACCAAACTTTTTGTTTACTCATATAAACTAATGTTAGCAATATGATTAAATAGATTATAGCTTTAAAACCCATTCTATGCTGAGCTTCTAAATGAGGTTCTGAAGCCCAAACCAAGAAGGTTGTTACATCTTTTGCCATTTGCGCTGTGTTTGCTTGCGTGCCATCTGAATAGTCAACAAGTCCATCAGAAAGTGGAGCTGACATCTTAATTTTACTTCCTGCCATATATTTATTGTAATAAACCCCTTCATCTAACTCAAAACCTGAAGGGGCTTCTTCATATCCTAAAAGAAGAGAATAAATGTAATCTGCCCCACCAGATCTTGCTTTAGCCAAAACAGACATATCGGGAGGATATGCTCCACCATTTGCTGCTGTAGCTGCTTCAACATTAGGATAAGGTTTTGCAAATTTGTCTGATAACCTTGCTGGCCTCATAAACATTTCTCCATCGTTATTTGGTCCATCCTCTACTTCAAATTGAGTTGCTATTGCTTTTGCTTCTTCAATAGTAAATTCCGGACCTCCTTTTTCAGATAAGTTTCTATAACTTAGATGTTGCACAGAATGACAGCCTGCACAAACCTCTTGATAAACCTGATAGCCTCTTTGCAGCGAAGAGCGGTCAAAAGTACCAAAAATTCCTTTAAAGCTCCAATCGGTCTTCAAATAGTTTGTGTTTGTTTCCTCTGCAAAAGATGAAAGAGAAATTGCTGAAATAAAAATTGTTAATATTATTCTATTTAAAAGAACCAACATTATCACCTTCATATTGTGCTGCTGCTTTTTTAAACTTATCGATAAAACCTGGTTTTTTTAAAACAGGATCAGAGATGCTTGTCGGTAATGGATCTGTTTTCTCATAACGTCCAAGCAATGGAAGTAAAACCAAGAAATGGATAAAATAATAAGCCGTAGCTATTCTTGACAAAATTAAATAAACTCCTTCTGGTGGTTTAGCGCCTAAATAACCCAATAAAATAACTGCAACAACCAAAACCCAGAAAAATTTTCTGTATATTGGTCTGAAAACTGAAGATCTAACTTTAGATGTATCTAACCACGGTAGTAACATTAGAACAAAAATTGCTGCAAACATAAAAATGACTCCTCCAAGTTTGCTTGGTATAGCCCTTAAAATTGCATAGAAGGGTAGCAAGTACCATTCAGGTACTATGTGTGTTGGTGTTACAAGAGGATTGGCCTCTATATAGTTATCTGGATGTCCTAAAACATTTGGAGCAAAAAATACGAACCACAAAAAAATTATTATAAAAACAATCAAAGCAGTAAGATCTTTCATGACCATATATGGGTGAAAAGGCATAGTTTCGTTACTATTTTTTTTTATGTCAATACCAACAGGATTGTTATTTCCGGGCACATGAAGAGCCCATATATGCAATATAATTAAACCAAAAATTAAAAAAGGTAATAAGTAGTGCAAACTATAAAAACGAGTGAGTGTGGGATTGCCTACCGAATATCCTCCCCAAAGCCATGTTGTGATACTTTCTCCAACAAAAGGTATTGCGCTAAATAGATTTGTTATAACCGTAGCTCCCCAAAAACTCATTTGACCCCAGGGCAAAACATAGCCCATAAATGCGGTAGCCATCATAAGCAAATAAATAATTACACCTATAATCCATATTAATTCTCTTGGAGCCTTATAAGAACCGTAAAACAATCCTCTAAAAATATGAATATACACTGCCAAAAAAAACATGGAGGCACCATTTGCGTGAACATATCTAATTAACCATCCATAATTAACGTCTCTCATTATATGCTCGATACTTTCGAATGCATGATCTGTATGAGCCACATAATGCATTCCTAAAACTACGCCAGTAATAATTTGAGTAATTAGACAAAAGGTTAGTATACCTCCAAATGTCCACCAATAATTTAAGTTTTTTGGCGTAGGATATTCTCTTAGATGATGTGACATGGTTAATAGTGGTAATCGACTATCAAACCACTGGCCAAATTTTGATTTTGGAATATATTTTTCTTCACTCATAAAAAATTAGCCTATTTTTATTGTGTTATTATTTACAAATTCGTATTTTGGAATTTCTAAATTCTTTGGAGCTGGTCCTTTTCTAATTCTACCAGAAGTATCATAGTGAGAACCGTGGCAGGGACAAAACCAAGCTTTATATTCTCCTTTATCACCTAAAGGAACGCAGCCAAGATGAGTACAAACTCCTACCATTACTAACCATTCTGGATTTTTTGCTCTATCTGAATCTTTTTCGGGATGTTTTAAATCTTTTAAATCAACATTTGCAGCTTCTTCAATTTCTTTTTTAGTTCTTCTTCTAATAAATATTGGTTTTCCTCTCCACAATACTGTTATGGTTTTTCCAGGTTCCACGCTACTAATATCAACCTCTGTGGTTGACAAAGCCTTAACCGATGAATCTGGATTCATCTGATCAACTATAGGCCAAATGGCTGTTCCAACTCCAACGGCGCCAATAGCATAGGTAACGGTAAACAAAAAATCTCTTCTTTTCGTCTTAATTTCTTTACTCATATATTTGAAGCTTTTATGTATTATATATTATTAATTAGTTACAATTAATATAAATTTGCTAGGGTCAGAATGACACACAAAATTGTACACAACATAAAATATGTTTAATATTGCACTATATCAACCTGATATACCACAAAACACAGCTGCAATAATTCGCTTGTGTTCTTGTTTTGGAGTAACTCTTGAAATAATAGAGCCTTGCGGTTTTCAACTTAATGATAAAAGATTAAAAAAAGTTGCTATGGATTATCTAAAAAAAAGTAAAATAATAACTTATAAATCTTATGAAGATTTTTTGTTAAAGAAAAAAAAAAAAAGAATTATTTTAATGACAACTAAAGCTAAAAAAAAATATTATAAATTTAAATTTAAATTAAATGATACTTTGCTTTTTGGAAGAGAGAGTGCTGGTGTTCCAAAAATTGTACATGACAAATCAAATGAAAGATTAAGAATCCCCTTAAAAAAAAACACTAGATCGCTTAACATTAGTATAGCAGCAGCAATAACTTTATCGGAAGCCCTTAAACAAAATATGGTTTTTTAATATGGAAAAAGAAGTTTATTTAAAAAAAAAATTGACAAGCAGCTGGTTTGCCTTACTTCAACAAACTATTTGTTATGAGCTCGAAAATATTGAAATAGATTTTGCAAAAAAAACTAAACAGAGAGCTAAATATTTTAAAAAAACAAAGTGGACAAAGTCTGAAATTAAAAATGAAGGTGGGGGAATTTACTATACAATTAGAGACGGACTCATATTCGATAGCGTTGGTGTAAATTACTCAGAAGTATCTGGGAAATTTCACAAAAGATTTAGATCACAAATTTTAGGTGCAAAAAATAACCCTAATTATTGGGCCTCTGGAATTTCAGTAGTGGCACATATGAAAAATCCAAAAATACCAGCTATGCATTTTAACACAAGATTTATTGTTACTTCAAAAAATTGGTTCGGCGGTGGAATGGATGCTACACCAAGCACTGTAGATGCTAACGAAAAAAAACTTTTTCATAGCAAAATTCAATTAATGTGTGGAAAACACAATAAAAATTTCTATTCAAAATATAAAAAATGGTGTGATAGATATTTTTATTTACCTCATAGAAAAGAAACACGTGGTATTGGTGGAATCTTTTTTGATTACAAAAAAAATAATTGGGAAAAAAATTTTAGCTTTATCAGAGATGTTGGCTTATGCTTTCTTGACTGTGCCACAACTATTATAAGAAAGAAAATGCATACAAAGTGGACAAAAAAACAAAAAGAAAATCAATTAATTAAAAGAGGAAGGTATGTCGAATTTAATTTGCTTTACGATCGTGGAACAAAGTTCGGCTTAAATACTGGGGGTAATACTCAGGCTATACTGATGTCTTTGCCTCCAGAAGCTAAGTGGAAATAAAATATGGAAAAAGAACCGATCACTTCTAAAGGACTTGAGCAACTTAAAGACGAGTTAAACGAATTAAAAAATTTTAAACGTCCTAAAATTGTTGAAGCAATTGCTGAAGCTAGAGGTCATGGAGATTTAAAAGAAAATGCGGAATACCACGCTGCTAAGGAAGAGCAGTCAAAAATTGAGGGAAGAATTATTGAAATAAATGATCTAATCGCTCGAGCGAACGTTATCGATGTTACTAAACTAGAGAAAAAAGATATCGTAGTGTTCGGTTCAACAGTTTACCTAGTCAACTTAGATAATAATGAAAAAAAAACCTATAAAATAGTTGGAAAAGATGAAGCTAACATAGCGAAAAATTACATTTACTTTAGATCTCCAATAGGCAAAGCCTTGATAGGAAAAAGAAAAAAAGATCTTGTAACAGTTACAACACCCTCAGGAGAAAAAAATTTTGAAGTAGCGGATATAAAGTATGTTTAATTTTTGTTAACTTTACCCAAAGACTTCTCTAATATCTTTTTATCTATAATAAAGTTGTTCTCAATCCATCTTTTTTCTAACAATTTAAGTTTTTTACCCAGGGCCTGACCAGTTTCATATCCGCGCTCTTTTAAATAATCGCCAGAAATAGGAAATTTTGGTAATTCACAAGTTGTTATATAATTTAATAATTTCTCAATAATATCGATTTTTATTTTTTTATTTATACATATCGAAAAAAGTAATAAATCTAAAACATTTTTTTTGTCAGAAAAATAAATTAATTTTTTTATATTTTCTTCAGTATAAAATTTTTTGTTTTTAAGATTTTCAAAATTTGCAGATATATATTTAAATCTTTTTTTTATTTCATTTGAAGTTTTGTATTTATGACAAAAATACTCATAATTGTTTGACTGATCTACAATTAGTAGCGCTAGTATTAAATTATTGTCATACTTATTTCTTATTTTTTCGGTTACATTATTTAATGCTTTTAATCTTTCGTGGTAGTGAAATTGAGGAAATACATTTAAAATAATTTCCTTTGAAAGATCAAAAGAAAAAAGATTTAATAAATTTTTTAACTTCATTATTTTTTGCAACTCATCAAATATTCTTTCGTTTGATATTTTATTTAGTCCATTAATATGTCTTTTAATTGATTTTATTGTATGCTGATCATGATCATTTTTGCTATACTGTATAAAAAATCTAAAATATCTTAAAATACGTAAATAATCTTCTTGTATTCTTTCTTCTGCAGAACCAATAAATTTTATTATTCCAAATTTTAAATCTGATATTCCGTTAAAAGGATCGAAAATTCTTCCTTCAATATCTGAGTATATTGAATTTATAGTAAAATCTCTTCTTGATGCATCTTCGTTCCAATTTAATGTAAATTCTACATTGGCATGCCTTCCATCGGTAGAAACATCTTTTCTTAAAGTTGTAATTTCAAATTTTTTATTATTTAAAATTGCAGTTATTGTTCCGTGGGTTATTCCTGTATCAATAACTTTCACTTTTTTTTCAAAAAGTTTTTTTTTAACTTCCTCTGGTTTTAAAGAGGTTGCTAAATCAATATCATCGATATTTTCACCACAGAGAGCTTTTCTAACACATCCGCCAACAAACCTAACTTTATTTTCTTCTCCTATTTCGTTAAGATATGCAAAAATTTTTTGGGCTTCTTTAATATTTTCTAGTAATTTAACGCTTTTATCAGATCCGAATTTTTTGTAAAAAAATCGATCAGTTTTAAATATTATATTTTTTACTTTATTAAACATTATTTGGTTGGGGCGCTAGGATTCGAACCTAGGATGGTGGTACCAAAAACCACTGCCTTACCGCTTGGCTACGCCCCAAATTATTATTTTTGAGATATATCACAAATAAAAAAATTTATATAGTTTTTGATATAGTATACCAATAATTAGGAAAATTTACTCTTAACATTCTTTTAGTATAAATTGCGGATTCTGTGTTTGAAAATATTCCAATACACGCTGAGCCAGAGCCTGTTATTCGAGAAAAATAACACCCCTCCTGATTTTTCATTAAATTTATAATTTTTCCTATTTTTGGATAAAATTTTATCACGGTATTTTCAAGGTCATTTCTTTCATTTTGTAGCATATTTATAATTTTTTCTTTTTTTTTGTCTCCAAGATAAATATTTAAATATGAATTAGTGAATTGCTTATTTTTATAATATATTTTTTTTGTCGAACATAAAATATTTGGATAAACTATCAGTATAATCAAACCGAGTTTCTTTTTTAGTCTTATAATTTCATTTTTCTTTCCATTTAAAACCGTATTTTTTCTTTCTAAACAAATAGGAACATCAAAGCCAACTTGCCTAGCTATTTGATATTTCGTTTTTTTATTTAACTTTAGATTCATGTTATTATTTAAAAAGTTTAAGAGATTTGCAGCATTAGAAGATCCTCCTCCCAAACCAGATCCTTGGGGTATATTTTTTTTAATATTTATTTTGAATCTTTGTTTTTTTATTATGTTTCTTTTTCTTAAAATGCGCAAGATTTTAGAAACTGTATTATTTTTTTTACTAATACCATTTTTAAATTTTCCTGAAAAACTTATTTTATCGTTTTTACCTTTAATTTTACTTAAAAAAATTACATCATGTAAATTACAAAATGTTATTACTGAACTTATCTTGTGATAATCACTGCGTATTTTTTGTAAAACTCTTAACGATAAGTTGACTTTACAAAATGATTTAATTTTAAATTTTTTCACAATAACTATAACTATTATAACTTTTTGCTAATCCCAAAAATAAGCTTTTTCTTTAAGCTTTCTTTAAGTTTTTTTTCTGTTTCATCTAAATTAAGAACGTATTTCCAAAAATATCTAGCCTGTATATTTTTATTTAACATCCATAAAGTATCTGCATAATGATCATTTATAACAGGGTCCAAGGGCATTAACTCAACAGCTTTTTGCAAAAATTTTTCAGCTTCTTTATAATTTTTTTTTATGTAAAAAGCCCAACCAAGTGAATCTATTATATAACCATCATTTTTTCTTAACTTCGCTGCTCTCTTGAGCATCTCTAGTGATTTTTCAATATTAATTCTTTTTTCAATCCACGAATAAGCTAAATAATTTAAAACATATGGTTGATCTGGCAATATTCTTAAAGATTCTGTTAAATCTTTTTCTGCATTTTCCCATTCACCTATCCTTTCGTAGCTGGTTCCTCTTCTGTCTAAAATTTTTGGAACTAAATAATGTTTTTTTTCAATATTTTTTAATGCCAATGAATAGTACTTGATAGATTCCTCGTATAAATCACTATCTTTATAAAAATTCGCCATCTCATAGTAATGATTGAAATCAGGATTTGATAATGAATTAAATTCATTTTCTAAAATAGAAATAGAATATTTTTTACCCTTGGTATCTATATTTATTGCCGCTTCATTTTTAGCCGCATACCAAAAATATATAGGCCCAATTTCTTTTAACGAAATATAAATATTTTTCGAAATATTATATTTTTTTTGAAAGAAAAAATTTTCAGCTAAAAGGGCTTTGTTAGGCTTAAATTTTTTATTTAAAAATAATGAAAGTTTTAGGTAAAAATTGGAAAGTTGATAGTCTTTTTGGGTAGCATGCAGGTTAGCTATTACATAAAAAATTTCTGCAATATTATCTTTTCCTTTTTTACAATTAAAAATGTTTTTAATTTCTTTAACTTTCTTATTTAATATAAAATTTTCTGATTGTTTTAGTAAAATATTGGAACTGTATTTTTTTATACTATTATTTATTATTTTTTTTGCCTTCTCATCCTTGCCTTTATGTAGTAAATAATTTGCTAAAAAAAAATTATATCTGGAAAATGGTTGATCATTATTATTAACAAGATTCTTAAATGTTAGCTCTGCTTCCGGTTTGTCAAAATAGCATTGCAATAAACTATATTGTATTTTTTTTAGATTATTATAAATATTAGGAATTTTATCATAATAGAAAAAACTTTGCTGCATATTATTTTGTAGAGCCTGTGACCAGCTAAGCAAAACATAACGCAAAAAATCTTCGAAAAGTAAATAATAATCTAAATCTTCATTCATTTTAGAAAAATGCTTTTCTGCATTTTGATAGTTTTCGTTAACTATATCGTTTAAGCCCATTAAGAGACTTGATTCAAAAAAATTTCGATCCCCCTGTGCTGCATTTTTCGAAAAAATAAACGCTTGATCAAATTTATCTAACAGTATTAATGTACGTAAAAATTGAATGCTAAAATTTTCATGGCTATTTTTTAGATACCGAATCTTATTTAAATGAGAAAAAGCCCTGTTAGAAAGATCTTGATTTGCAAACATTATACCGGAGAGGTAATTTGTTACGGTATACCTTGAATACTCAATTTTGTTACTTTTACCAAAAACTGTTGTTTGACCTATAAAAAAAGATATTAAGAAAAATAATAAATAAATTTTTTTAAAAAAATATTTCATATAGTATACTTTATAAAATGAAAAAAAATTTAAATCAAAAGTTAATTAATCTTATTGAATATTACAATCTAATTAACGCAAATCTATTAATAAGCGAAACTCCAATTAAAAGAAATATAAACAAAAATATCGATTCTCCTGGAAAAACAAAATCAGAAAAATTAGAGAGTTTAAAAACAAGTATTAAAAAAATAAAAAACTGTGAGTTAAAAAAAAGTGCAAAAAATTTGGTTTTTGGCGACGGTAACATTCACGCAAAAATAATGATTATTGGAGAAGGCCCGGGAGCACAAGAAGATATGGAAGGAAAACCATTTGTTGGTCGAGCAGGACAACTGCTAGATAAAATGCTTGAATCTATTAATCTAAATAGAAAGAAAGTATATATTTCAAATGTAGTAAACTATAGACCTCCGCAAAATCGAAGACCAACAGAAGAAGAAATTGAAAGATATTTTCCATATTTGGTAAGTCATGTTGAAATTATAAGTCCAAAAATTTTAGTTTTATTAGGAAGCACGGCTTTAAATGCAATAGTAGGAAACGAGCAAGTGATTTCAAAGGCAAGAGGAAAATGGATAAAAAAAGAAATTGGAACAACTGAACTCTTGGTAATAGCATCATTTCATCCAGCATTTTTGATGAGGCAACCTGAACAAAAAAAATTCGCGTGGACTGACCTAAAAATGATAAGAGAAAAAGCTAAAATTTTAAAAATTTAAAAATATTGTCAAAAATATTTATAGTAGCCGGAGTAGATGAAGTAGGAAGAGGATGTTTAGCTGGCCCAGTATTTTCAGCTGCGGTTATCTTAAATGATAAAATAGATAAAAAGGATATTGTGGATTCTAAAAAAATTACCTTTAAAAAAAGAATTTTACTTTCTAAATATATAAAACAAAACTCAATTTATGCCGTAGGTTCAGCAAGCGTAATTGAGATAAATAAATTAAATATTCTAAATGCCTCTCTATTGTCAATGCAAAGAGCAATTAATAAACTAAAACTGAAACCTCGTGTTGCCTATATAGATGGATTGTTTGCTCCAAAAAACATTAATGTAAAATGTAAAACTTTTATAAAAGGTGATGAAAAAATAACCTGTATTGCGGCAGCTTCAATCGTGGCTAAGGTTGCTAGAGATTTATTTATGATAAAATTATCAAAAAAATACCCGAAATACCTTTGGAGCAAAAATTTTGGCTATGGTACTAAAGATCATTTACACGCACTTAAAAAATACGGGGTAACAAAGTATCATAGAAAAAAATTCGGACCGATACACAACATCTTGATGAAGGATGCACGTGAAACACAATAAAACTTAATTTTTTTTTTTATTATTTGACTGAAAGTAAAATTTGGAGTCTAATTCAACGTAAAGTTGAATCTAAATATGCCAAATTTTTTGAATAGAATTGTTCTTGGAAACTCTTTGGAAATATTAAAAAAAATTCCGAGTAAAACTTTTGATCTTGTTTTTGCAGACCCTCCTTACAATTTACAAATTGGTGAAAAATTAAAAAGGCCTGATGATAGTAAAGTAAATGGTGTGGATGATAAGTGGGACCAATTTAAAAGCTTTGAAGATTATGATCGTTTTTGCAAAAACTGGTTAACTGAATGTAAAAGAATTTTAAAAGACAATGGTAGTATTTGGGTTATTGGTTCTTATCATAATATTTTTCGACTGGGTTATCACATACAAAATTTAGGTTATTGGATATTAAATGACGTTATTTGGAGAAAAAAAAATCCAATGCCAAACTTCAAAGGAACAAGATTTACTAATGCTCATGAAACTTTAATATGGGCTTCAAAAAACAAAAAATCGAAATACACATTTAATTATCAATCTTTGAAATGTTTAAATGATGATTTGCAAATGCGTTCGGACTGGATACTGCCTATATGCAACGGAAAAGAGAGATTAAAAAAAAATGGAAAAAAAGTTCATTCTACTCAAAAACCAGAGGTTCTTTTACATAGGATCATTTTAGCAACAACAAATAAAAATGACTTTATTCTAGATCCATTTTTGGGCACCGGAACTACAGCAGTCGTGGCAAAAAAATTAGGTAGAAAATATTTTGGAATAGAAAAAGATAAAACATATTTTAAAGCAGCACATGAAAGAATTAACAAAACTAAGATTATTGATGAAAGTTACTTAGATACATTAGAAAATAATAAATCTAAACCCAGAGTACCTTTTGGGTCTTTGGTTGAATTAGGTATAATCAAACCAGGAACCAGTATTTTCGATCAAAAGAAAAAAATTAACGCTAAAATAATGGTTGATGGAAGTATCAAACACAGCTCAGCTGAAGGCTCTATACACAAAGTTGCAGCAAAAATACTCGGAACAGAGAGCTGTAATGGTTGGACATACTGGCATTATGATATTAAAGGATCTATTCAGCCAATAGATAATCTTAGGCAGATATTTTTGTCTAAAAATATTTAAATCTTTTTATTTGTAAACTTTACCTAAGTAATTGTGAATAAAATGTCTATTTTTTACTAGACGTTTTAAAAATTCATTTCTTAAAATTTTTAATAATGGATTTGAAATATGAAAACTGAAATAATTAATTTTTGATCTTTTATTAATTAAATTTGTTCTTTCTACTCTATTTTTAAAATATTGATTTTGCATCTCATCGCTATTGTTAATAATTAAATTAAAAATTTCATTAGCAGCTTCTATTGACTGCGAAGCTCCTTGGGCCATTGTTGGAGGAAAAGTATAGAAAGCATCTCCAATATATAAAACATTTTTATAGATAGATTTAACAGGTTTATTAGATATATAAATAGGCCATGATTTTAAATCTCTCTTAAATAAATTAGCCAAATTTTTATTTTCTTTTAAAATTGTATTTTCAAGTATTGTTTTGATAGAAATGTTATCTTTTTCTTTTTTTTTGATTACACAAACTAGATTAAATTCTTTTTGTTGATTGATTGGGTACAAAATCAGATGAGCATCAGAACCCATAATTAAAGATATGTTGTTGCTATCAAGATTAGAAATATCTTGAGTTTTTATCTTTGTTCTAACGGCAATGGCTCCGTAGTATTTGGGTTTAAAGTTTTTTTTCTCAATAACCGATTTAGTGCCAGAAAAAGTTCCGTCAGAGACAACCAAATAATCAGCACTATCAGTAGATCCATCAGTAAAATAAATATTTATCATTCCTTTTTTTTTTTCAATTTTATTAATTTTTTTTCTAAATATTACTGAATTAGATAACAATTTTTCCTTTAAAAATTTAATCAAGGTTGATCTTTTAAGAGTAGTATATTTATTATCTATTGAATTAAATGTTGTTAAATCTAAATCACAAATTTTATTAAAATTTATTGAATAAAAATCTAATTTTGATGGATGATATTTTTCATTCTTATTGAGATAATTAAAACCAATTTTATTTAAAATAAAAATACTATTAACAGATAATTGGATGCCAAAACCTTCATCCAAATTTAAAGTCTCCTCTTTTTCATACACAACAAATTCAAAATTAGAATTATTTTTCAAAAGACTAGCTAAAGTTAATCCTGATATACCCGATCCAATAATTGCTATTTTTTTTTTCATTGATATAGATGTGAAATTTGCTTGAAAATTTTCTTGGTAAACGAAGGTATAAATTCATTATTTTTATTTAAAGAATACCAATTATATTCGGAAGGTATTTTTGATGAAAATTTATAATATAAATTAATATTTAGTTTTTTATTTGATATAAAATTTTTATATTTACACAAAAATTTCCAATTTTTATTTTTTTTTGATGTTTCTTTAATTTTGGGTAAATTAAATTTTCTTAAAAAACCTACATCATTATTTTTGGTTAATGCTATTTGTTTTTTATTTTTCTTTAAGTAGCAAAAAATGTCATAACTTTTTGATTTAATTTTTATTCTATTTTTAAATCCAATTTTCGATTCTGAAGCATAATATGAGCAAATTTTTTTAACTTTACATTCTTTGCATCTTGGATCTTTGGGTTTACATATTATAGCGCCAAATTCCATGAGAGCTTCGGCCAAGTCTCCATTTCTTTCGGTTTTAAATAAATTGAAATTTTCCTCTGTATTTGTCTTAAATAATCTAAAAAAAACTCGTTTAACATTGCCATCTATAGCTATACGTGGCTGATTATAGACTAGGGCCAAAAGCACATTTGCAGTGTAATCTCCTATTCCGGGCAATTCTTTTAACAGGTTAAAACTTTCTGGAATTTTGCCATCATACTTCTGGATTAATATTTTAGAAGTTTTGTGTAAATTTTTAGCTCTAGTGTAATAACCTAGTCCCTCCCAAAGTTTTAATACCCTTTTTTCATGAGTCCTGGATAAAGCTTTAAGATTCGGAATTTTTTTGACAAAATTTTTAAAATAAGGAATTACGGTTTTAACTTGTGTTTGCTGAAGCATAAATTCGCTTAATATTCTGTA
>CEUZ01286902.1_pt1 | contig 16167 bp, 14 predicted proteins | sample 361511 | NCBI WGS metagenome assembly CEUZ01 (sample SAMEA2622822, study PRJEB7988) | marine metagenome | biome: marine biome (ENVO:00000447); feature: surface water layer (ENVO:00002042); material: "saline water (ENVO:00002010), including plankton (ENVO:xxxxxxxx)" | depth 5 m
GGTTTAATGCATCTTGCTGCCGCATCTGGTATCCCCACAATTGGATTATTCGGACCAACACGTGATGACTGGTACAGGCCTTATGGTGATTCTTGTTTTGTAATTCGGACAAAAGAAAATTATAATGAATTACGTAAGAATCTTAAAAATTCTGATAAAACTATGATGGAATCAATAACAGTTGAAGAAGTAATTAAATATATTGAACAAAAGATACTGATTAAATAATGAAAATTATATCTATTTTACAACCAGATGATTGGCATCTTCATCTTAGAGAAGGTTACATGCTTGATGCTGTAGTGCAGTATTCTTCAAAAATATTTAGTAGATGTATAGCTATGCCTAATTTGACCCTACCCATAACCTCAAGTAAGATTGCAAAAGATTATAAAAAAGAAATTCAATTAAAATCCTCTTCAAAAAATTTTGAGGCATTTATTCCTTGCTATCTTACTGATGACATAGATTTAAATGAATTTTCAAAAGGTTTAAAAAATAGTAGTTTTTTTGGTGCAAAATTTTACCCAATAAATGCTACTACTAATTCAAGTTATGGGATAAGTGATATAGAAAAACTTTATCCAGCTTTAGAAATACTTGAAGAAAATAATTCTCCACTTTTAATACATGGTGAAAAGATAAGTCCTGATATTGATATTTTTGATAGAGAAAAATTTTTTATTGATGATGAATTGCAAAATATTTTAAAACGATTTAATAATCTAAAAATTGTGTTAGAACATGTTTCATCAGAATATGGAGCAGATTTTATTACAGAATCAGGTCCAAATATTGCCGCAACAGTAACAATCCATCATTTAACTTTAACAAAAAAAGATGTATTTAATGGAAAAATAAATCCCCATAATTATTGCATGCCTGTAGTCAAAAACGAACAAGATTTAGTATCATTAAGAAAACATGTGTGCTCGGGTAATAAAAAGTTTTTTTTAGGAACTGATTCAGCTCCTCACGATGTAAAGGATAAAGAATCAACTCATAATATAAAGGCCGGTATTTTTTCTGCTCCAGTTGCTATTGAAATGTACGCCTCAGTCTTTGAAGAAGAAGATAAAATTCACAATCTTGAAAAATTTTCTTCAATTAATGGGGCAGATTTTTATGATTTGCCTCACAATAGTCACACAATAAAACTAAAAAAAGACGAATGGATAAATCCAGAATTTACAAGCTATAATGGAGTAAAAATTAAAAATTTTATGGGTGGAAAAAAGATTAATTGGAAAGTGGTTTAAAATAGGATTATAAAAACATTTACATCAATAGAGGTTATTTATGAATTTAGGCACAATTGTATATACATGGTTAAAAGGAAATTTTGTAGGAGAAGATAATATGGGAAACAAGTATTATACAAATTCAAAAAATAGCAGTTCAATTAATGCAAAGAGATGGGTAATTTATAATGGAGAAATAGAAGCATCTAAAATCCCTCCTCATTGGCATGCTTGGTTGCATAAAACTGTTAATGAACCTCCTCTTAACTATAAACCAAGATATGACTGGCAAAAGGAACATGAATCAAATAAAACTGGAACAGAAGATGCGTATTTCCCTAATTCTCATCCTTTGTCTAAATCATACAAAAAATTTGAATCTGAATCAGAATATGAGTCTTGGAAGCCAAAATAAATTTTATATTATTATTTTAATTATTGTTTTTCAGTTTATTGCCCCGTCGTCAAACGCTGATAATGTTGAAGGATATGCTGTGACATTGGGAGCTCTAAACAAAATCACAGCAAAATTTACAGAATTTGATATTTCGGTTGGAAAAAGTAAAAAATATGGATCATTAAAAATTACAATTTATAAATGCGAAAAAAGACCTCCTGAAGAAATACCCGAAGATTTTGTTCTATTAAAAATTGAAGATGAACTTATTGAAAATAATAGTATTAACTTTTTTTCTGGTTGGATGATTTCATCAAGTCCATCACTTTCACCTTTAGAACATCCGACATATGATATCTGGGTTAAAGATTGTAAAATTAGAGGCTAATTTAAGGAATTATTTAATTTATTATTATTTATATAATTAATATTATAATTTCCGGATACAAAATTATTATCTTTTAATATATCTTGGTGCAATTGAATTGAATTTTCTATTCCAATAATAATATATTCTTCTAATGCTCTTTTCATAATCGAAATTGATTCATTTCGATTTTTTCCATAGCATATTAATTTAGCAATCATGCTGTCATAATTAGAAGGAACAACATAGCCCTGATATAAAGCTGATTCTAAACGTACTCCTAAACCTCCAGGAGGGTGATATTTTTCAATTTTTCCTGGGCTAGGCAAAAAATTATTTGGATTTTCAGCATTAATTCTACATTCTATTGCATGACCTGAAATTTTAATGTCATTCTGTTTGAATTCAATTTTTTCTCCAGCAGCAATCATAATTTGCTCTTTAACAAGATCTATTCCAGTTACCATTTCAGTAACTGGATGTTCAACTTGCAGTCTGGTATTCATTTCCATGAAATAAAACTTATTTTTTTCGAATAAAAATTCTAACGTTCCAACACCTTCATAATTAATAGATTTTACCGCATTTGCAGAAATTGTTCCAATTTCGGATCTTTGATTATTATTAAGCAATAAACATGGACTCTCTTCTAATAGTTTCTGATGGTTTCTTTGTATTGAGCAGTCTCTTTCCCCTAAATGTACTACATTTCCATGCTGATCGGCTAAAATTTGAATTTCTATATGTTTTGGATTAAGTAAATATTTTTCTAGATAAATTGTATCATCATTGAAAAAATTTAACGCTTCCTTTTTAGCAGATAAAATTGATTCCTCAATTTCTGACTTATTATATATAATCTTCATTCCTTTTCCACCACCACCACTCGCAGCTTTTATAATTACCGGATATCCAAATTCATCGGCAAAGCTTTCTACTTGACTAATATTAGTAATTTCTTTCATTCCAGGAATAGTTGGTACATTAAATTTTGACATTGTTTCTTTAGCTTTAATTTTATTCCCCATTAATTCTATGTGTTTTGCTTGGGGGCCTATGAATTTGTACCCATGTTCTTTAACAATTGAAACAAATTTTGAGTTTTCACTTAAAAAACCATATCCAGGATGTATAGCATCTACATTAGTTATAGTTGCAGCTGTAATAATTGAGGGTATATCTAAATAGCTTTTTAGAGCAGGAGCAGGACCAATACAAACACTTTCATCTGCAAGTTTTACATGCATAGCATCTGAATCTACTTCAGAGTGAATCGCAACAGTTCTAATATTTAATTCTCTACATGCTCTTTGAATTCGAAGAGCTATTTCTCCTCTGTTTGCTATAAGAATTTTTTTAAACATTATTCAATAATAATTAAATTCTGACCAAACTCCACCGGACTATTATCTTCAATTAAAATTTCTTTAACAACCCCTGTAGTTGTTGATCTAACTTCATTAAAAGTCTTCATTGCCTCTATAATAACAATTGTGTCTCCTTGCTTAATATGATCGCCAATATTTATATATGGAGGTTTGCTAGGGTCTGGTCTTAAGTAAACCGTGCCAACCATTGGAGCAGTAATATAATTTTTGCTGTTGTTTTTAATTTTTTCTTTTTTATTATCTTCTACCTCGTATGTAAATTTTTTACCCTTTAATAAGTTGAAAATTATTTCAATTTTTTTATTTATATTAAATATTAAAATTATTAATAATAATACTACTGCAAAGCCAACTAATGGGATAAAAAATGGTACTTCAATCATATGCATAATTTATATTAATTCTTTTATAGCATGTAGTGCTAAAATGTAGCTATTAATTCCAAATCCACTTATAATTCCATTTACACCTTCGCTTGTGATAGATTTTTTTCTATAATCTTCTCTGGAATATATGTTTGATAAATGAATTTCAATTTTTGGTTTTGTCATTGATTTCATTGAATCTAATATTGCAATTGAAGTATGTGTATAGCCAGCAGGATTAATAATTAATCCATCAAAATTCCCTTTCACTTCATGTATCCAATTAATAATTTCTCCTTCGCTATTAGTTTGTCTAAAATCAATGTGAAGTCCTAATTTTTTACCTTCATCGATGCATCTTTCTTTAATATTTTCTATAGAGATTTTTCCATAAATATTTACTTCTCTTTCTCCTATTAAATTTAGATTTGGACCATTAATTAAAAGTATTTTTTTCATTATTTATTCTTTTATCCTGAAATGCTTGCTTAAAGCAAGTCCTTGGTTCTGATAATTCGATTTAATTTCTTTGCCATATATCTTTTTTGGAATATGGGCAAGTTTTTCAAATAACAATCTTGCAATGTTTTGACCATGCTCAACTTCAAAGGGCACTTCATAAGTTTTAATTTCTAGCACAGCATGGCTTCCATTATTTTCACAACCAAATCCAGGATCAAAAAAACCTGCATAATGAACTCTAAATTCACCAAAATTTGTATCATAAGGAACCATTTCCGCAGCTAATTCTGGTAATATCTTAATTTTTTCCTTAGATTTTAAAATATAAAATTCATTAGTTTTTATAGTGATTGAATTATTTTTTAAATTTTTAATTGGTTCCCAAAAATCTTTTATTGAATAATATCTATATTTATTAAAGATCAGATCAGGGGAATTCTTTTTTGCTCTATAAGCAATATAATTTTTATTATCAGATATATTAGCTGAAATTTTTACTCCATTATCAATATCAGGTTTAATGATTTTATTATATTTGTTAAATAGTATAGGAGTTTTTTTAGATAGTATTCTGATACGATCATCATTTAAATAAACTATTTTATTGAATCTTAATCTTAGTTGATTCAATATATCACCTTCTTTAAAAATAATATTAAATGTTTTTGATGTGATTTCTAAATAAATTTTTCCTTTATATCCATTTTTTATAATTTCATATTCCGAATTATAATCTGTAATTGTTCTGCAAAATATGTCTAATCTACCGGTAGAACTTTTTGGGTTACATTTTCCAAAATAATATTTATTAAGATTCAGTTCTTCCTGTAATTCAACTAAATATGTAATATTTTTTTTAAAAAGATATCCTTTAGATAAATTTATTGTTTTTAATTTAAAATTTTTTAATCTTTCTTCTACTCTACTTTCTGTTGCAAGAAAACTAGAAGAAATTTCGTAAGCCTTTTTATCTAATCTTAAATCCAAGCTCGCTGGTTGGATACATGTTGTTGGAATTTTTTTATAGGAAAATATTCTTTTATTTATGATTAAGTTAGAATAGTCTTGATAGGTTAATGCACCTTTAATTTCTTTATTACTCATCTATAACTAATTCTTTAATTGTTTTTTTTGCAAGAATTTTAGTACTTTCGTCCTCTGTGATATTTATAACATATTCTAGATATTTGATTCCTAATTCATTATTCCCTTTATTAATTTCTATAAAAGCCAATGTTTGATAAAAATAATCCTCTCGATCTAAAATCTCACAAATTTTTGCCTGTACGTTAAGTATTCTATTATTTTTCCATATATCTAATTTGAACGATAATATTTTATCAAAAATTTGAATTGCATCTTGCTTGTTATCTATCTTATTTAATAAATATTCAATAACATGAATTCTTGCATAATCATTATTATTGTCCAAGCTTAGAGATTTTTCAAAAAATTTATAAGCTTCTTCAGAGTAACCAAAACTAAGTAGAATATCTCCTTTAGTTTCATAGAAATAAGGGTTTTCAGGATATAGATTAATTAACTTATTTATATTATCCATTGATTTTTTTATATAACCTTCTTTTGCATAACTTATTGATAGTGCATAAAATTTATTTTCAGATAATGATTTGTCATACTTTAATATATTTTTTTCTAACGACAATGTATAGCCATCAATTTTTGCCCTTATAAATTCATATCTTTGATGAATATCTTCAGATAAATAAATATCGTTACTATTAGAATTTTTTTGAAAACTTTCTATTGCTTGGATTCTTTCGATTTTATATGGGTGAGTATAAATATTTAATTTAGTTTCATCTACTCCATATTTTTCCATATTATTTAGTAACTTTTTAAATAATTCTTTATACTCATTTGTTGTAATATTTGCCTCTTCTAAAATTTTAAATGCAATCATATCGGCTTCTCTTTCTTGATCTTTATTAAATTCTGCATTTTTTTGATTTAAAATTTGGGCACTTGTTGTATTGCTTGCAACAAAAAAATCAGGATTATTTGATAAGATTGAAGTAGATAAGGATATAATATTAACTACATTAAATAAATTTTTGCTTGATTCTATCTGTTCGTCTCTCTTTTTTAAATGTCCTGCTTTTAAGTGAGCTATTTCATGTGCAAGAACTCCCACGAGTGCTTCAGGTTTATTTATCTCTGTTATCAGACCAGTTGTGATAAAAACTTTATTAGATTTATTAACAAATCCATTTGGGATGGGATTTAATACTAGATAAAAATAAGGCTTCTTAATTTCTACATTTGAAATTTTAATAATTGGATTTATAAGCTCATTTAAGAGTTTTTCAATTTCATAATCATTTACAAGAGCACTATTTCCAAAGTTTGGAAAAGCAAAAAATAAACATATAGATAAAAATAGTGCTAGTTTAATTTTAGCTAATAGAATCAGACCACCAGCCTTTTTTGTCATTATTTTCATTTTTATCATTATCTTTAATTTTTTTTCTTTCATTTTTTAATTTTTTTGGTGCGGATTTTTTTTTAGTAATTACTTTTTTTCTAGTTTTAATAATCTTTTTCGAAATTTTAATATTACTACTTTTTGAATCTTTAATGCCTTTAGTTTTACTTTCAATTTTAGTAAAATGTTCATTTAGAGGGCACATATTATCAAATTCAAAAATTAATTGACATTGATGATTTTTTTCTAAATCTACGATTATATTTCTTTTTTTATTTAAAATTTCTTCTGAAAGTTTTGTGTTACATCTTATTCTAATAGTGCTATTTTTATTTTCAGAACATAGTTGTGACAAAACTTTAAATATTTGCTCAGTAATGGAACCAGTATTTCTGATTAAACCTGTTCCATTACACAAATGACACTTTTCAAAGAAATATTCAATGATGCTTGATTTTAATCTTTGTCTAGAAAGTTCTAATAATCCAAATGGACTAATTCTACCAATTTGAATTCTAGCACGATCCTTATTCATTGCATTTCTTAAAACTTTTTCAACCTTGAAGTTGTTTCTATGATCTTCCATATCAATAAAATCAATAACTATTAAACCTGCTAAATCGCGAAGCCTAATTTGTCTTGAAATCTCTTCTGCAGCTTCAATGTTTGTATTCAACGCTGTTGTTTCAATATTTCTATAATTAGTAGATTTTCCTGAATTAACATCTATAGCTACAAGTGCTTCAGTAGTATTTATAACTATTGATCCACCTGATGATAATTTTATATTTAAATTATATAATTCACTAATTTGTTCCTCTAGCTTATATTTTCCAAAAAGGTTCCCATCTTTTTCTTTGTACAAATGTAGTTTATTTAATTGAGTAGGGATTAATTGCTTAATATATTTTTTTGCAATTTCATGACCCTCTTTACCATCTATGACAATTTCAGATATTTCTTTAGTATATAAATCACGTATTGATCTATTAATTACGTTACCTTCTTCATAAATTAATTTAGGAGCATTAGATTTTAATGTATTTTCTCTTATTTTGTTCCATTGATTTACCAAAAAATCTAAATCTTTTTTTATTTCTTTTTTAATTTTACCAATACCTGCCGTTCTAATTATCACAGACATTCCTGAAGGGATCCCAATAGAATCTAGTATTTCTTTTAATTTTTTTCTTTCTTCTTGATCCTGAATCTTTCTTGAAATACCAATATTGCTATTGCTGTTCGGCATTAATACACAGTATCTGCCTGCGAATGAAAGATAAGTAGTTAAAGCAGCTCCTTTTAACCCTCTTTCTTCTTTATTGACCTGAACTAATATTACTTGTCTAGGTTTTATTACTTCTTGAATTTTATATTTTTTAAAAAGATTTAAAAAAATCTTTTTTTTATTTTGATTTTTTTCTTTTTTATTATTGTCATTTTTATTTTCATCATCATTTTCTTGTTCATTTGAATTGTCTTCATTCACCTGATCAGAGAAAGAATTTGCATCTTCTTTTGTAATTAATTCTTTTAATTTTTTTTGATCTGCAACTGGTATTTTAAAATAGTCTGGATGAATTTCAGCAAAAGGTAAGAAACCATGCCTATTACCTCCAAAATCGACAAACGCAGCTTGCAATGAAGCTTCGACTCTCGAAATTTTTGCTAAATATACATTACTTTTTATTCTATTTTTGCTTGAGGATTCAATTTCATATTCTTCAAGTTTGTTATTATCAACGAGAGCAATTCTTGTTTCGTTGTTGTTTGATGAATCAATAAGAAGTTTTTTTGACATACTTTTTTTACTCCAAAATGGTAACTGTTATTAAAATTCGAAAAATTTTTAATTTTTATGTTATGGTTTATAGCTAAATTATCTAAATTGATTTTATGAAAATTATTCATATTTTCTTATGTTTATTGTCTAATATTATATATAACATAATGTCATATTTTTAACAATTTCTCAATTTAGTATATTAAAATACCCAGGTATTTATGAAATATAATCGTTTTATCAATCTATTTATAATCTCAGTATTTCTTATAATTATATTGATTAGCTTTGGTATTGTATCAATATTTTGGAAGTATTCATCCTCTATACCCGATTATTCAACTTTAAAAGATTATGATCCTCCAGTTACTACCAGAGTTTTTTCTTCCGATGGGAAGTTGCTTGAGGAATTTTCAATTGAAGAGAGGCTATTTGTTCCAATAGATCAAATTCCACAAAAAGTGGTTTACGCATTTTTGTCATCTGAGGATAAAAATTTTTTTAAACATAAAGGGCTAGATTTTTTTAGTATTATAAAAGCAGTAATAATAAATTTAAAGAATATAAATAGCGATAAACGTCTTGTTGGCGCATCAACAATAACACAACAAGTTGCAAAGAACTTTTTATTATCAAACGAAGTTAGTTTTGAAAGAAAAATAAAAGAAGCTATTTTATCTTTTAGAATTGAAAGATATTTATCTAAAGAAGACATATTAGAATTATATTTTAATGAAATTTATTTGGGATATGGTTCTTATGGAGTTGCTTCAGCAAGTTTAAATTATTTTAATAAATCTCTTGAAGAATTAAATCTGGCAGAGTGTGCATATTTAGCTGCTCTTCCAAAAGCTCCAAATAATTATCATCCAGTAAAAAAGAAAAAACAAGCGATAGCAAGAAGAAATTGGGTTCTAGAAGAAATGTTTCAAAATAAATTTATTAATCTTACAGAATTAGAAAATTCAAAAAATTTAGACTTAAAAATTATTAAAAGAGATGCAAAAGAATTTTATAATGCTAATGATTTTACTGAAGAAGTTAGAAAATTTCTTTATAAAACATATGGATATAAATCATTATATAAAAGAGGTTTAAACGTTAGATCAACTATTGATACACATTATCAAGATATAGCCTATAAAACTCTTCAATGGGGACTACATGAATATGATAAGAGAAGGGGATGGAGAGGTTCATTAGATAATATAAAAAATAATAAAATCAAATTTAATGATTATAAATTTTTGGATCCATATCCAGATAATTGGGAAATCGCATTAATTGAAAAAATATCTTCAAATGATATTTATTTAATAACAAAACAAAAATTAAAGATTAAATTAAAATTAGAAGATGAAAATTTATGGATAAAAAAAAATAAAAAACACTCTTTAAAAATTGGAGATATTATTTTTGTAAGTAAAGAGAATAATAAATATCTTATCAAACAAATTCCTAAAGTTAATGGAAGTCTAATTGCATTAGATCCTTTTACAGGTAAAATTTTAGCATTAGTCGGAGGATATAATTTTTCATTAAGTCAATTTAATAGGGCAACGCAAGCCAAGAGACAGCCTGGTTCAGCATTTAAACCTTTTGTATATATTACCGCTTTGGAAAATGGTTTCTCACCATCAACAGTCATTCTAGATGCGCCATACGTGGTTGATCAAGGCCCTAATCTTCCAAAATGGAAACCTTCAAATTATACCAAAGAGTTCTATGGTCTTAGTACGATGAGACTAGGAATTGAAAAATCCAGAAATTTAATGACTGTAAGACTTGCTCAAAAATTAGGAATGGAAAAAATTAAAGAATTATCAACAAAGTTTAACATAGCTAAAAATATTGATAATAATCTTTCAATGGCATTAGGGGCTGGAGAGGTCACTCTTTTAGATTTGACAAATGCTTACGCAATGATTGTCAATAATGGAAAAAAAATATATCCAAGTTTTATTGACACTGTTCAGGATAGAAAAGGTAAAATAATATTTAAACATGAAAATAGAATATGCAAAAAATGTTTAACAGATGATATATTTAATGCAAAAATTCCTGAAATTATTGATAATAAAGAACAAATTATTGATCCAGTCATAGCTTATCAAATGGTATCAATGTTAGAGGGCGTGGTATTAAGAGGAACAGGAAGAAAAATCAAATCATTAAATCGACCTCTTGCCGGTAAGACGGGTACTACTAACGACAGTAAAGACGCATGGTTTGTGGGATTCTCACCTAATCTTGTAGTAGGTGTTTATGTTGGATTTGATATTCCTAAATCTCTTGGAAATGGTGAAACTGGATCGTCAGTTGCAGTTCCCATATTTAAAAAGTATATGGAAGAAGTTTTAATAAATAAATATAAAACACCGTTTAAAGTAGCATCAGGTGTCAGTTTTGTTAAAATTGATCCTGTTAATGGGTTGCCAACAGATTCTAATGAAGGAATAATTGAAGTATTTAGACAGGGTCAAGAACCTTTTCAAAGGTTTATTTTAGATGACAAAGCTAGTATAATGAACAACGAAGATACACTAACAGGAACAGGCGGACTTTTATTAAACTAATATGAATCAAGAAATTGAAAATAATATTGATCAAGCAAGTCATAATATTGATTTGCTAAGGAGGAGTCTTTGACCTTGATAAGAGTAATAAAGATTTAACAAATCTAAAAACTGAATCAGAAAATCCAAGGCTCTGGGATAATCCTAATAACGCTAAACAATTATTAAGAAAAATAGCATTGCTTGAAAAAAAAATTCAAACTGCTGAGACACTTTATAGTGACTTTAATGACTTGAAAGAATTATATAAACTTACAAATAATAATATTGAAGACAAGTTATTAAATGAAATTCTTCAACTATCAAAAAAAGTCAGGGAAAATAGTAAAAAATTTCAAATAGAAAATCTTCTATCCAATGAAATGGATATAAATAACTGTTATCTCGAGATACACGCTGGAGCAGGAGGGACAGAAAGTCAAGATTGGGCACAAATGTTAATTAGAATGTATTTAAGATGGGCTGAGTCTCAAAAATTTAAGATTACAAATATTCAAGAAAGTTTAGGGGATGAGGTTGGAATAAAATCAAGTACATTAAAAATAGAAGGAGATTATGCTTTTGGTTGGTTAAAGTTTGAAAGTGGAATTCATAGATTGGTTAGAATATCTCCATTTGATTCAAATAAAAGAAGACATACTAGTTTTGCAAGTGTTTGGATTTATCCTGAAGCTGATGATGAGATAGAGATTGATATGAAAGATAGTGATCTTAGAATAGATACATACAGAGCTTCTGGCGCTGGAGGGCAGCATGTAAATAAAACTGATAGCGCTGTTCGAATTACACATCTGCCAACAAAAATAGTTGTTCAATGTCAAAATAATAGATCCCAGCATAAAAATAAAGCGACAGCTCTATCCATGTTAAAATCAAAAATTTATGAATTTGAATCAAGAAAAAAAGATGAAGAAAAAAAATCTATTCAAGGTTCAAAAAAAGAAATTGGTTGGGGCAGCCAAATCAGATCTTATGTACTACATCCATATAAAATGGTGAAAGATTTAAGATCAAATTTTGAGACTAGTAATACTGATAGTGTATTAAATGGAGATATAACTGAATTTTTAGAAAAATCTCTTATTAATTTTAAAAAGAAATAAAAATTTAAAATTAAAAAATAAGATTTATGAGGATTTAATAGTTTGTTTATATTTTAATTAATCCAATATTTTTTTTGCCACAAGAAATCTTTACGAATTGATTATTTTTTAGGTGGGATTTATTAATTGTCATATTTATATCACTTGCTATTTTATCATTAACTCTTACGCCTCCATTTTTAATCAATCTTTTTGATTCACTTTTACTTTTAGCTAAATTTAATTTAACTAAAGATTCAGTAAGTAGAATGCTCCCTTCCTTAATTGTAATTGATTTTAGTCTTTTATCTATTGAATTTTTTTCGAAAGTATTCTTTGCCATTTCCTGTGCTACATCAGCTTCTTTTTTGCTTCTACAAATTTTTGTTACCTCAAATGCTAATATTTTTTTTGCCTCATTTATTTCTGAGCCTTTTAATTTTGATAATTTTTTTATTTCTTCTAGATCTAAATAAGTGAAAAGTTTGAGAAATCTTTCAACGTCATTGTCATTAATGTTTCGCCAATATTGATAAAAATCATAACTATTTAATTTACTATTATCCAACCATACAGCACCAGATGCAGATTTTCCCATTTTTTCACCTGAGCTAAGAGTAATTAAGGGTGAGGTTAAGCCATATACTTCTTTATTGTTAATTCTTCTTACAAGCTCTACCCCATTAATAATATTTCCCCATTGATCAGATCCTCCCATTTGAAGTTTGCAATCATAATTTTTATTTAAATGTAGGTAATCGTATGATTGTAAAATCATATAATTAAATTCTAAAAAACTTAAAGGCTGCTCTCGTTCTAATCTCAATTTAACTGAGTCAAATGTTAACATTTTATTTATTGTTAAATGTGTTCCTATTTTTCTAATAAAATCTATATAGTTTTGTTTTGATAACCATTCATAATTATCTAACAAAATACCTTTTTTATTTTTAAAATTAATAAATTTTTCAAAAACTTTTTTAATAGATTTTTTATTTTTATTTATTTGTTCTAGTTCTAGCATTTTTCGTGATTCTTCTTTGCCTGAAGGATCTCCAACCATAGTGGTTCCACCTCCCAATAAAGATATAGGGATATGACCATAGTGCTGAAACCAGGATAAAAGCATCAATGGAAGCAGGCTCCCAACATGCAAACTATCTGCAGTAGCATCAAATCCAATATATCCAACGGTTTTATTTTTTGATAATTGCTTATCAATTATAGAAAGATCTGTTGATTGATGAATAAATCCCCGAGAGCTGATTTCATTTAAAAAATCTGATTTATAAATTGACATGATAAATTTTATTCTAATAATTATATTTTATTTATAATGACCATGTCTACCAGAATTTATAAATCCCTTGGAATTATGACCGGAACTTCGCTCGACGGTATAGATTTATCTATAATAAAATCTGATGGTAGCAATAAATTAACATTAATTGATGGAGAAGTTATTAAATTTAGCAATAAAATTAGAGATTCCTTAAAATCCGTGATTGGATTTAAAAAGCGGAATAAATTAATTGAATTGGTTGAATTGGAATATACAAATTTTGTTATAAAGAAAATAAAAAATTTTTTAAAAATAAATAATCATAAGATAGATATAATTGGATTTCATGGACAAACTATTTTCCATAATCCTAAAGAAAAGATATCTTTACAAATTGGGAATCCTAAAAGATTATATGAAACTTTTCGAGTTCCAATAGTTTATAATTTTAGAATGAATGATATCATTAATGGAGGAAACGGTGCTCCTTTAACACCTATATTTCATGATTTATTAAGAAGACATTTAAAATTAACTAGTGCGGCATTTTTAAATCTTGGGGGAATATCAAATATCACAATTTCAGATAATAAAAATTTAATTGCTTTTGATTGTGGACCATGTTGCAGTATTTCTAACAAATTCATTTATCTAAAATTAAAAAAAGAATTTGATAAAAGTGGTTTTTATGCTTCTCAAGGAAAACATGATTATGATATTGTTTCAAAATTATTAAAAAATAAATATTTTAAAAAAGATCCTCCTAAATCTTTAGATGTACAGGAAATAGATGTCTCCACAATTAATTCTCTTAATCTTAATGATGGACTGGCAACTATAAATGAATTTATAGCAGAAACCATAAATTTGGCGATTAATAAATTTTCAATAAAGATTAATAAAATTATATTATTAGGCGGGGGAAGAAAAAATAAAGATTTGAAAAAAAGATTAAATAAAAAGGTAAACAAAATTTTTTTAGATATAGATGATTTAAAAATAAATGGTGATTTAATAGAATCTTATGCTTTTGCTTATTTAGCGATTAGATCATTAAAAAAAATGTCATTGTCATTTCCAAAAACAACTGGAGTCAAAAGATCTATTACGGGAGGAGATATTATAATTTAACGACTTATAATATTATTTTTAATATAATTGTCTGCTATTCCAATTAGTTGATCCATGTGATTTATAAAAAAATGATCAGCACCCTTAATTGTTTTAAATTCAACATCAATTCTTTTTTGTTTTTGGAGTTTCTCACTTAAAATCCTTGTAGTTTCATGGGAAGCAATTTCATCTTTGTCTCCATGAATAAATATTCCAGAGGTTGGACAAGGAGTTAAGAAGCTAAAATCTTTACTATCAGCTGGAGGCGAAACACTTATAAAACTGTTTATTTCAGGTCTACGCATAAGTAACTGCATCGCAATCCAAGCTCCAAATGAAAAGCCTGCTACCCAACAAATTTTTGAATTTGGATTATTTGTTTGAAGCCAGTCAAGTATTGCAGCAGAGTCAGATAATTCCCCATCACCACCATCAAATTTTCCTTCACTTCTTCCAACTCCTCTAAAATTAAATCTTAATGTAGAGAATCCATTATTATAAAAACACTTAAATAAATTAAATACAACTTTTGTGTTCATAGTCCCACCTCTAGATGGATCTGGATGAAGAATTAAGGCAACTCTTGAACCATCTTTATTGCTAGGAAGATAATTCGCTTCTACTCTTCCTTCAGGACCTGGTATTAATATTTCTGGCATTTATTGAAGCTTCTATCAGTTATAAGATAATTGTAAATAAACATTTAAATAAATTTATTATATAGATAAATTATGAAAAATAATTATATATATCCGTAATGCAGGATTTAGGTTTCAATAAGCCAATAAAAGATACTAAAATAGTAGTAGCAATGTCTGGAGGAATTGATAGTTCTGTAGCTGCAATTTCATTAAAAAAAATGGGATATGAAGTGATAGGCATCACAATGAAGCTTTATAATCAATCAGAGATTGTAAAAGAATCCAAAAGCTGTTGTGCTGGTAAAGATATTAAAGATGCAGTAGAAATTGCCAAGCAGTTTAATTTTCCTCATCACACATTGAATCTTCAAGATATATTTTTTGAAAAGGTAATAAATAATTTTACCGAGTCATATGCTAAAGGAGAAACCCCTATCCCTTGTATTAAATGCAATCAAACAGTTAAGTTTACAGATATGTTAAATGTTGCAAAAAAAATGAAAGCTGACGCTCTCGTAACAGGACATTATGCAAGAATAATGAATAATGATAATTTAAATAAAGATATAAAATTATTTAGGGCTTTAGATAGTTCAAAAGATCAAACTTATTTTTTATTTGCAACAACAAAATCACAACTCAATTATTTACGTTTTCCATTAGGTAATTATAAAAAACAAGAAATTAGAGATTTTGCAAAGGATTTAGATATAAAAATAAAAGATAAGCCAGATAGTCAAGATATTTGTTTTGTAACAGAAGGATCTTATTCAAAGTTTATCTCAAAATTGAGTCCTGAATCTTTCATAGAAGGAAACATAGTTGATACAAATGATAATATTTTGGGAAGGCATGAAGGTATAGCTAATTTCACAATTGGGCAAAGAAAAAAAATTGGTATCGGAGGCAATATAGAACCATTTTATGTTTTGAATATTAATTCAAAAAATAATACGATTATTGTAGGATCAAAAAAAGATTTAAAAAAAACAAAAATATTTGTTGAAGGTCTGAATTGGATATC
>CEUZ01292189.1_pt1 | contig 16158 bp, 13 predicted proteins | sample 361511 | NCBI WGS metagenome assembly CEUZ01 (sample SAMEA2622822, study PRJEB7988) | marine metagenome | biome: marine biome (ENVO:00000447); feature: surface water layer (ENVO:00002042); material: "saline water (ENVO:00002010), including plankton (ENVO:xxxxxxxx)" | depth 5 m
GAATCAGCCATAGCACTATTTTTTTTGCCATAATCATTAACGTACCAACCACTGCCTTTAAAAATTACACCTACAGGACTAATCATACGACGAGTCTCACCATTACAGTCCGTAATAGGACAATTCGTTAAGGCAGGGTCATGGAAACCTTGTTTGATTTCAAATTCATGACCACACAACAAACAACGATAACCATACGTTGGCAAAGAAAACACCTCCAATAAACTCAATTCTAAAAAAGCGTATCTTGTGAACTATTATAGTGTCAAGTTAAACCATATGATCCAATTAAATTCTTAGATAGATATATCTTATGGTATAGTTTGATAAGATATTAATTGGAACATGAAGGGAGTCAAAAATGAAAAAAGAAAAAATAGTTCCAGTAACCGTATGGTATGACTACATTTGACCATGGTGTTATATCGGTCTGGATCGACTGATGCAATTAAACAATGAATACAATATCAAACTAGAAACCAAAGCATTTTTGCTTCGCCCAGATATACCGAAAGGTGGAATAGACAGGTCAAGCAACAAGGAATTCAGCAAAGAAATGACAGACCCAATAAGGACTGAAGCAGAATCTGCAGGGCTTACAATGTTCCGACAATCTCATACTCCATATACAGTCCCTGCTCTTGAAGCTACTGAATTTGCAAAAAATTCAGGGCTTGAACTTCCATTCCATAAAGCAATTTATGAGCATTATTGGGCAAAAAGCGAGAACATTGAAAATGTTGAAGTGTTAACTCAAATTGGAAAAGATGTTGGACTTGATTCTTCTTTACTTTCCAAAACTCTAATTGATGGAACATATTCCCAAACGATTTTAGAACAATATAATGAAGCGAGATCCTACGGAATATCTGGGATACCTGCCATAGCTATAGGTAAATACTTATTCACCGGAGCAAGACCTTATGAATTTTTTCAAATGGTAATTGAAAAAGTTTTAGAAGAAAATGAATAATTCACAAAGGATAATTAATGACTACACCTAATAACCGAACTGTCAAATTGCGATGGAACCCTAACTTCATTGATGCTAAATGGCAAAATCAATGGACCATCGATGGTTTGAACAAAGTCGACGATAATGATTCAAAACCTAAATGGTATGAACTCACCATGTATCCTTATCCTTCAGGTGATACACATATTGGACACTGGTATGCAATGGCACCCGCAGATGCCCACGCAAGATTTAGACGAATGCAAGGATACAACGTTCTTCACCCAATGGGATTTGATGCCTTTGGTTTGCCAGCAGAAAACGCTGCCATAAAAAGAGGTGTCCATCCACGTTCATGGACCATGGCAAATATCGAAAAGATGCGAAAACAATTGAAATCCATGGGAACTATTTACGATTGGGACAGGGAAATCATATGTGCACTACCAAATTATTATAAATGGAATCAATGGTTATTCCTTAAACTATATGAAGCTGGGCTTGCTTATAGAAGTGATGCTCCTGCAGTTTGGTGCCCATCTTGCCAAACTGTATTAGCTAATGAACAAGTAATCGAAGGACAATGTGAACGATGTGGAACCCCTATTGTAAGAAGAAAATTAAATCAATGGTTTTTGGGTATAACTGAATATGCAGACGAACTATTAGAATCATCTGAAAATTTAGATTGGCCTGATCGCATTATTACCATGCAAAAAAACTGGATAGGAAGGAACGAAGGAACCGAGGTTTCATTTGACATATCACACATGGGAATTAATGAAAAAGACATTAAAGTTTTTACCACTCGGCCTGATACTCTCTATGGAGTAACATTTATGGTATTAGCTCCAGAACACCCATTATTACCATTACTAACTACTAAAGAAAATAAAATAGCTGTTACAAGTTATGTAGAAAAAGCTATTAACAGATCAGATATTGAAAGATTGTCTACAGACCAAGAAAAATCAGGAGTTGCACTTGGTTCATACTGTATAAATAGAATAAACAATGAAAAAATTCCTATTTTTACATCAGACTACGTAGTCTCTTGGTATGCAACTGGTGCAGTAATGGGTGTACCTGCTCACGATCAACGCGATTTCGAATTCGCAACCAAGTTCAATATCCCTATCAAACAGGTAATTTCTCCTGAGAAATCATTTAGTCAAACCAAAGAATTACCTGAGGCTTTCGTTGGTTCAGGATTTTTAATTAATTCTGAGCAATTCAATGGCGAAGAAAATACTAATGCACAACAATCCATAACTTCATTTCTAAGCTCAGCTGGATGGGGAAAATCTACAAGAACATACCGAATAAGAGATTGGTTAATTTCTCGCCAAAGATATTGGGGAACACCAATTCCAATAATCCATTGCTCAAACTGTGGCCTTGTTCCTGTTGAAGAAGATAAGTTGCCTGTCTTATTACCAGAAAATGCTGAATTTAAACCTAGTGGTGAATCTCCATTGGCTCGCCACGAAGAATTCAGAAATACCGAATGCCCTAGTTGTTCAACTCCAGCATATAGGGAAACTGATACTATGGACACATTTTTCGATTCATCATGGTACTTCTTACGATACACAAGTTCACAATTAGACACAGCTTCTTGGGATCCTGAAAAAGTAAAGAAATGGCTACCTGTTGATCAATATACTGGTGGGGCAGAACATGCAGTAATGCATCTTCTTTATGCAAGATTTTTTATTAAGGCTCTAAGAGATATCGGATTACTCTCAATAGACGAACCTTTTCTAAGATTATTTAATCAAGGTCATATAATTGCTGATGGTACAAAAATGAGTAAATCACGAGGAAATGTTGTTAATCCAGACCCATACGTTGAAGAACTTGGCGCAGATGTAGTCCGAACATATCTTATGTTCGTTGGCCCATGGGAAGGTGGAGGGGAATGGAATGATTCAGGAATAAATGGTATTGCAAGATGGCTTAACAGAATATGGGAACTAGTAACACATGATCCTAAACCAAATATTGAAACCCAAAAACTTCCCAAAGTTGATGAATTAATTCAAAGAAGATTACATCAAACTATTCGAAAAGTTCATAACGACCTAGATTCTTTTAAATTCAACACTGCTATAGCTGCATTGATGGAATTCAGTAATGACCTGCAAGAAATTCGTAAAACAAAAAACTATGATCCAAAAACTTGGATTAATACTTGTAAAACATTTTTAATAATGCTTTCACCAATAGCCCCTCATATAACCGAAGAACTTTGGGAAATCTTAGGTGAAAAAAATAGTATACATAAACAATTATTTCCTTCTTGGAATGATTCAATTGCAGAAGAAAATCAAATTCCATTGATTGTTCAAATCAATGGAAAGATGAGAGACCGAATCATCGTACCATCAGGAATTGACGAAAAAGAGGCAGAAAAAACTGCATTGGAAAGCCCCAACGTACAGCGACATCTGGAAGGAAACTCAATAAATAAAATTGTTTACGTACAAAACAAAATCATTAATATAGTTGTGAGTTAGTTTAATGACTAAATTAGATGAAAAATCTCTAGAAATAATAAGCAAAATATCTTTGATTCCATCACTTCCATTCCAAGAACAACAAATTGCTAAATACATCACTGATCTTCTTCGTGAATGGAGAATCTCATATGAAGTTGATCAATTTGGAAATATAATTGCTACACTTCCCGGGGAATCATTAACCGACGGAATTGGATTTGTGGCTCATATGGACCATCCTGGATTTGAAATAGTTCAAATGGAAAATTCTAATTTTATTGCTAAAGCTTTAGGAGGAGTACCAGAATGGACTTTTACAAAAAAAACTCCTGTCAAAATTGTTGGGAATGATAATGAAATAATCAAAGGATATCTGAACGGTCGTTTTGGATCGATTAACGATCGTATGGTTTATGTTCAAACTGATAATGATAAAAAGGTCAATATTTCTGCAGGAGTCATTTTTGATGTAGAAGGTTTTAATATTTCAAATAACACAATTAAAATGTTAGCAGCTGATGACTTAGCCGGATGTTCTGCAATTCTTGCTGCCCTTGAAAGTGCTCGACACCTTAAGCGAAATCAAACAATATATGGAATATTTACTAGAGCAGAAGAAGTAGGTCTAGTTGGTGCTAGGGCGATTGCAAATAATAAAACAATACCAATGGATACATTTATCGTTTCTGTAGAATCCAGTCGTGAATTAGCTAGCGCACATGCAGGAAGGGGACCCGTAATTCGTACTGGTGATGCACTATTCACATTTAACTATGAAGCAGAACAAATCCTATCAATCGCACGCGAAAATCTGGAAAATAATTCAAGCGACTTTCAAGCTCAACGTCAATTAATGAGTGGAGGAGTATGTGAGGCAAGTGCTTTTATAGTAAATGGATATCGTTCTACTGGAATCGCTTTACCACTAAGAAATTACCATAATGCAGGAGAAGAGGAAAATACTTTAGCTGAAGAAATCAATCTTTCAGATTTCTTAAATGCTTCACGAATTATACTTGAAGCATCTCAATCAGTTAACAAAAGACATGAATCAAAAGCTTTGGAACGGTTATCGCAAGTTCCAAAAAATGAACTAATCCGTCTCGAAAAATCCAACAATATTATATCACTATAAGAGCATGTGTGATAAAATAAATGTTTACAAAAACTCCTCGCGGGGTGGAGCAGTGGCAGCTCGTTGGGCTCATAACCCAAAGGTCGGTGGTTCGAATCCACCCCCCGCTACCAGAACACAATTCATTTAATTATGAAAACCATCATGAAGGTCTCACACCTAATGTAACAGATCTTTGAATTACTTCCCCTTCAGAAAAAATTTCGACTTCAATCACATCACCTGGAGAAGTTTTATTATTAAGAAAAACTAATAAATCATCAGCATTTCTAATATCAATTTTGTTAATATTCAAAACGACATCACCTGCTACAAAACCTGCATCTTCAGCAGGGGTATTAGGATAAATAAATGATAGGACTGCACCAGATAAATTTTCCCTAGGCAATACTTCTTTCATCTTAAGTTCTATTTCGTTCGTGATATCGCCAACCCCAACCCCAAGATAAGAATATTCATAAACCCCAATCTCAATCAGGGAAGGAACTACACGTTTTGCGATATCAATTGGAATGGCGAAACCTATACCTACATTTGATCCACCAGAACTGTATATCATATAGTTTACACCTATTGCTTCGCCCTTGTTGTTTAGAAGGGGGCCACCCGAATTGCCTGGATTAATAGCAGCATCAGTTTGAATAACTTCTGTGATTGAATAGGGGCTATCTTTTGCTTGAAATGTTCTCCCTACAGCACTAACAATACCAGTTGTCATTGTATTACGTTGTGCGAATGGATTACCAAGAGCAACAGTCATATGACCAGGAACAACTTCATTACTACTGCCAATAGTGATAGGCTCCAATTCAATTAAATCATCAGCATCAATGATTCTTATAACTGCAAGATCAGAATGAATATCAGATCCAACTATCTCAGCAGAAAATTCTTTACCATCCGACATAACAACGATAATTCTTGAAGCTCCTTCTATAACATGATTATTGGTAACAATATGCCCAAATTGATCCCATGCAAAACCGGATCCTTGACCTAACTCCCGATCAAATTGTTGCAAACTCCAATAATCTACCAGTTTTTCAGTAGTACGAATGCTTACTACCGAATTTTTAGTATCACTATAAATTTTAGATAATATAAGTTCTTGAGCTTCAAGAATCTTTTGAGCATCTTGAAAATCATTTTTTTGGGAATATGAACTCTCGTTATCTTCAGATAAAAGGTCTTTTTTTGAAATTTGAGCATTTTCTAAATTTGAAGATGACAAAACTTGATCATTTGAAGCAATAGGTTCAGATTCGTTCTCAGAATTATTCCCATTAATACATGCAATAAGTGATAAAATTGATATCGCTACAATTGAAAAATATATTCTTTTGCTTTTTATATAGTTCATCAAATAAATCCTGGTAATATCAAAAGTATTGTAATCAATCAAAACGTTTTACATTATAAAACGTTTTGGGGTTAAAAAAGATAGTCTTAGCACTTTATTAAAGTCAAAAAGAGTCAACAAAATAATTACTTTTATGAAGATGGACCATCATTTTGATCTAGTCTTTGTCCGACATCCATCAAAAATTGTTGGACATCAGGTGCTAGTGGTAAAGAATCTTCAAAACTAGCTCCACTTTGAGGAACATCGCTACGATTATCATATTCCTGTTCTAATTGATCCACTAAATTCTTTGCGGCAGAATTGCTTTCCATTTGAACATCTACTTCTTGATATTGTTTGACACCTAATGAATATTCGGGGAAATCTTCATTAATATCATAAAGGGCATTCAAAGCTTCCAACAATCTAGCAGCTCCATTATAGTCCTCTTCTAACTGAAGATACTGAGGAAGGTGAGTCATTATAGAAATTGATTCAATATCTCGGCTAGCTTGTTCTTCATTCATCAGGCCCATTATAGTTGTTGGTCCTTCGTAAGTACTCTGGCGTTGAGTTACTAAATTTGCTAACTTTTCACCTGAACTTCCAGAAGCTTGCCCCGTAAGCAATAAAGGTCTTGTATGGGGGACAGCATTCCACATTGCTCCAACCCTACAGTGTAGCTGCACGTCAAAAAATTCAAACAGCTTCAGTAACGAATCTATATAATCTTCAGCCATATGATGAGGTTCGAGAATGTTTATGAAGATTAAATCAGGAAATCCATCCCTTTGAGCATAAGATATCGATGTGTTTGGTATTGAAACTAGTCGTTCGCCATCCCTTAGATAAGTATTTGGGCGATATCGTGTAAAATCAAAAAAATCACCCGGACGATTTAATTCACCCAATTCCCTAGATTCAAATATTTCTTCCATACGTGCCAAGGTCAGAGTTCCTGCAGAACCTGCATCTACCCAAGGATGTAAAATTGAAATAGCATGAGGTTTGACAAGGTTCGGTATCGGTTCGAAAATTTCAAAAGCTCCAATTTTCATATAAACCTACCTATAAGATCTATTATAACTTTTTAAAACCATTAAATTAACTACCTTCTGATTATATCTTAATGCGGAAAAAATGTGTGCTTTTTTTGATAATTATATTTTACAAACATTAACTTATTCGTTTATTAAAGATGTTAATGCTGCCATATAAAGATTTATGATATAGAATAGTCATAGGAAGGTTAAGCATGCTTGATGAATCAACTATTGAAACCATTCTCCATAGGGGTGTATCTGAAATAATCGAGGAAAAAGAATTTCTAAGATTATTAAATGGTGAAAAAAAATTACGACTTAAGATGGGATTTGACCCCTCTAGTCCTGATATTCATCTGGGTCATGTTGTTGGATTAAAGAAACTGAGACAACTACAAGAACTTGGACATAAAGCGGTAGTTATTGTAGGAGACTGGACTGCACAAATAGGAGACCCTAGTGGACAATCAGTCACTCGACCTATGCTAACGCACGAACAAGTTTCAGAAAATGCAGCATCATACCTGAAGCAATTCTTTAAAGTTGTTGATCGCGACAAAACCGAAGTCTTATGGCAAAGCGAATGGCTTGGAAAATTTACTCTATCTGAAGTCATTCAACTTACTTCAAAATTTACATTAGCGCAAATAATACAAAGAGACGATTTTAAGAAGCGATGGGAAAGTGGAAGACCTATCGCGATAACAGAACTTCTTTATCCTCTTTTACAAGGTTATGATTCCGTGATCGTTAGGTCAGATATTGAATTTGGTGGAACAGATCAAAAATTTAATCTTTTAGTTGGACGCGAATTGCAAGTCATGATGAACCAAATTCCTCAACAATGTCTAATGGTACCAATATTAGTTGGCACTGACGGTATCCAAAAAATGAGCAAGAGTTTAGGAAACTACATTGGTGTTGATGAACCTCCTAATGAACAATATGGGAAAATAATGTCGCTTCCTGATAATCTAATAACTGAATATTTCGAATTATTAACTGATATTTCTCGGAATGATCTAATTGAAATAAAAAATAATATATCCGATCTTTCTAAAAATCCTATGGATATAAAAAAGAGGCTTGGATATGAAATCGTAAAGCAATTCTGGGGCGTTCATGATGCTCAAATTGCAGAAAAACAATTTGAAGATGTATTTCAAAAAAGAGGCATCCCCAATGAAATACCTACAATTATATTTAAAAAAAATCAATCCTCTCAGGAAAACTTGATTTACAACTTTATTCTTGGAAGCGGCAAGGAAATAACTATGGAATCTAATGAACCATTAAATTCCATAGTTACTGCACTCGGTCTCGTCGAAAGTAGAAGTGAAGCTAAAAGATTGCTATCACAAGACGCATTTGAACTTGATGGGCACAAAATATCAAACGATTTTCCCATTCAACATAATTCCGTACTTAAAATTGGCAAAAGAAGGTTTTTTCGTTTCATTGAAATTTCTTAATAGTGGCAACAGCAACATGCCATCAATTTTTCATACTGATAAAACTATTTCCTACTTTATAGTTCAAGCATTTTCGTAGTACAATAATACAGTTTTCTTAAAAGATTTTAGGAGGATCAGTCTATTGAATCTAAGAGTACCCGGACCTACACCTGTTCCTGAAGATATTCGTGCAGCTGGTGCACAACAAATGATTAATCATCGTGGTCCAGAATTTGCCGAACTAATAAATAGTGTTCACAGTGGATTGCAACACATTTTTCAAACAAAACAAGAAGTCTCTATTCTTACTGCATCTGGCACAGGTGCTATGGAGGCGGCTGTTGTCAACTCTTTTTCTCCTGGTGACAAAGTTCTCTCAATCAGTATAGGTGTATTTGGAAACAGATTCGCCCAGATTGCTGAAATTTATGGTGCTGAAATAGTAAAACCCACCATTCCATACGGTTCAGCAGCTGATCCTGAATTAATAAAAAATGAATTAGAAAAAAACCCCTCTATTAAAGGTGTACTTGTTACTCATAACGAAACATCAACAGGTGTAACTAATGACATCAAGTCAATTGCAAAAGTGGTAAAAAGTTTTGATAAACTTCTTTTGGTTGATGCTATAAGTAGTTTAGGTTGCATCCCTTTGCCAACTGATGAATGGAACTGCGATGTGGTAATATCAGGTTCTCAAAAAGGATTCATGGTGCCTCCAGGATTAGCTTTTGGAGTCCAGAGTGATGCTGCTCTTTCAGCTTCAAAAACAGCGACTATGCCTCGATTTTATTTTGATTTTGAAAGACATACTTCTTACTATCATAGAGGCCAAACACCTTGGACTCCTGCGGTTTCGATATTTTATGGACTTGATCTCGCTTTAAAGAAGATGTTAAACGAAGGCTTAGCTAATATTTTCACTCGTCATGAAAAAACTGCTTCTAAAGTTAGAAGTGCGGTTAAAGAGATTGGTTTGAAATTATTTGCCGAAGATGAGCAATCTGCTTCAAATACAGTAACTTCTGTTAGAATTCCTGAAAGTGTAGATGCCAAAAGACTCCTTGGTTTATTAAGAACAGAGCACAATATCGTACTAGCCGGAGGGCAAGCCGATTTAGACGGAAAAATATTTAGAATTGGCCATCTTGGATACGTAGAAGAAAAAGAAATTGACGAAGTAATTGAAAAACTTAAAGTTGTACTCCCTGAAGTGGGATTTTAATTAGATATTAATAAGTCTGGAGATACCTTTGAGAATACTTATTGCTGACCCTATTCATGAAATTGGAATTGAATTTTTACAACAACAAAATGATATTGAAGTAATAGTGCCTTCTGAACGTTTGACCAATAATACTCTCCTCAATTTCATAAGTGACGTAGAAGGAGTAATTATCCGAAGTGAATCACAAATAAATGAGGAGGTAATTCTTGCCGCAAAAAAATTAAGAGTTATCGGACGTGCAGGAGTAGGTATTGACAACATCAATATTACATCAGCAACAAGTAATGGTATTGCAGTCGTCAATGCTCCAACTGGAAACATAATTGCTGCAGCTGAACATACCATAGCCATGATGTTGGCATCAGCTCGTCACATTCCCAAAGCAGATGCCTCATTAAAAGATCAACTTTGGAATCGTTCGCAATTTATGGGCATTCAAATACTTAACAAAACTTTGGGCATAATTGGACTAGGCAGAGTGGGAACTGAGGTAGCCAGAATGGCTTTAGGGTTAAAAATGAAAGTGATTGGATGTGACCCATTTGTTACTGAAGAACGAGCAAACCGAATAGGAGTTGAACTAGTTGAATTTGAACAATTGCTCCCTAAGTCAGACTTTTTAACAATTCATACACCCTTAACTGATCCCTCTCAGTATCTTATAGGTAAAGATGAAATAGAAAAGCTTAAACCCGGAGCAACTATTATTAACGTAGCAAGAGGTGGATTAGTGGACGAAAACGCATTAATGAGAGCTCTTGATGAAAATAAACTAGCTTCGGCAGCTATAGATGTATTTAAGGAAGAACCCCCTGAAGATTACACTTTAGCTAAACATCCAAAAGTTATTGCAACTCCACACCTCGGAGCTTCAACAAACGAAGCTCAATCTGATGTTGCAATCGAGGTTGCAGAACAAGTACTTGCAGTTTTAAGAGGACAACCTGCATCAAACACTCTCAACGCACCTTTCTCTTCTCGGGAAGGCGATGAGGATATCGCACCGTATATGCAAGTTGCCGCAACAATAGGAAAAATCGCAATCCAACTAGCTTCAGGACAAATTCGAAGCATAGGAATTGAGTATACTGGAAATATTGCCAGCTACAACACTGATGGAATCAAGGCTGCCGCTTTGGTCGGACTATTACAACATGTAACTAATTCACGTGTAAGTTTAGTAAACGCTTTGTTACTTGCCGACCAAAGAGGATTAGATATCGTTGAAACACATAATTCTTCAACTACTGAATATGTAAATTTACTTACAATCCGAATAAATACAGATAATGGTAGTGTTGTGCTTGCCGGATCTAATGTTAGAGGAAACACTCACATACTGCGTGTTAATGATTATCACTTCGATACAACTATTGATAGCCCACACCTTTTGTTCGTTGAAAACATCGATAGACCTGGTGTAATAGGTGGAATTGGAGCAATCGCAGGCAAAGCCGATATTAACATAAGCTTTATGGTACTAGGACGATTGGCACCGCGAGGTCATGCTATGATGATACTTGGTATAGATGAGTTTATTCCATCGACAGCAAGAGAAGAATTAGAAAAGTTCCCAGGAATTACTAACGTTCGAGCAGTTAGTCTGTAATAGAAATAAATTCAAAGACGAATTTATTTCTATTAGTGCAAATGTCAAAATTCTCTATTATCATAAGTTATCATCAGCTGGGAGATTCATTTTATGAGCCCTAAAGCTACTTTGTATTTCTGTAAGAATTGTGGTTCCGAAAATTCTAGGTGGATGGGATTTTGCCACGTTTGTGGAATGAATGAACCACTTGTAGAAGCACCAACTCATCCTGAAAATATTAATAGTAATGTTCATTTATCCCCTAAACCAATCTCTAGTGTTACTTCCAACGATGTCAAAAGAATTGAATTTGCCTCTCATGAAATAAATCGTGTATTTGGTGGAGGCATTGTCCCAGGTTCAATAATTCTGATGGCTGGAGAACCAGGTATAGGAAAATCTACAATTCTACTTCAATTGGCTAACGAATTAACTTTCAATACAAATTCCACCGATAATCCTATTCTCTATGTTTCAGGAGAAGAATCTATAAATCAGATTAAATTACGTTCTGATCGAATCGAAATCGATCAGAAGAACATATTAGCTTTGGGAGAAACAAGCGTCGAACATGCAATCCAAGTTATGAATTCTATTAAGCCCAAATTCGTGATCATAGATTCCATACAAACAATTTTTAGTGAATCCCTTTCATCGACTTCAGGAACAGTACAACAACTAAGAGAATGTTGCAGATTGTTAACATTATGGGGTAAAGAAAACGACACTCCAATAATATTCTCAGGTCATGTAACTAAAGAAGGTGATATTGCTGGCCCAAAAGTATTAGAACATATGGTTGATGTAGTTTTGCATCTAGAAGGGGATACTCTTGGAATTTATAGACTTCTTAGAAGCTCAAAGAATAGATTCGGTTCAAGTGACGAAATTGCACTTTTTGAAATGCGTGCAAATGGATTAATTAATATTAATGACCCATCAAGTGCAATTCTTTCTTCACGCTCAGGTCCAAGTGCTGGATCTATAATAGCTCCAATTATTCAAGGTAGCAGACCAATGCTTGTTGAAGTTCAAGCATTGAGTTCTAATACAAATAGTCCAAATCCCAGACGATTAGCAAGTGGAATTGATCAAAGTAGACTTTTAATGATTTCTGCTGTTTTATCTAAAAGAACAAAGATTCCAATTCTTAATCAAGATATTATAGTGAATATCCCAGGGGGATTCAGGACAAGTGAACCCACAATTGATTTACCAGTAGCATTGGCAATAACGTCCTCTTTTACTGGAATAACTCCAGCAACCGACATATCAGCCATTGGGGAAATCGGATTAAATGGCGAACTAAGACCAGTTCAGCAAATACAACGAAGATTACAGGAAGTTATCAGACTTGGAATCCCTAAAATTCTTGTTCCTACTAGAGGAGAAAAACTTCAAAGTGATGAAATCGATATAATTACTGTGAATACCTTATCTGAAGCAATAAATGCTATTGAAATTATGCCTTAATCGCAAAAAGAGGAGATGGATCAACAGAATGAATAAACTTTTAAAGAATAAAGAAACTGAACTCAAATCGATACTAAAGGATATGGAATCAGTGATAATCGCTTACTCTGGAGGAGTAGACAGCGCACTGTTAGCATTTATGGCAAATAAATCACTTGGCAATAAAGCATTAGCAATCACAGCTTTATCACCTTCATTAGCATCTTACGAATGTGATGAAGCAGTCAATTTTGCTAAAGAATATTCAATACAACACATGATTATTCATACAAATGAAATGGATAATCCGTCATATGTAGAAAATTCTCTAAATCGCTGTTACTTCTGTAAAGATGAACTATACAAAAAGCTACACGTTGTAGCGAAAATGAAAAATTACAAATGGGTAGCTTCGGGAACAAATGTTGACGACTTAGGAGACTTTAGACCTGGAATTCAAGCTGGAAAAGAACACTTGATTCGCAATCCCCTGGTAGAAGCAAAGTTCACAAAAAAAGATATCCGTGAACTTTCAAAAATCTATCATCTTCCTACTTCAGAAAAGCCTGCCCAACCATGCCTTGCGTCGAGAATTCCATACGGAAATAGTGTAACTATAGATTCCCTGAAAAAAATCTCTAGATCTGAAAAGTATTTAAAAGAATTAGGCTTTCGTCAATTACGAGTCCGTCATTTAGATGATATTGCAAGAATAGAAATTAGTGATCAAGATATCTCATTAATTGTCAGGGAAGATATAAGAAACAAAATAATCGATAAATTCAAAGAAATTGGCTATCAATATATCACATTAAACTTAGAAGGCTTCCGTTCTGGTTCGTTAAACGTAAAAACAAGTTAAAATTTAAATTTATAATAAGAAGGTAAAATGCAAGTAGGTTACTTTTCTCTTATTGGCGGAGTAAGTGGGGATATGCTCCTTGGTGCATTAATTGACTTGGGGGTTGAAACAAGCTTAATTAATTCTGCAATAAAAAAACTTGATCTGGATTGTTCAATAAACTCAGAAATTGTACAAAAAGGAGGAGTTAAAGCTACAAAAGCAATTGTAAACCTAGGAAATCATGAAAATACTAAATTCACTTGGAATGACTTTAAATCTATTATTAATTCAAGTTCCTTAAACAAAGGTATCCAAAAAAAGTGCATTGAGATCATCTCATTAATAAGTAAAGCCGAAAAAATGGCTCATAAAACCTTTGAAGAGGATACTCATTTGGAAGAGTTAGGATCAATTGACACTCTTATAGATATTGTTTGTACTATTGTTGGCATTCAAAGTTTAAACCTTGAAAAAATCTATTCGTCTCCATTACCTTTTCCCAGTGGATCAATAAAAACTCAACATGGGCAAATACCTGCATCATCTCCAGCAACAACAAATATAGCCCTTATACAAAATGCTACTTTTAAAATGTCAACTAATACACATAATATTGAATTAGTTACACCTACTGGAGCAGCACTTATAACATCAATAGCTGAATTCAGTGAACCAACCTTTCAAATTAACAAATTTGGCTACGGGGCCGGCTCAAGAGAATTGGAAAACATACCCAACATTGTCCAACTACTTATAGGTCAACAAACACCAAGTAGCAATAAAATCTTACATCTTGAAACAAATATTGATGATACTAATCCACAAATAATTGGGTATATCCAGGAGAAACTTTTTCAACATGGTGCATTAGATGTTTGGGTAGTACCGATACAAATGAAAAAAGGACGTCCAGGAATAATTTTAAACGCTTTAATTAAATCCGAAGAAGAACAAAAAATATCAGAATTGATTTTACGAGAAACATCAACCTTAGGTATTCGAAAACGATTTATAGACCGACTAGAAGCAAAAAGAGAAATACGAAATTTTCATACTCGTTTTGGAATTGTATCTGCAAAAATTAAATGGATTGAAAATGAGATAATCTCAATTTCACCTGAATATGAAGAATGCAAAGAAATAGCAGAAAATAATAATATCCCTTTAATAAAAGTGCAGAAATTAATTGAAGAAGATGCTTGGAATATAACTAACTCGTCCAAATAGATTTCATTATCCTACCTTTTTATTGAGCTATGTATTGGTGCTTTAGCAAAAAGAATGAAGACTGCACCCAAAAAACATCCTACTGCAAAAACAAAAAAAGCAATATCATAATTACCCGTTGAATCGTAAATCCAAGTTGCAAAAACAGGAGCAAACCCCATTCCTACAAGATTCAATGGTGCAAAAGTTCCTCGAATTGCCCCTTGAAATTTTCTCCCATAGTAATTAGACCACATAACATTTTGCAATACCGGTGGACCACCAGCACCAATCCCATAAATAATTACATAGAGAAAAATTAAAACTATATTATCTGCAATTACTAATATAAAAAGGCCTAAACTAGCAATTAAAAAACACAAACCAGATAAATATCTGATTTCAAATCGATCAGCAAGAATGCCCCAAGGAATTTTTGCTGTCATAGCAACAAAACCAAAACTAGTAGCTGCAACAGTTGCCATTCCAATCCCTAAATTTTTATCGGTCAAATATGGAACTTGATTAAGAAGCGTGGCACCAATAGACATTGTCATCAGATTGAATGAAAGAATTAATAACCACAGTGATGGGGTTTTAGAAGCCTCCTTTACGGTCCAGCTTATTTCTAAATCAGCAGCAGATGGTATATCACGATTATCATCAACTTTAGTTTCACCATCAGGAAGAAGATTCATATCTTCAGGTTGTCTTCTCATATATAAAAATGACAATGGAACAATGCTTATTAAAGTAATAAATCCTAATATTACCCAGGCGTTCTCCCAGCCATATTTTTCAATAAGAAAAGTATTTAAAGGAATGAAAAATACACCTCCACCTGAAACTCCCATCGCGTATATGGCAGTAGCTCTACCGCGATACTTTACAAACCATTTAGAAACTATTGGTCCAGCAATTATTTGTCCCCCTAAAAGTGCCTGGCCAAATCCCCATACAATTCCAAATGCTAAGTAAAAATGCCATGCATCCTTAACTCCCCAAACAGCAAAACATCCAATTCCCGCTGCAATTCCTCCCATGGTGTATAGAATACGGGGTCCGTTTTTTCTTTCAACAAAAGGACCTAAAAGTGGTCCCGTGAACGCCATGACAACCGCTCTAACCGGTGAAAACCAAGCTAAGGAAGTACGTGACCACCCAAGACTAGTGGTCATTGGTTTTAAAAATACGCCAAGACCATAGCCACCAATACCTGCAGAACAAAACGTTCCAAGGAAAGTAACAAGAACAATTAACCATCCATGAAAAAACAATGATCGTGGACGAGTACGCGAAGAATAATCTGACATTGAATACCTTTAAAATATGGAGAACAGAAATAAAATTAAACTAAAAGAGAAAAATGCCCCCATAGAAACAGTATCAATTTAGGGGCTTTTTTCT
>CEUZ01105886.1_pt1 | contig 16151 bp, 14 predicted proteins | sample 361511 | NCBI WGS metagenome assembly CEUZ01 (sample SAMEA2622822, study PRJEB7988) | marine metagenome | biome: marine biome (ENVO:00000447); feature: surface water layer (ENVO:00002042); material: "saline water (ENVO:00002010), including plankton (ENVO:xxxxxxxx)" | depth 5 m
TCTTTTAAATCATAAAGAGATTTAATGCCTAAAGCTTTTAAATGCTCTCCACCAACGGATGAGTATTCAATGTCAGATCTTGAAGTTTTAAGCTGCGCAATGACTTTTGAAGCTAGTTTATCTCCCGAAGGTTCTCCGGTTAATACAAATATTTTTTTCATTTTACAGTAATGAACATTTTGCTTTTATTAGCAAAAATAATGCATTTTTTTTGTTCTAAAAAAACATTTTGCATACTTTTTAATACAATCCCTTTAAGTCCAGCAGATTTACACTTGGTTAAAGTTTTGTAACCTACTGTAGGTAAATCAATTCTTAAATCTTGTTTTTTCTTTGGAAACTTAACTAAGACACCTTTGTTTGTAAATTTTTTTCTTTTACATCTCTCAAGCATTTTTTGAGTACCACCCTTTCCTTCGATAGCAATTACTTTTTTGTTTCTAACTACAGCGCCTTGACTAAAAGTATATTTTCCTAATCTATTTAATGTATCAATCGCTTTTTTTATATCAGCTTTATCATCCATATTAGGTTTTGTTTTTGAGTAATTTCCTTTTTTTAAAGTTAATTCGGGGTTGAATGTAAGCGAATTGATTGTATTTATCCCTTTTTGTTTTAAGATTTTTATAATCTCTTTTAAAATAGCCGCATCTCCTAATCTGGCTTTTCTAATTATTCGAGGTATGTAATAAACACCTTTAAGATCTAGCTTAATTTTAGAAAAATTTGGTTTTTTAACTTTTCCTGCAAATAATACTTTTTTACATTTATTATTTTTTAAAATGCTAATAATTTTACCAAATTGTCCTAAAGAAACACTATATGAATTCTTATCTTTTTTAAACTTTCTTCCTTTGGTTAAATCAATGATTAAATAATTTAAATTTTTATTTTTAATTTTTTTTAAAATTTGAATTGGAAACTCAGTTTCTCCAAATATTAACCCTATCATCATTCAGTCTGCGGTGTGCAAATAGGTCTTTTTTTATCTTTAGATATAAATTTTATAACCTCTGCAACTAAATCATTTCCTTTATATTCTCCATTAATCTTACTTAAATTTTCATGAAGATTTTTTGATGAAAAAATTTTCTTAAATGCTGTATCGAGTTCCATAATTTTTTTATTTTCATATTTTTTTCTTTTTAAACCAATAATATTAATACCTCTTAAATAATTTCTATTTCCAAAAGAAAGACCAAAAGGTATCACGTCTTTTAACACTCCGGTCATTCCTCCGATCATTGCTAATCTGCCTATTCTTGTAAATTGTTGAACTGCCGAATTTCCTCCTATAACAACAGAATCTTCAATTGTTACATGTCCTCCTAAAGGTACATTATTTGCGATCACAACATTATTTCCAACTTTGCAATCGTGTGCAACATGTGATGAAATCATTAATAAACAATTATTTCCTATAATAGTTTTTCCTCCACCACCTTCTGTCCCTGGATTTATTGTTACATATTCCCTAATTGAATTATTTTCACCAATTTCTAGCGATGTTAATTCCCCTTTATATTTTAAATCTTGCGGTGAAGTACCTATGCAAGCAAAAGGAAAAATTTTTGTTCCTTTTCCTATATTTGTATTTCCTTCAATATGGACATTTGAAATTAACTCAACACCATCGCTGATCTTAACTTTTGGTCCTATATAACAAAATGGACCTATTTTTACATTTTTCCCAATTATTGCTTTTTTATCTATAACACTTGAATTATGTATCATTTATCCCTATCAACAATTGTTGCAGACCACTGTGCATCGGCCATTATTTTTTCTCCTACTTTTGCAATTCCTTTGTATTTCCATACGCGTCCGTGAGACCTTATAGCTTCAATATCTAAATGAAGTTCGCAATCAGGAAAAACTGGGTTTCTAAATCTTGCTTTCTCAACACTCATTAAATACACCAGTTTGTTTTCATATTCTTTTTTATCAATACCATATGCAGTTAGAGCAGCTGCGGCTTGTCCAAAGGCTTCTACTATTAATACGCCAGGCATAACAGGTTGACCCGGAAAATGCCCTTGCACAAAAAATGAATTTTTTCTTACATTTACAATTGCTGTTGCAGATTTTAGATGAACTATATTAATTAATTTATCTAGCAACAACATAGGTTCTCTATGAGGTAATAAACTTTCTATTTTTTTTTTATCTATTGAACTATTTTTCATTTATTTTTTTCTTTGTTTTACAAATTCTTTTAGAGAAACGGCAGGATAACCCATGATCTGATTGTTATCAGGAATATCATTTATAACTCCACTGCCTCCACCTATTTTAACATTGTTTCCTATCTTCAAATGACCTGATATTCCAGCTTGGCCACCTATAACAACATTGTTTCCAATAGAGGTGCTTCCAGCAAATCCAACTTGACCCGCAATCATACAATTATCACCAATTTGTACGTTATGTGCCACATGAACTTGGTTATCAAGAAAAGTGTTTTTTCCAATAATTGTATCAGATAAAGATCCTCTATCTACTGTGCTGTTAGCTCCAATTTCTACACCTTCTTTTAAAATAACTTTACCAACGTGAGGAGTTCTAATATTTTTATTTTTAATTGGTATGAAACCAAATCCTTTTATTCCAATTTTTGTTCCATCTTGAATACAAACGTTGTCATAAATAAATGAATTTTTAATAGTAACAAGATTACCAATAATACAGTTTTGTCCAATATTAACATTACTTTCAATAACAGAATTGCTACCAACTAAAGAGTTTTCTCCAATTTTGACATTTTTTCCAATTAAGACATTCCTTCCAAATTTTACTTTGGGATATAAATCTTTAATCTTTTCCGATGGTAGCAAATTTTCATCTGGAAAATCGATATCAGCATTTGGATAAAACATTTTTGAAGCTTGGGTGACTGCAAACAAAACATTTTTCACATGTATTTGTATACAATTAGTAGGAAGAAATTTTGAAAGATTGGGAGAAGTTATACAAGCAGCAGCTTTAGTTTTAAGAGATATGTTTTTATATTTGCTTGAATTTAAAAATGTAATATCTTTTTTGCTAGCTTGATCTAAAACTGCAAAACCATGTATTTCAAAATTATTTAATTTTGGAGAGTTATCGATGTGTCCAATAGCTTTTGTTATCTCCTTTAAAGGGAAAGGACCCTTTTTTTCAAAAAACTGATTTGTTCCCATTTTATTTTAATTTTAGTGAAGGAAGATCTTTATTTAATTTTTCAACAATTAAATTTGTAATATCAACAGCTTGCGAACCACCAAGAGTAAATTTTTTATCTAAAATTACTGAAATATTGTTTTCTTCAATATAAGCACTTAAAATTGGATCAAGCTTATTAAGTAATTGTTCCCTAGCGCTTGCTCTAAGTGTTGCAACACTTTCAAATGATTTTCTTCTTTCTATTTGATATTTTTTAACTTTTTCTCTTAATTTATCAGATTTGGTTTTATAATCTTCTTTTGATAAGGTGCTTTTCTTTGATAATAAATCCTCTTCTTCTTTTTTAAGTTTTTTTTCTTCAGCAGAATATATTTTTTGATTCTGAGAAAATGTCTTTTTTAAATGTTCTTGGGCAGCTTTGCCTGCTTTACTGTTGTTTAAAACATATTTTATATCTACCACAGCTATTTTTTCCTCCGCAGATGCATAACTACAAATAAGTACAAGAAAAGTAACTACAAAAAATTTTACAAAATATTTCATTAAAACGATGTTCCTAATCTAAAGTTAAAAGTTTCCGTTGCGTCATTAGAATGTTTAGTTAAATCTTGAGCTATAGTAAAACTAAGAGGTCCAACAGCAGTCCATACATTAGCGCTTACCCCTACAGAAGATCTAATTTTGTTTGTATCATCGATATCTGAACTATAGTCAACATGCCATAAGTTAGCATTATCCATAAATATGCTTATATCAGTTCTTGTTTCTTCCGGTAGCAAATTAGGTAATTGTGCTTCAAATCCTAAGGCAGTTGCATAGTTGCCTCCTATATAGTCATCTCCATCTTTAGGCCCTATTTTTCTTGTCTGGAAACCTCTTATTCTTTTAGGTGGTAAAAATAATCTACTAGTTAATCTAACATCTTCATTATCCACAGCATGAATTGAACGAGCAAAGAATTTTATAGAACCAATTAGATCTTCAGAAAATGCATGATAAGCACTAGATTCTAATCCATTTAAAAGAGCTGATGATTCTTGAATTATTGGTAATGATTGAAGAAATTTGGTTTTATGGCCAGAAGTTGGTTGAAACCTTTGGTTTCTTTTATCTACTGTAATTCCATATGCAAAATCAAGATTTGTAAATGTACCATCCATCTTTTTAATTTCATTTGATGCAGAACTTTGTACTTCTATATCTTCGAGTGATAAATTAAGTGAAGGAGAAAGATATACATTTTCATATTGTTCAAATTCTGTACCTAGTTGAAATCCTGTTTTCGTAGTTTCGTATCCTGAAGTTTCAATTAAATCTGAAGCCGAAATTTCCATACCAGCAAATACAGAATTATTAGTAAATTTATAATTTGGATTTCTTACGAAAAAATTTCCACTGACTTTTTCTTCAGATATATTTGCAGCAGCCTCAAGTTGTATACCTCTACCAAGCCAATTATTTTCAGTTACTGATGCCATAACTGATGTACCATCTGTTCCCACACCAGCCCCGGCTGAAATTTCACCTGTAGCTCTTTCAGTTATAGATATTTCTAAAATTTTTAAATTTGGAGAAGAGCCTTCAATTATTTTAGAATCCACCTGACCAAAAATATTTCTTGCTTTAAGTCTATTAACAGACTTGGTAACAAGCAAAGCACTATAAGGATCTCCTTCATCAACAATTAATTCCCCCCTTATAACAGAATCGTTTGTCACATTGTTTCCAACTATATTAACTCTTTCAATAGTAAATTTTTCACCTTCATAAATATGGACCAAAACATCTATTCCATTTGTATCATTTAAAGTTTCTGTTATGCCATGATTAATAAACTGCAACTCTTTTTGTTGACTTAATTCATCTATTTTTTCTAAAATTTTGGTTAATTTTCTTTGAGAATAATAATCGCCTACAACTTTATTAAATTCTTTTTCTAATGATGCAAATGCATTTTGATCAAGTTCTTTTGCTATATCTAAAGAAAATTTATTAAATGTATATCTTTTACCGGCGTTAATCGTATAAGTTAAAACGAAACCTTCTCCTTCCGAATATTCAACATTGCTAGATGAAATATCAACTTCATAATAACCTTTATTTTTATAATAATTTTTAAGTAATCTTTTGTCTAAATCAATTCTGCCTTTGTTTAAATAAACATTTTTTGAAAGAAATTTCCAAAAAGCACCTTCTTGGGACGTAATTATATCTCTTAATCTTTTATCTCTAATTTTTTTATCTCCGAGAAAATATATTTTAGAAATTTTTGCTTTATCACCTTTTTCTAATGTATAAATCAAATTAACTTTATTATTTTCTAATTGTTCTATATCTAAATCAATTTCAATAAAATAAAATCCCAATTGTCTGTAAAACTCTTTAACTTTATTTATATCTGATTTAACATAAGCGTTTAAAAAAGAAGTATTTTCTCTTAGTGTTAAAAAATCAATTAGAGCTTCTTTATATTTACTTGCTTTTTCACCATTAAAAACTACTTCATTTATAATTGGATTCTCAGATACTAATATTGTCATTTTTCCATCTTTTAATTCAACTGATATATCTGAAAAATAATTAGTATCGTAAAGTTTTTTTATTAATGAATTAATTTGCATTGATTCATAATTCTCACCAATATTTATATCCCCGAAAATCAAAATTGTTTCTGCCGAAATTCTTTTGTTTCCTTTAACTTCAACTTTTGTTACGACTTCTGAAAAGGATTTTGTAATTAAACAAGTAAATGTTATCAAAAAAGCAAAAAATAATATTTTAAAATTCCTCATATTTATCATCTTACACACATAGAAATAGTTTTCAATCTAGCCCAATTATCTGCAATTTTTATATCTTTTAAAGTGTTTGATTTTCTTCTAGCATATTTTTTGAAATCTTTATCTTTAAATATTTTATTTATGGTTCTTACTATATCTAAAAACCCTATTTTATTGTTTAAAAACAGGTTAACTAAAACTTCATTTGAAGCATTTACTATGGTTGGAGCTAATAATCCTGAGTTTAAACTTTTATTAATCAGTTTAACTGATGGAAACCTTCTAAGATTAACGTTTTGGAAGTTTAGCTGATTTAATTTTTTTATATCAATATTTTTAATGTTTAAAGCACGATTTTTTTTACCGTAAAGAGTATTTGATATTGGTATTTTCATATCTGTGTTGTACAAAATCATTTTTATTAAACCGTTTTTAAATCTAATTATGGAATGTACGTAAGATTGTGGATGTATCATTATTTTATATTTTTTTTTATCAAACTGAAAAATTTTATAAGCTTCTATAACCTCAAAAACTTTATTCATTAAATTTGCTGAGTCGGTTGATATTTTTTTTCCCATTTCCCAATTTGGGTGTTTAATAGCTTGATTAGGTTTGACATTTTTTAATTTTTTTAATGATAAATTTAAAAATGGTCCTCCTGATGCAGTAATTATTACTTCTTCTACCTCGTTGTCCGTTACGTCTTTGGTAAGTTCTTTAATTGAAAAATGTTCAGAATCTACTGGCAAAATTAAAGTTTTATTTTTTTTTATTTCTTTAGATATAAGATTCCAAGCACAAATTATGGATTCTTTATTTGCTATTGCAACAGTTTTACTATTTTTTATAGCTTCAAGTGTTGGTTCTAGACCGGCAATACCGACTATTGATGACATAGTGTAATCTAATTTCTTTGAAACAATTTTATCTATTGAGACATTGCCAGCATAAACTTTTGTATGTGTATTTTTTAAACTAGATTTTAATTTGTCGTAAAATATATTATTTCTAATTAAAACATTTTTGGCTTTGACATCCTTTGCTTGTTTAATAAGTTTTTTATAATTATTATTTGCAGATAATAATATTACATCAAAATTATTTTTATCTTTTTTTATAATATCCAAAGTTGATTCACCAATTGAACCGGTAGATCCAAGTATTGCTATTTTTTTTTTCATAATGGATAACTTATTAATATAGTAGGTAAAGCAAAAATTATTCCGTCAATTCTATCAAGCATACCTCCGTGTCCAGGGAGAATATTTCCTGTATCTTTGACTTTAGCTAATCTTTTAAAATATGAAATAATTAAATCACCTATTTGACACGCGAATGAAATAAGTAAACTAAATAAGATAAGATCTTTAGTTATACTTTCTTTCATTACAATGCCCCATATAACTAAAAAAAATACTGAAAATAAAAATGAACCAATGCTGCCAGAAACAGTTTTTTTTGGACTAATTTTTGTTAATTTTTTTCCGCCAATTTTTTTTCCTACTACGTATCCGCCCACATCAGAAGAAATACAAATAAATAATATAAATAGTACTAATTCTATTCCTTCCTGGATCTTTATTACATAAGCAGTATATGAAAATAGAAAAATAAATAAGAGACTACAAAATATTGGTAAAATTATTATAGGTTTTCTTTTCCAAATTTTTTTACTTAAATTAATAAACTCAATCCAGCAAATCAAGGAAACAATTGTTAAAAACAACAACCATGAAAAGTTACTGAAAAAAAGACATACAACAACTAATGTTATTAATGCAATCGATGTATATATTCTTTTTTTTAGCTCTTTAGTCATTAACATCACCGTAATTTCTTTTAATACTATAAAATTTACTTATAATTTTATTAAAATCGTTTTCTTTAAAATCAGGCCATAATTTATCAATAAAAAAAATTTCTGTATATGCTAATTGCCATAACAAAAAATTACTTAGTCTTTTTGTTCCTCCAGTTCTAATTAATACATCTGGATGAGGTATATTTTTTGTATAAAGTTTATTCTCAAAAATATATTCGTTGATTTTTGTATGTTTATTTTTAACAAGCTGCTTGCACGCATTAATAATTTCTTCTTTAGACCCATAATTTAACGCGAGGTTCAAAGTAATTTTTTTATTTTTTGATGTTTTTTTTTGTATAAACTTAATAATCTTGCCTATGTCTTTAGGTAGACCTTTTTTCTTACCAATAATATTTACTTTAATCTCTTGTTTAATTATTTTTCTTAAATTCTTTTTTAATGATTTTCTTATAAGATCAAAAAGAAAGTTGACTTCACCTTTTGGTCTTTTCCAGTTTTCTGTTGAGAAAGTATAAAGAGTTAGATATGGGATTCTTTTTTTTATTGATGTTTTAATTGCAGTTTCAACAGATTTTATTCCTTTTAAATGACCGTAATTTCTAGATTTATTTTTTTTTAAACCCCATCGCCCATTACCATCCATTATTATAGCGACATGATTCAGTTTATTCATACAGTCATTATTTCTTTTTCTTTAGTCTCAAGTTTTTTTTCTAAATCTTCTATCTTTTTATCTGTAAGATTTTGAATTTTTTTTTCAAAATTTTTAAAATCGTCTTCTCCTATTTTTTTATCTTTAAGTTCTTTTTTTAATGAATCGTTTGCATCCCTTCGTATATTTCTAATTGATATTTTTGCTTTTTCAGCTAATTCGCCCATAATTTTTTTTATTTCTTTTCTTCTTTCTTCATTGAGACTTGGAATGGGTATTCTTAACAATTGCCCATCAATTTGTGGATTGATTCCAAGATTTGATTTTTTAATGGCTGAATCAATTAAGGTGACATTATTTTGATCCCATACTTGAACATTGATAGATCTCGGGTCGGGTGTTGAAATTGTAGCTAATTGATTCACTGGCATAAGCTGTCCATATACATCAACTTTTATGATATCTAACATTGCTGCATTAGCTCGTCCGGTTCGCAGAGATGACAGATCACTACTAAAAACCTCAAAGGCTTTTATCATTTTAGAATTACAATTTTTTAATATTTCTTCTGATGTCATTATATTTATAAGCCCTCCCCTACTTTAAATCTAATGAAATTTTTTATTTCAATTTTATTTTTGCTAGAGAATTCATTAATAATATCTTTAACTTTTTTTTTGGGTTCCATAATCCAATTTTGATTAAGTAATGTATTTTCTTCTACAAATTTATTTAGTTTACCAATACTAATCTTTTCTATAATTTTAGAATCCTTTCCAGTACTTTTCAATTCTTCAATGATAATTTCTTTTTCCTTTTTTAGTAAATTTTCATTTAAATCATTTTTATCTATAGCTATAGGTGAAGAAGCAGCTATATGCATAGCTATTTGTTTTCCTAAATTTAAGATTTCTTCATTTGAGTTATCTGTTTTTAAACTTAATAATACGCCCAACTTACCAATATTCTTTTTTAAAGGAGAATGTGTGTATGAAAAATTAAGTGATTTATTTTTTTCAATAAAAGCGCTTCTTCGTATAGTTATTTTTTCTCCAATTTTAGAAATTAGAGACAATAAATTTTCTTCCACCTTTTTTTTATTTTTCATTTCTGTAGATAAAATTTTTTCCATTTTTCCAGATTTTTCTAATGCTATTTTAGATAATTCTTCAGAAAATTTTATAAATTCTTCATTTTTTGCAACAAAATCTGTTTCGCTATTAATTTCTATAATTGAGAAATTGTTATCTTTTTCATGAATACAAACTAGACCTTCTGCAGCAACTCTTCCCATTCTTTTGTTGGCTTTTGCTATTCCTTTTTTTCTTAGTAGTTCAATTGATTTTTCAATATCTCCATTAGTTTCTTCAATAGCAATCTTACAATCTTTAAAGCCTACACCTGTAATTTCTCTTAATTCCTTTACTTTGTCTAATAAGTTCTCTGAGGGCATTTTAATTTTTATTATTTATCTTTTTTTGAAACTAAAGATTTGGTTGCTAAAGATTTTATTTTCGAAAAAACTGAAGTTGTTTTTTTATTTTTTATTTTTTCTTTAGTTTTTACATCATTCTTTTTTGTGGATTCTTTTAATTCTTCTTTTTGATTAATTGGTTTTAAAGGAGTAGAATCTTTGGTAGTTATATTTTTTTGCGCGTCCAATATAGTTTGCTTTATTAATTCTGAATACAAATTTATAGCTCTTCTAGCATCATCATTACCAGGTATAGGAAAATTTATCCCCGTTGGATCAGAATTGGTATCAACAATGGCAACTATAGGTATATTTAATTTTTTTGCTTCGTTTACTGCTAATGCTTCAACGTTAACATCAATAATAAATATCATATTAGGTATTTTTTTCATATCTGCTATCCCTCCTAGTGATCTTTCTAGCTTGTCACGTTCTGTACCTAATTTTAATAATTCTTTTTTGGTGAAGCCTTTGTTTTCTTTTTTTAAATCATCAGACAATCTTTTATATCGTTTAATTGAATTAGAAATTGTTTTCCAATTAGTTAGCATTCCTCCAAGCCAACGATGATTTACATAAAATTGTGAAGTATCTTTAGCTAATGCTGAGATAGTATCTGTAGCTTGCTTTTTTGTTGAAACAAAAAGTATTTTTCCTCCTGAAGAAATACATTTGTGTACTTCCAACAAAGCAGCATTTGTCATTTCTAAAGTTTGAACTAAATCTATGATGTGTATTGAATTTTTTGAACCAAAAATGTAGTCCTTCATTTTTGGATTCCATCTAAAAGTCTTGTGCCCTAAATGGACACCAGCTTCAAGTAATTGCTTTATAGTAACAGTCGGTAATTTCATAATTTTCCGGTTATTCCACCACAGTTTCTTTCCACTTAAGGACCGGAGGTTTTTCAACCAAAAACTGTGTGCGTATTTTAGTGTGATGTTCTACAATTTTAATTGAAGAAATACAATATAAATTAAACTCTAATTTTCTTTATATACCCCTCTTTATTCAAGTATTTTAGGGTCTCAAAATCAAATTTTCTTTTATCCTTTAATTCAAATAAATAATTTTTATCATTATTGTTAATCGTAATTTTAATTTTTGAATTTCCTTTTTCTTTAATTGTTTCATACAATTTTTTTAAATTTTCAGCAGTATCAATTTCTATATGAACATTATTATAACTTTGTTTACCAATTTCATTTAAATTAACAATTTTTCTAACATTTATTCTTCTAAAACGATTATCTTGATGTTCCTTATCTTTAATAACTGTTAATAAAAAAGACTTGCCTTCAATTAAGTTATTTCTATTTTTTTCTAAAAGCTCCGAAAATAAAAAAAGTTCAAATACTTTGCTTAAATCACTAAATTTTATAATTGCAAAAGAGTTTCCTTTTATAGTTTTTTTTTCCTTAACAGACATAACTGTTCCAGCCAAAAAACATTCGTTTTCGCTTTCATTTTCAAAATCTTTAAAAGTTTTTACTTTATATTCTTTAATAACATCCAAATAATTTTCTAATGGATGATTTGATATATAAAAACCAACTGATTCAAATTCTTTGGAAAGAATTTCATCACTAGACCAATTAGTTGCATTTTTATCATGCATTAAATAAGAAACTTTTTGATTTTCTTCTACAAATAAACTTGTTTGATTTTGTATTTTATTTTCATAAAGATTTTTTGAATTTTGTATAATATTAGGAATATTATCAAATAAAGCTTTTCTATTATTAAAAATTGTGTCAAAAGCACCGGCTTTTACAAGACCTTCTAATTGGAGTTTATTAATATCTTTTGGATTTATTCTGTTAATAAAGTCACTTATTGATTTAAATCTTCCTTTATTTTCTCTTTCTTTAATAACACATGAAATTGCATCGAAACCAACATTTTTAATAGCTCCTAATGCATAAAATAATTTATTTTCTCTAGGTATAAATTCAGCAAAACATTCATTAATATCTGGTTTTTGTAATTTAATTTTTAATCTTTTTAATTCTTCAAAAAATTCACTTAACTTGTCTGTATTAGATAATTCATTTGACATTGAAGCTGCTATAAATTCATTAGGATAGTAAGTTTTTAAATATGCTGTTTGGTAAGCTATCATAGCATATGCGGTAGCATGACTCTTGTTAAAACCATATTCAGCAAATGGTTCGATTTTTCTAAAAATAAATATAGCAGTATCTTTAGCAATTCCATTTTTTATAGCCCCATTTACGAATCTTTCTTTTTGTTTTTCTAATTCTGATCTTTTTTTTTTACCCATTGCTCTTCTTAATATATCTGCCTCACCAGCAGAAAATCCCGACATAACTTGAGCTATTTGCATTACTTGTTCTTGGTAAATTATGACTCCATATGTGGGTTCTAAAATTTTTTTAATTAACGGATGTAAATAGTCTGGTTTTTTTTCGCCATGTTTACATTGATTATAAATAGGTATGTTGCTCATAGGACCAGGACGATAAAGAGCTACTAAAGCGATTATATCTTCAAATTTATTTGGTTTCATATTCATTAGCGCATCTTTCATTCCCGCGCTTTCTAATTGAAACAAACCTACTGTATGACCAGAACTTAATAGTTCAAATATTTTGGGGTCATCAAGTCTAATTTTTTTAATGTCTAGGTTTAGATTTTTTTCTTTTAATAACGATATTGTTTTATTTATTACAGTTAATGTTTTTAAACCCAGTAAATCAAATTTAACAAGACCTGCATTTTCAGAGGTGTACATATCAAACTGTGTAGAAGGTAATAGAGATTTTGATGAAGAATCTTTATAAAGTGGAACAAATTCTGCTAAATTCTCCTCTGGAATGACAACTCCAGCTGCATGGGTAGCCATATTTCTATTTAAGCCCTCTAGCTTTTTAGATATTTCAACAAGTTTTTTTACTCTTGGATTTTTATCTTCCTCTCTTTTTATTCTTGGTTCTTGAGCTATAGCTTTTTCTAATGAAAGAGGTCTTGAAGGATCAAATGGAATCATTTTGCACAAGGTATCTACATATCCGTAGGGTAATCCCAAAACTCTACCTATATCTCTAAAAGCCATTCTAGCTTTTAGTTTTCCAAAAGTAATGATGTGCGCTACTCCTTTTCCATATTTTTGTTTTAAATAATTAAAAATTTTATCTCTTTTCTCTTCACAAAAATCTATATCAAAATCAGGCATTGAAATTCTATCTGGGTTTAAAAATCTTTCAAAAATTAAATCAAATTTAATCGGATCAATATCAGTAATTGAAAGTGCCCAAGCAACAAGAGATCCTGCACCAGATCCTCGACCAGGACCAACAGGAATATTATTTTTCTTAGCCCATTTAATATAGTCTGAAACAATAAGAAAGTAGCTTGCATATTTCATTTTAGAAATAATACTAATTTCATGTTTAAGTCTTTGATTGTAAATAGATATTGTTTTTTCTTTATCTTCTTTTTTTTGGTAAGGAATAACATACTCAACTAATTTTTCCTTTAAACCTTCTTTTGATTCATTAATTAATAATTCGTCTACATTTTGAATTTTTTCAGTTTGAATATTAGGTAAGACTGGTAAAGAGTTTTTTGGCCTATAAGAAATTCTTAAAGGAAAATTTATATTATTTTCTAGAGCATCTGGTATATCTTTGAAAAGTTCATGCATTTCTTCTGAAGTTTTTAAATAGTGTTCTTGAGTATATTTTCTTCTGTCTTCTACGTTTACGTAAGTTTTTTCACCAATGCATAAATAAGCGTCGTGCGCTTCATGCATATCTTTATCTAAGTAAAACACTTCATTTGTAGCAATGATTGGTAATTCTAATTTTTCTGAAAGATTAAGTATAAACTTTTCAAATATTTTTTCTCCCTCGTCTCCATGTCTTTGTATTTCAAGATATAGATTATCCTTAAAAACTGACTTAATTTTCTTTAATAGTAGAATAATTTCATCATTAAGATTTTTAAAAAAAAGTTTTCCAAACAGTCCCTCGAAAGTTCCTGTTAACATTATTAAACCTTTAAAATGTTTTTCTATATCAGTAATTTTGCAATGTGGTTCTTCATCATCGTTGATTTCCAAAAATGATTTTGAAGAAAGTTTAATTAAATTTTTATAACCTTCTAAATCTTTAGCAAATAAAGGAACTTTACCTATATGTTCCTTGTATTTAACATTAATTTGAGTGCCTATAATTGGTTGTGTTTTAGACTTTGCTATTAATTCTGAAAATTCTAAAGCTCCACATAAATTGTGTGAATCACACAAACCAACTGCTTTAATTTTATTTTCTTTGCAATATTTTGCTAGATCAGAAGTTCTTAAAGCTCCTTCGCAAATTGAAAATTGAGTATGAATTTTTATATGATTAAACTCTTTATTTATAACTTCATTCATTTTTTTTAAATATATTACCATCTAATATATTTAACTTATAGTCTGCCTTGTTTGATAATTCTCTATTATGAGTTGCATAAAGTATTGCTCTTTTTTTTGATTTAATTTTTAAAAATAATGAAAATATTTCATTGGCGGTTTTTCTGTCCAAGCTTCCCGTGGGCTCATCTGCTAAAATTAGATCAGGTTCAGTAATCAATGCTCTTGCAACTGCAACTCTTTGTTGTTCTCCACCAGATAATTCGCTTGGAAAGTGGTTTAATCGATTTGATAATTTTACAAGAGATAAAAATTTTTTTCCCTTATTAATTGATTCTGACCAAGAGTAACCATTATTTACCATTGGTATAATAACGTTTTCTAGAGCTGTAAAATCGTTAAGTAAATTATTTTGCTGATATATAATTGAAATACCTTTTTGTCTAACTAAATCTTTATCAGCATCATTTGATTTAGATAGATTCTTTTTTTTAAAAAAAACTTCTCCTGAACTTGGTTGATCTAACAACGCAATTATATGTAGTAAAGTAGATTTTCCTGAACCTGAAGGACCAGTTAGTGAGATTAATTCACCTTTATTAATTTTTAAATTAACATTTTTAAGAACAATAATATTATTACGGTTAGTTCCTAAAAACCTTTTTGATATTTTAGAAAGTCTAATTATTTCATTACTCATATTTTAACGCTTTAATTGGATCTAATTTGGCTGCAGATAAAGATGGAAAAATAGTTGCCACAAATGTTATTAACAAAGAAAAAAAAGAAATTATTAGTATGTAGGTCAAATTAATTTCGGAAGGCATTTGACTTAAAAAATAGATTTCTTCCGGAAATAATTTTATTTTAAAAATTGAAGTTATAATAATTCTTATTTCCTCAATATAATATGAAAACAATATTCCAATTATTACTCCGGTAATGGTTGCTAATAAACCTATTGTAAACCCTGTGATAAAAAAAACTTTTGCTACTGATTTTTTGCTTATACCCAGAGTTCTTAATATCGCTATTTCTTTTGTTTTATTTTTTACCAAAATTGTTAATCCAGAAATTATATTAAATGCAGCTACTATTATGATTAATGTTAAAATAATAAACATAACATTTCTTTCAACCTTTAATGCTCCGAAGAATGATTTGTTAAGGTCGGCCCATGAATATACATAATGATCTGCATAAATTTTTTGTATCTTTTCCTTAATCAATTCAACTTTATCAGGTTTATTTAAAAATATTTCCAAATTTATATCTAAATCGGATAGTTCGAATAATGCATTTGCGTTTTCGAAAGGCATGAAAATAACGTTATAATCAAACTCGGCTAATCCAGTGCTAAAAATTGATGTTATTTTAAATTTTTCTTGGACAGGTAAATTTCCAAAAGGAGTTTGAAGCTTTGAAGTAGACATTACTGTGATTTCGTCACCAACTACTAAATTTAATGATATTGCTAACTCCTTACCTATAGAAACAGTATCTTTTTTAAATAAATCTAAAGAGCCATCTATAATACCTTTTTTAATTAGGCTAATTTTATCTATGTCATTATCGACGTAAGATCGTATTAATATACCTGTTGTGTTTTCCTTATTGATTAGTATTCCCTGTCCACTAAAAGTAAAAGCTGTTCGAGAAATATCCTCGTTGTAAATTTTAATTTTGTTAAGATCATCTTTTTCTATTTTTTTAATATAAGGTTTTACAATTATATGTGGATTAAATCCTAAAATCTTATTTATCAGTTCTGTTCTAAATCCATTCATAACAGACATAACTATAATTAAAATTGCAACACCCAGTGCTATGCCCGTAAAAGAAAAAATAGAAATTACTTTTAAAAAACCTTCTTTTTT
>CEUZ01288856.1_pt1 | contig 16144 bp, 11 predicted proteins | sample 361511 | NCBI WGS metagenome assembly CEUZ01 (sample SAMEA2622822, study PRJEB7988) | marine metagenome | biome: marine biome (ENVO:00000447); feature: surface water layer (ENVO:00002042); material: "saline water (ENVO:00002010), including plankton (ENVO:xxxxxxxx)" | depth 5 m
TAGGGATGCATGGTCCTGAATTTGTAAATAGGAATTATTTCCCCTTGATAGCCAATACGTTTCAATTTTACAACAGGACCATAAGAGGGAGATTCCTCCAGTGAAATGGTTTTTAATTTTTTACAAATAAAATAAATACGATCACCTATCATTTTATCTTGGATCATCTCGAATCCACAAAAGGAAAGCCGGCCAAAGATTTCTGCCTTTGAAAAAATTCTATTAATTCCTTTAGTAATAATAAAATAGATTTGTTTTGTGACAGGAAGTTTTGGAAAGACACGGTGAAAAATAAAATGAATTGGAAAAATTATTGCAAAGAGAAAATGGGGCATTTGGGTTCTCAGGTGTTCCCTGAATTTCTCCATAGGAATAAAACTTCCTATGAATAGACCGCCATTATTTAATTTTTTATAACAATTCAACAAATAATAATTCAAACGACGAAAATCATTTAAATCATGAAAATTAATTAATAAATCCTGACTGCAGTCAGGCAGAACCTGAACATTGATTGTCGATGATGTACTAAGTATAGAAACCTTGTCTTTGTCGATTTTTTCATCTTCCAGGGGCTCAGAAAGCAGGTCCAGGATTTTGGCACGATGCCCGAGATGGATACCTTTTAGACTTTTTACCAGATCATGAAAAGAGTAATAATCACCAGTATCATAATTGGGTGTAACTGTTTTTAAATCTTCTTGCCCGTTGCTACCATTGGTTGACGGGGCGGCTATTATTTTACCATTGCCATTTTTTTTCGAACGGCCAAAAAAATATAAATAAAAACAAAACATCTCCAGTCCGGAAAAGGTCACGCTAGTTTTGAACATCAAGTTTCCAGCATATGGTTCTAGACGAAGGAAAAAGTAAAAAAATGTCAAAAACAGGAACATTAATATAGCCGCTTTTATGTATGGCGCTATCTCATAGTAATGATTTAACGTATTTGGCGCTTTGTAGCGGTTGGTGACTAGGGTGGAAATACCCCAGGAACATATAAGGATTAATAAGCTTTTCTCGTTAAAAGGATTATAAACAAAATTTCCTTCCATTATCCAAACAGTCAATATATAAATAATAATTAGTGATATAGCTCCCGGGATCAGCCATTTAAAGAAATATTTGTTTTGCAGATCATCAGTTTTATTATCTGCATTTATAATTATTCCCGGATCAATAGAAGGTTGAAACATGACAATAACAGCAGCTAGACCAATCTCGGCAAGAAATACGAACAGCGTGACCAGGATGATAAAAATCCTGGATGTGCTCCACAGATTAGTGAATGAAACGGTTATGGTTATGGACAGAAGACACATTAGGGTAGCCCATGAAATAATTCTAAATACAAACCAATAGGGTCTTGTAACCAAAATATGATACTTGTCATAGTAAATTGAAAATGATGTCCAGAAGAAGACAAATGTGAAAAATAAAATTAAATATTCGCCTTCGGGTATGACTTTAGTGAATTTGTTATAGTTCATTATACCAAAAACCAGCGTAAGTAGCAGTATATCACCAATAAAAAGATATCTCAATTTGGATTTGATGTTATGCATCAGTAGTTAATAGGCTGAATAAGGAATTAACATGAAAATACCAAAACGGGCCTGCCCTTAGTTAAAATTAATGGCTGTTATTAACGCTTGTATTTCAGGTCGAAAAAACTGGGCAAAAAAGGGCATAGATGTAAAACACTTTCATTCTTGAACGGATTCGATTAAATCCATTGTTTATTGAGCAGAAAGATAGCGTTTTACTTCGATATAAATAATCCGGTTGTTAGACTAAATTACTATTACACATTAGAAGATGCAAAAATTTATTATCATAAGAATATTAAATTATAAACCAACAAATACATTTATAAATGAGATTCCAGTATGGAAATAATTTTTTTTGCACTTTTCCCATCACCAAAATATTGAGGTCGATTATGATAAGGATTAAAACTTAAACAGTTTTCTATCAATTGGTCCATTTTATCACCAACCAATACATTCCAACCTGCTTTAACTGTCTCTACCCACTCTGTTTCAGGTCGCACCGTAATACATGGAATTCCATTCATGTAAGCTTCTTTTTGGACGCCTCCAGAATCTGTGATTATTTTTTCCGAATTTTTTTGTAGGATAATAAAGTCTAAATACCCTAATGGTTTAATAATAAAAATATTTTCTGGAATGATAGTATTTGTACTTTCAATAATTTTACTGGTCCGTGGGTGCAGAGGTAATACAATAATTTTTTTTGTTTGTTTTAATGCGGAAAATATATTTTGGAGTTTATGTAAATTATCTACATTATAGGGACGGTGGAGTGTCAATAGTATATAATCTTTTTGTTTTAATCTAAGGTCATTTAAAACTGTCGATTTTTGTTCGGCTATTTTGCTGTAATACAATAGGGAGTCATACATTATATCACCAGTCATGAATGATTGTCTATGCAAATTTTCTAATTTTAAATTTTTCAATGCATTTGAAGTTGGAGCAAATAAGAAATCAGAAATATGATCGGTTAATATTCTGTTTATTTCTTCTGGCATCTGACGGTTATGACTACGCAAACCTGCTTCAATATGGGCAACTGGTATTTTTAATTTTGTAGCAGCCAGAGCAGTCGCCAAGGTTGTGTTTGTATCTCCAAAGGTTATTATAATTTTTGGTTTCTGATGCACGAAAATATCCTCTAACCCAATAAGCATTTCAGCTGTCTGTTTTCCATGTGAACCGGACCCTATGTTTAAGTTATAGTCTGGTTTAGCGATACGCATTTCATCGAAAAAACATTTCGACATATTTTCATCATAATGCTGCCCTGTATGGATTATTATCTCATTATGTCTTTCTTCCCGCAATGTTTTTGATAATATTGCCAGCTTAATAAACTGTGGTCGTGCTCCTACTACTGATATAATCTTCATTTGGAGTTTTTATTAATTTCTTCTGATTGCTTTATCTTGGATGGAAAATTTTCGATAACGTTAGTAATGAAAGAAGTAACATCAATCATGTTTTTAAGCATTTTTTCTTTTCGTTTTTTCCATTCTTTTTTAATGTTAGGAAATTTGGCTAATTCTTCGATTTTATTCAATAATTCATCCGGTTTGTCTGGAGAGATACCAAATGTTAATTTGTATTTATATTGAAGTTCCTCCAGAACACTTATACGCCCGACAAAATCGTTATACCGGATTGATGGTGTTCCCAGAATACAACATTCTATAGTCATACTTTGGCTATCACTAATAAATAAATCAGAGTAATACATTGCCTGATGTATCAAATTTGGCTTTATAGAAAGAATTAATTTATGGTATTTTTCAGGGATAGTTCTCTCAGATGAGATATACACTTTGCCATAGGGAATTAATAATTGAATAATAGAGTCTAGTAATTTATCATCGATTCCTCTGACATTATTATCGTGATGTGCCGAAAGTGAAACAAATCGAATCATAAAGTATCGCTCTTTGAAGTCAAAACCATTATTAATTAATGATTTATCCGGAGAAAAATAATTTGGATGTAAATAGGATAATTTTTGTAGGCCTCTGTATCCGATCTTCTTGAAATTAAATGGTGTAATATTGCAAATATCTGGAGCTAAAACAGATGATGCAAAACGAAAGCCCAGGTTAGCCATTAGGGGTACAACAGAACTATCATCATCGCATAATATTATAGATGGTATATTGAAAAATTTTCCTAAATGTGTAATCACAATATCTGTACCTACCATAAGATCTGGTTTAAACCATTTTATTATTTTAAACATTTCATATTCTCTCTTTAAAAGAGATTTTATTACTGAAAAGACAGAATTTCTTTTTCGTTCATCATATATAATTACATGGTCATATTCAAAATCTTGAACTAAATCTACCAAGATCTCTCTTTGACGAACTGCGAAGAATACAGCATGTCCATGTTCTTTTAATATCTTACTAATATAAACAAAATTATGTGCGTGAGCAGGATGGCCCAGATAAAACAAAATTTTTTTCATTGAATCCAATTTATCACTGATGAAAATTTTTTCAATATCATCTATTTAAATATTTTCATAAACTTTTTTTATTTTGTTGGCAATTTTATCTAATCGATAAGAATTCATAAATCCCCTTCCATTAGAGCGAAGATTCGAAGCTAATATTTGTTTTATTATTTTTCCTATTTCGATCGGATTGTAAGATGAAATAAAACAATTATCAATTTTTTGTATTATCGATTTGACATCACCAATATCTGTTGATATTATAGGGCAATTACAAGCAAGTGCCTCTTTTACCACAATTGGACCTGTTTCGGAAAAAGAAGTTACCAAAAGCAGGTCAACTGCATTCATTAGGATACGAATATCTCTCTTTTGATATCCTTTTAATTCAATCAATTCAATTTCAAGATCAATACTTTCTAATGCTGATTTTGCCAAAGAAGCATTTTTAATAGGATTATTAAATTGGGACGAAAATAATATATAATTTTTCTTTTCATCCCAGCCAAGTTTATCTCTTGCAATTATTTTATTCATAGGAGAAAAAATATCAAGATTGACACCGCAAGATATAATATGAAAATTTTTCCCAGATAATTTCAATTTTTTAGGCAGACTATCATGTACAAAGATATTATCCTGAGATAATCTTGATGCAAGTAGTGAAAATGGTATATTTTTATTATTATTTATATCGGTGCCATGAAATGTAATAATTACTGGGATTCGTTTTTGTAAAGTTGCTAGCAACCCTGATAGTCCATAATGAGCATGGATCAAGTCATATTTTCCTAATTTAATTTTTCGAATAAGCAATGGATAATTTTTTAAGTACCCAAGTATCCCATTCCCAATGATTAAAAAATAATCAATCTTGATGCCCAGCTTTTCCAAACTTTCAGCCTGTTCTTGAACAAAGGGGCTTAGCCGGCCAGCATTACCGCTGGCGCAGATTAATACTTTCATATTAAGATTTTATTATTGCCAAATAATAATAAAAAAGCGAACCCGAGGTGACAGAATCGATCACATGACCTCCAAAAAAACTGTAAAGGAAGAACAGAGCTATTACGACTTTGTCCCTTGTAAGAGAATTTTTTATTGCTGGTTGAATATTTCTTAGTAATAGGATAATCAATAATATTATTCCAATGAGACCATATTTGAAAAAAAAATCGAAGAAGTCCATTGATGAATTTTTAAACCAGAATTCACCACGCTTTTCCCAAAATATATTCTGGCCTGCAAGACCTTTACCCAGCAAAAAAGTATTGAAATGAGAAAATGATTCTTCCATTTGTTCGTTCAGAGATGCATATCTCCTGAAGTTTAAAGAAGCAATTCTATTCATCATTGCATTATTATAGAGACCACCTACTTTCTCAGCAGCGGCTATGGATTTATTAATATTCAATCCAAACCTGGCTTCATAAGCTTCGATAGCTATATTTGTAAGGAATGAAAATGAAAAAATCATTATTAGAATGAATGCATTATAGAAAATCAATTTGTTCAAACTGAGCGCTCTGCGCCTCAGGGCAAAATAAATAGGGATGATAAATCCAAATATACTTTTTGATGCAATAACAAAACCGTTAAAAATTGTAAGTAATACAGGAATAATTTTTTTTCGTAAAGCCCCGTCCAGAATGAAATAAGAAAAAAATATCAAATTTAGAATAGAAACCGGATTTCCCCCTTGAAACATGCCTTTTGATGTTCCACTGAACCTATAAGATTCAAGACCAAAACCGAATACATATCCAATGAAGATGCTCAAAACGAATACCATAAAGTTGTAATTAATCACTTTACTGGTGAAAGATTTATTAATATCCATTCTATTTTTAATAAACACAAATAAGAAAAGTAAAAATTGCTGACGAAGGAGATAAGGCAGATTTTCAATCAATATTCTTGGAGATGGGTAAATCAAATAATTAAATAAGGTATTAAAACAAAAATAAAAGAATAGTATAATTACCAGTAGCTCATCCATAAACATTGTCTGTTTTTTTATTTGATAGATATAAAATAAAAAAAATAGTACCAAAATAGGCCCCCGAATCCAATAGCCGATATTGAATATTGGATTTGAAATACCTAAATAGATTCTGATAAAACCGCTGATAGCATCAATCAATAAAAAGGAAAGAAGATAATATTTAATTACTGTCGTTAATCTTAGCACAATATAGTGAAACTAATACCTAGAATTGAAAGATCTGATTTTGATTACTGCCATCACCATTTGATAACCGATACCAATACTAATACCAGCTACATATCCTGAAGCGATGCCGATTAAACCATAAGTAGGAACGGTGATGGCCCAAGCAACAACGGAGACAATAAGAATGATAATTCCACCAATATTAGGATAGATCACATATTCTGTACCTGATAAAAAAGTAACTAAAGGGACAGATATCATTCGGATAAAAACACCAGGTATCATAACTCTTAGGATTAGATCCCCGCTGGAAAATGAATTTCCAAATATAGAAAGTATCTCATTTGCAAAAACAAATAAAAAACCATTAATGATCATCGAAATGATAAAAATAAACCAGAAGGAATATTTTAAGGTATAGATTATTGAATTTTCTTCCCCAGCACCAAAAAGTTTTGAAAACTCTGGAAGAAGGACTTGGGTTACCAGTCTGGGTAAAAACATTAATATGCTCACAATAGCCAATACAGATGAGTATAAACCTGCATCTGAACTGGTTAAAAAATAACCGGTAAAGAGAATGGATAAATAACCTGTACCCGTACTGGATGCGGTGCCAGCCATGGTTATGAATCCATATTTAAAATAATCAATTAAAACAGATTTGGTCTGGTAGTCTACCTGAGGGTGTAATGGCTCAATAATTGCTGCATAATTCCTGTATAATGCCAATATGCTGACTACAGTAAAGATTGAATATCCAAGTACATAACTCTGAATCAGTAGATGCGGGAGCCGCAACCAACATACTATACCTATTGCTGCAATAAGTATAATATCTGATACAATTTCATTGATTGTATAAGTAGATACCAGGTCAATTCCATAAAATATTCTTCTAAAGATAATGTAAAATGACCTGAAGTAAATGTAGCACACCATTGGAATCAACAAATTGGATTGTACTGAAAATTTCATTGCAATGTAATCCCAATGCCAGAATATAGCAGTATTCAGAAAGGTTAAAATAACTACTGGAACAATAAGAATAATAAAAAATATAAGTTTAAATGATTCTTTGCTTTTTCGACCTCGAAACTCCGCCAGAAACTTGTTTCCTGATGTGCCAAAAAAATTTGTTACAAATACTGTAAGCACAAGACAAAAGCTCATAGCAACGTTAACAGTACCTAATGTCTCTTTGCCAAATGTCCGGGCAACCAAAATATTGAAAATGAAAGGTACAAAACCAACGAAGCCAAGTGCGGCACCCGTGTATAAGGAATTTATTAATAGACGCTTATTTAACACGGTGCTTAAGAAATATATTTATTATTCTTTTCTATCTAATAATAGCGAAATCGGTATTGCAATCATAAAACCAACGAGTAATGAAATAACTACAATAAGTGACCGTTTAGGTTTTGCTTTTTTTACTGCCGGTTCTGCATTATCCAGCATATTTACAAGTAAATTTTCCTTTGCTTCATCGATTTTTGCTATTTCATATTGTTGTCTGAGGGTAATATAAACTGCACGGTTTTCTTCAACTCCGTATTCAAGTCGGCTTCGTATCATTTGTAGTTCTGGTGTGTCCAGTTGTATAGGATGTTTTTTTCGTAAATCAGTGAGCATTTCTTCTGATTTTTCTAACTGATATTTTGCTTCGATTTTTTGATTTTCGACAAACTCCCTATTTCTCCTGGCTTCCCGCTGTTGCTCAATGGATATGAATTCCTTGACAAATTCTGCAATGTAATTAGCTATGTTCGCGGCAAGATTAGGATCCTGCATCAATACAGAGACAGTAATTAGGCCTGAAATTTCTTCTTTTACTGAAATTAATTCATCCAGTTCCAAAATGGCCTCATAGGCTAATTTGTCCTTTTGGTTTGAAGAGTAATTACCTTGCGGTAGAAAACTGGATATCCATTTTCGAGGCGAAAATAGTTTTTCTTTATCAAGCTCCCAGTACTTTATTAGGTTTGATCCTTGAGGGAATTTTGCTGTTATCCAGGTTTTTAATACTATATCTTTTTTTAACCGCCTGCTATCAATGATATCTGGTATATTATAGGTCGGTGCAGGACCAAGTCCGCCTACGCCAAATGTTTTTGCCAGACCTTGAAATTCTCCCAGCACACCTCCGGATTGCCCGAGTTCTCCTGCAGGGTACATTGAAATTGTTGATTCAAAGTAAATGGTTGCCACTATAGCATAAATCAATCCCGTTAGAGTAAAAGCTGCTGATATTGTGGTTATGAGTTTTCGTTTTAACCTTATGGTATCCCAGACCGCGGTTAGATTGATCTCATCATGTTCGGTGACAAGTGGTTTTTTTTCTTCTTGGTCTTTGCCAGTTTCTAAGTTGATCAGTCCACGCTTTTTTAATTCCGCGATGCGGTTCCGTAAGGTTTTTTCAGATAGGCCATATGTTTTAGCGACCGACTCTCGCTTCTCTGGATTATCTACAATATATGGGTGAGCTTTTACAATATCTAAAATCTTTTTTTCGTGATCTGTTAACTGCATTATAACTAACTAGAATTTGTAACCCTATCTATATAAAATAGCAGGACTGCTATCTGGCTGGCGGTAGAAAGCACATCTTTCAAGACAATCCATTTGTTATATTCCATTTTTTCAGCAATAAAAATTATATCACCTGTATTTATTATTGTTTTATTTCTAGCTGGCAATCTTTGTCCAGTCCCAGCTTTTATAACAAATTTATTTCTAGTAGCATTGGATGTTATCCCTCCTGCAATTTCAATGTAATCATCAAAAGAATAAGATTGAATAAATGGATACCTCCCTGGTCTTTGCACTGCACCAAGGATCTCAACGTAATCAAAATTCTCCGGCACATGTATAATATCATTCTTTGCTAGAAGAAAATCTTTGACGTACTGGGCTTGGACGATAGAATTGGTTTCCAAAGCACCTTTATGAGTCATCATCCGGGCCTTAATATAAGCTCGTTCTGATAGGGATCTATTCTCTTCGGGGATAAGAAGGATTCGTTCCAGTTCACGATCAGGAATTTCATATATATCACGGTTGTTAATTGTAATTTTGGATGAATCAGCTCTATTGGTGTATCCTTTGGTTTTAAAAAGTATATCCCCTACAGTAGTTTTTCCAGGTACGATTGAATAGACACCAGGATAAACTACCTCTCCTGTAACATAAACTACTTCCTGTCGCTTGTATTGCCTTGAGTATTTTACCATTATGTGGTCTTCTGGATTTAATTTAACATCTTTTGATTCATTATAATTAACAATGAAAGAAAATTTTTCAGTAGGACCATTGTATCTAGTGATTTCTATTTTACTTGGGTCAGCATCGGGTCTTAATCCACCCGCAAGTTGAATAATTTCATATAAAGATTCACCAAAAACATATTCATATTCATTTGGTCTTTTTACACCACCATAAATACCTATTGATTGATTACGCAAAGGAATAACCAATATGTCTTCCTGCTGCAGGTAAGGGTTAAGATGGTTTTGACCAGTAATCCCAAATTGAGCGAGGTCAATATTGATAGAATCCTGATTACGTATTACTATTAGGTTACGATTGGAAATTTCATGGAATTCGTCGTCTATTTCCAATCTGCCTATTTTCCTTTCGTAGAGATCCTCTATTTGTGATTTTTGATCATATATAGTCAATTGATCTTGTTCCATTTTACCCAATTCTTTGTGGGTTTTATCATTATTATTCATTTCATCATAATAGTTTTCTATTATTATCTGGTATAGATCTGATATTCGTGTCATTGGAGTTACATCGTAGAGACCCGGTGCTTTAAGCTGCCCAATTACTTTAACCTTAAATTTCCGTACTTGTTCGATAGTGATGTAAATCTTGGCATTTTGGTTCCATTCTTTAACAGTTTTTTCCATAGTTTTTATGGCTAACCCAAGTGTTAAACCATATACAGGTATGATTCCGACTGCTGGAATAAGAATTTCACCTGTTGGAGAAACTGTTAAAGAATAATTGAAAGCTTCATTACTGGAAATAATATTTAAACGGAACTGATCGCCCGGGCCAACATAATATTCATTGGGATCTATCGGCTGGTCTAGAATTACAAATGATTGACCCTGTTTCTCCTGGGTAAGTTTTGTACGATCCAGCCCAAGTTTGCTTAGGTTGGATTGGCCAAGAGTGCGCAATGAATTTACATCGATTGTCTGAGCGGAGACCAAGGAACAGAGTACCCATATTATGATAGCATTTTTCATAATTTTATATTTTAGATTGTCGTGGAGCTGACGTTTGGTATGGAAATCCTATCGATACCTCGAGAGATCCAATTGTTCATGTTGCCTTTTATTTGTAAACTGGGCGCGGTATTATTCGATAGATTTCCTTGTGAATATGGCCGAGTTTATTTTATTCTGAATATAAATACAACAAATATTATGCCCGGGCATGTGCCCGCTATAATTATCTTATTAAATTTTAGATTATGTTTTTCATGACAAAGACTATGTAGATTTAATATTTATTAACGAATAAAAAGGAATAAATGATTTCGCTAAAACAATTAAGGAAAAATTCAGAAGAGTATGGATTAAGAATCAGCTCAAAGGGAGAGTATATCAATATTTCTAATATACTATCCCTGGATGAAAAAGTAAGGTCCCTCAAACATCAGGCTAATGAAATCCGGTCTGAACGTAATAGTGCTTCAGAGGCTATAGGGCTTGCGAAACAAAAAAATGAAGATGCAAGCGAAGCGATTGATAAAACAAGGGAATTGGGTCATATATTAAAAAATATTGATTCTAATCTAAACCATGTTGAAAACGAGTTAAATGAGGTTTTATATACAATTCCAAACCCACCTCATTATTCAGTTCCAGAGGGAAAAAATGAATCTTCCAATGCTATAATCCGGGAGTGGGGTGGAAAACCTGAGTTTGCATATCCTTTAAAAAATCATACGGAATTAGGAGAAAAATTGCATCTATTTGATTTCCAAAGAGGATCCAAATTATCTGGTAGCGGATTTCCTCTTTATACAAACAAGGGAGCTCAATTGGAAAGACAGTTGATAAATGCTATGATAATGCACCATGTAAGTAAATTTGATTTCATAGAAATTATTCCTCCTGTGTTGATGAAAAAAGAATCTATGATCACCACAGGCCAACTTCCAAAATTTGAAGAAGATATGTATCATACAGAGATTGATAATCTCTATTTGGCACCTACGGCCGAAGTCCCGGTGACCAATATTCATCGAGACGAAATACTAAAAGAAAGTGATTTGCCAATAAAATATGTTGCTTATACGCCCTGTTTTCGCAGGGAAGCAGGTTCTTACGGTAAAGATACTCGGGGATTATTGAGAGTCCATCAATTCAATAAAGTTGAACTAGTAAAATTCACAACATCAGAATCTTCTTATGACGAATTGGAGTCCCTTACAACTCAGGCTGAATCCATCCTACAGATTTTAGGATTACATTACAGAGTAGTAGCTCTTTGCACGGGAGACCTAAGTTTTGCTGCAGCTAAGTGTTATGATTTGGAGATCTGGGCACCTGGAGAAGAAAAGTGGCTGGAAGTATCATCCTGTAGCAATTTCGAAAACTTTCAGTCCCGTCGCGGTAATATCCGGTATAGAAAAGATTCTGACAAAAAGATCGACTTTGTACATACACTGAATGGATCGGGCCTGGCCACTCCTAGGTTGGTGGTGGCATTAATAGAAACATATCAAACGAGTTCCGGTACAATTCAATTTCCGGAACCTGTTGCAGATTTTCTAGGAATAGAGGGGATAAAATAATTGCTCCGTGGTTTTTGGGCTTTATTTAATGCCAGTATTCTGACTACTATACTAGGGACAATTGGGGCATTAGCTTCAATCGTTGAAAAGAAAAAAGGTAGAACCATGGGGCATTGTGCCCGTATTTGGGCAAATTTAATTTTAATTACTTCAGGCATTCCATACAAAGTAATCGGACTGGAACACTTAGATCCTAACAACCAATATATTTTTGCAGGCAATCATGGATCAGTATTTGATATCCCATTGGCATTTGCGACATTACCCTATTGGCTGGTCCCAGTAGCGAAAATAGAATTGAGGAAAACCCCTGTTCTAGGCTGGGTAATGAATGCTGGGGGGCATGTTTTTGTAGATCGCAGAAGTCATGAAAAATCAATAGCTTCTATGAAAAAAGCAAGAGATTCACTGATAAAAACACCACGATCTGTTATGCTATGGCCAGAAGGTAGCCGTACAAAGGATGGTACTATCGCTCCATTTAAAAGAGGCGGATTGTTAATCAGTATTGAGACAGGTATGCCAGTGGTTCCTGTCGCTTTTGTAAACTCTTACAAATTGCATAAAAAGGGTAGTTGGACAGTGAATAAAGTAGCAGTTGAGGTTCGAATAGGTAAACCGATTCAAGTGAATCACCATAACGAAGAAAATCGGAAAGAATTCGTAACAAATATTAGAGATGCAGTTATTCAACTTCATGGAAGTCCTATATCATAATTTTACGCAGGATTCCTGTTTCTGTGAATTATGTAATATGGTTAAAAAGAAAAAGACTAGATTTAAACTTGTGATTAATAATCATTATAATCGTAATCAAGATATATTTTCCGCGCAATTATTTTTCTACTAAGATAAAATTTTAATAGAAAATAGAAGACCTTGATTGAGCAGCATGAATGCAACTAATTTTATATAATCAATTCCACATACTTTTTTGATTAAATACTATAAATTGTTTTTCTTCCTGCTTTTGCTGGTTGGGAGCAACATGCAATTGTTGCATGGTTCATCTAATGCAGAAACATCTAAAACCCCTATCGTTATTTCTGAACCCGATGTAAAAGAAGATTTTGATGAAAGCAGGAACCGCTTTCCTGAAATATTACGTGATGTAAAATTATTATTGTCGGATGTGATTATTGCTGATTTTCACCGTGATACCTTGGAAGTTATTTACACCCTAAGCCGGATATACGATTTACTCATGGAAGCGGATCAGATTGGAGAAAAAAACCTTGAGGACCAGGAAGAATTTGAGCGTTTTGAAAGGTCGTTCATGGATATTTATAATCAAAAACTTTCCACCGTCCGAACCAGTGATGCCCCTATAACAGCAGAACGGATCAGAATAGATGTAACTAAAACTCTGGATCCAATAGAAATTGAAATGGGAGATTCAAAATTCATAGTAGTGGATGACCGTGATGGCCATATTCCATTGGTTCGCAATAAAAAGGTAGACCAATTTATCAATTATTTTCAGAATAAAGGGCGTAAACAGTTTGAGATATGGCTCCAACGTTATGCAAAATACCAGGATATAATTCTGCCGATCCTTGCGGAGCATGAATTACCGGAAGAATTGATGGTCTTGGCCATGATTGAATCTGGTTTGAATCCAAAAGCTTACAGCAGAGCCAATGCTTCGGGGATGTGGCAATTCATATATTCAACTGGAAAAAAATATGGTTTAAAGCGAGACTGGTATGTAGATGAGCGTAGAGATCCAATCAAAGCTACTCATGCAGCGTGTGCTTACTTAAAAGACCTTAATGAAATGTTTGATAACTGGTATTTATCACTTGCGGCATATAATGCAGGTGAGGGTAGGGTTCAAAGAGCTTCTCGCTTGCATCAGACTTATGATTTTTGGCAACTACATTCATTACCACGTGAAACTCGAAACTACATTCCATATTATTTGGCGGCTGCGATTATGACTCAAAATCCCAATAAATTCGGATTTAAAATTCCAAAAAATTCTCCATTAGTATATGATGAAGTAGAATTAAAAAATAGTGCAGATTTGGCCGTGCTGGCTAGAGTTGCAGGTATTAAACCAAAAGTATTGCGTGATTATAACCCGGAACTTCGTCAATCGGCTACACCCGCAAATGCTCCTTATACAATAAAATTACCAAAGGGTGCTAAACAAAATTTTTTGACTACTTGGAACTCAATACCAAAAGAAGAACGCTTTGCACCACAATTTGTTGTTCATCGTGTGAAATATGGAGAAAGTTTATGGACAATTTCAAAAAAATATGGTGTATCCATTCATGATATTGCGGGTGTAAATAAGATTCGTAACCGGCATAAAATCGCAATTGGACAAAAAATGAAAATCCCAGTAAAGGGTGGTAGAACTTGGGGCACAGGTTCTAATGGTGGACCCACGGGTCATTATAAACTTGTTCATAAAGTCAAGCGAGGCAATACACTAGGCCGGATTGCTGAAGATTACGGTACTACTGCCAGTAAAATTCGGCGTTGGAATAATATGAAATATGGAACCCATCTAATACATGCTGGACAAAAACTTACAATATGGGTTAAGGACGGATATAAGGTAAGAAAATCCAAACAGAAAAATGACGATTGGGGTCCTCCTGGCCATTATAAAATTACTTATAGAGTAAAAAGGGGCGATACCATTGGTCAAATCGCTGATGATTACGGTATTCGTTCCAGTAGAATTAGAAGATGGAACAACTTGAAACGCGGAACACATATTATTTATCCCGGGCAAAAACTCACACTTTGGGTTAAAGAAGGTTAGTAAATTCAGGTGAAGTTAAGGACTAAATAGAGATAACAATGACAAAACAGGAAATAGTTGATATAGTATCAAATGCTACCGGGTTAACCAAGGTGGAGACAGAAGCTGTTATGAATGGCATCATGTCTACCATCATTGATTCATTGGCAGCAAACGATCGAGTTGAGTTGCGGGGATTTGGTACCTTTGGTATCAAACACAGAATGCCCAAAAAAGCCCGTAATCCCGGTACAGGTGATCCAATCTATCTTCCTGAAAGGTATGTGCCTACTTTTAAACCTAGTAAATTAATGCGCTTGCGTGTGAATGAACTGATAAATAAATAAACGAGGACTGAATGCCCTGCGGTAGTAAACGAAAAAAACGAAAAATGAATACGCATAAGCGTAAGAAACGCCTGCGTGCTAACAGACATAAAAAGAAAAACAGATAACGTATAATAGCTTCCAACTGCGGTGGGAGTAATGTTTATTTTTCCCAGTTAAGCAGGGTTGTAATTTTTACCATGCCTGAATCCAGTCTTAGGTTCACTGTAACCGAACTGAATGCCGAGATCCGTTCAACCTTGGAAGGTTCTTTTTCTGACATCTGGGTTAAAGGTGAAATCTCTAATTTCCACCACCATCCTTCTTCTGGGCATATGTATTTCACTTTGAAAGATGGTCAAGCGGAGTTGAGGTGTGCCATGTTTAGGAGAGCTAACCGGTTTCTCCGTTTTATTCCGGAAAACGGCCAAAATATTCGGGCATATGGTTCCGTTTCTATTTTTGAGCAGCGAGGTCAAGTACAGTTTATTAGTACCCTGATGGAACCAGCCGGTATTGGGGATCTTTACCAGGCTTTTGAAGCATTGAAGAAAAAACTGGCTGTAGAAGGTTTATTCAATCCTGAACATAAACTACCATTGCTTAATTTTCCCAGATCTGTGGGTTTGGTGACCTCCAGCGCCAGCGCAGCACTGAAAGATATTCTTAATGTGCTTGGAAGAAGGGCTCCACATGTACAAATTTTGTTACGACCGACCAAAGTCCAGGGTGATAGCGCAGCAAAAGATATTGCCGAAGGGATTCAAGATCTCGAACAATACGTTAATGTTGATGCTATTATCATTGGCCGTGGCGGAGGGTCACTGGAAGATCTATGGGCTTTTAACGAAGAAGTTGTTGCCCGAGCTATATATAATTGCGCTATCCCTATTATATCTGCAGTGGGTCATGAAACTGATTTTACAATCTCAGATCTTGTAGCAGATCTGCGGGCACCAACGCCATCCGCAGCAGCAGAATTGGTAAGCCCGTCCCAGGATGAAATTTTATTACAGCTGTTGAACCATTTTGTAATAATAGAACGTTCCATGGTTACCAAAATTGAA
>CEUZ01284924.1_pt1 | contig 16133 bp, 13 predicted proteins | sample 361511 | NCBI WGS metagenome assembly CEUZ01 (sample SAMEA2622822, study PRJEB7988) | marine metagenome | biome: marine biome (ENVO:00000447); feature: surface water layer (ENVO:00002042); material: "saline water (ENVO:00002010), including plankton (ENVO:xxxxxxxx)" | depth 5 m
TTAAACTATATAACAGATATAATGTCATTTAATACTTTTGGAAAGTTATTTAGGTTTACCACTTGGGGTGAGTCTCACGGCCCAGCCATAGGGTGTATCATTGATGGTTGTCCACCAAATATACAAATTAGAGCTGAAGATATTCAAAGAGAATTAAATAAAAGAAAGCCTGGACAAAGTAAATTTGTCACTCAAAGAAAAGAAAAAGATTTAGTTCATATAATGTCAGGTGTGTTTGAAGGAAAAACAACTGGTACGCCAATATCATTAATAATTTATAATGAGGATCAAAAATCAAGAGATTATGAAACTATCAAATCTAAATTTAGACCAGGACATGCTGATTACACTTATTTTATGAAATATGGAATACGAGACTATAGAGGTGGAGGAAGACAATCAGCCAGGGAGACAGCTGCAAGAGTTGCAGCTGGCGCAGTAGCAAAAAAAGTCTTAGAAAATAAAATTGGTAAAAAGTATAAAGTTATTGGTGCCGTTACACAAATTGGAATTTTAGGAATTAATCCAAATAATTGGGACGAGAAATTTATAGGAAAAAATTTGTTTTTTTGTCCTGATAAGAAAATTTTAAAAATTTGGGAAAAATATCTTTTAGCAATTAGAAAGGCAGGCTCATCTTGCGGAGCGGTAATAGAGATAAGAGCCAAAGGAGTACCAATTGGCTTGGGAGCTCCGATTTATTCTAAATTAGACATGGATATTGCGTCAGCAATGATGAGTATAAATGCTGTAAAGGGAGTTAATATTGGATCTGGTATGGACTCTGCAAAATTAACCGGTGAAGAAAATTCAGATGAAATTTTTAGAAAAGGTAAAAAAACAATATTTAAAACAAATAACGCAGGTGGAATTTTAGGTGGTATATCAACTGGACAGGATATAATTATTTCATTTGCAGTAAAACCTACTTCATCTATTTTAAAAGAGAGAAACACTATCGATAAAAAAGGTAAAAATACATCTATCTCGGTCAAAGGGAGACATGATCCATGCGTTGGTATTCGTGCAGTTCCTATTGGTGAGGCTATGATGCACTGCGTATTACTAGATCACTACCTCATGAATAAAGCACAGTGTGGAAATTAATTAGATTTTTTTAATACTATTTTTGAATTTAATGTATCTATAACTTTATTTTCTATAGATGAGGCATCTAAACCAGCAACTTTGTACATATTTTCTGGTTTATCATGATCTATGAATAGATCTGGTAAAATCATAGATCTGTATTTTATATCCTTATCTAATAAATTTTTTTCATTTAAAAAATGATTAACATGAGAACCAAATCCACCGATAGATCCCTCCTCTATTGTAATTATCGCTTCGTGATTTGTTGCAATTTGCCAGAGTGAATTTTCATCTAGAGGTTTGGCAAATCTTGCATCAAAAATGGTTGGAAAAATTCCTTTTTTTATTAAGTTACTCTCTGCAATCATACATTCCTGTAGCCTTGCTCCAAAATTTACTAAAGCGATTTTTTTTCCTTCTTTAATAAATTTTCCTTTTCCAAGAACTAATGTTTCTTCATCTTTAGGTAATTCTATTCCTACTCCACTCCCTCTTGGATATCTAAATGCTGAAGGTTTATCGTTTATTTGAACTGAAGTATTTATCATTTTCACAAGTTCTGCCTCGTCGCTAGCTGCCATAACAACAAAATTTGGTAATGTTGAAAGGTATGTCACATCAAATGAACCTGCGTGCGTTGGTCCGTCTGCCCCAACTAATCCAGCTCTATCAATTGCAAATCTTACAGGAAGTGATTGTATTGCAATATCGTGAACTACCTGATCGTATGCTCTTTGCAAAAAAGTTGAATAAATTGCAGCGAATGGTTTATATCCTTGGGTTGCTAGACCTCCTGAAAAAGTTACAGCATGTTGTTCAGCAATTCCAACGTCATACATTCTATCAGGAAACTTTTCTGCAAATAAGTCCATACCTGTTCCACCTGGCATCGCTGCAGTAACTCCAATAATTTTACTATCTTTCTCAGCATGTTTAATTAACGAATTAGCAAACACTTTGGTATATGTAGGAGCAGTACTTTTTCCTTTTTCTTGCTTACCTGTTAAAACATTAAACTTAGAAACTCCATGATACTTATCTAAAGATTTCTCAGCAAATTCATATCCTTTACCTTTTTCAGTTTTGATATGGATTAAAATAGGTCCATCATACCTCATTTTTTTTGCGTTTTCTAAAACTGAAATAAGCACATCAATATCGTGACCATCTATTGGTCCAACATAATAGAATCCAAGGGAATTAAACAAAGTTCCACCTGTTACCGCAGATCTAAAAAAATCCTCAGCCTCTCCAGCTTTTTTCATAAATCTTTTTGAAAATGAAGAAATGATTAATTTGATTGTTTCTCTTAAACTAAAATAAATTTTTCCAGATAATATTTTTGCTAAATAAGTCCTGAGTGCTCCAACTGGTTTAGCTATAGACATATCATTGTCATTTAAAATAACTATCATCTTAGTTTTGGATGAACCAGCATTATTCATGGCTTCGTATGCCATTCCCGCGCTTAATGCACCGTCTCCAATAACAGCAACTACATCTTCGGACTTATTTGATAATTTATTTGCAGTTGCAATTCCTAATGCTGCAGAAATAGATGTTGAGCTATGAGCAGCTCCGAAAGAATCGTATTCGCTTTCGTCTCTCTTCGTAAAACCAGATAATCCTCCACCTGTTCTTAAGGTTTCAATTTTATCTTTTCTTCCTGTTAATATTTTATGTGGATATGATTGATGACCAACATCCCAAACAATTTTGTCTTTTGGAGTGTCAAATATATAATGAAGAGCAACAGTCAATTCAACAACACCTAAGCCAGCTCCTAAATGTCCACCAGTTTTTGATACAGCTTCTATCATTTTTTCCCTAATCTCTTTACTTAGAAGTTTTAAATCTGAATTAGATAGTTGTTTTAAGTCAGATGGAAAATTAACATTATCTAAAAATTTATATTTTGACATTTAACTTTTTCTTTCCATTATAAAATTTATAGTTTCTATTAATTCATCAGCTTTATTAAAATGTTTGTTCAATTTATTATAAATATTCTGTTTTAGATTATTAGCATATTTAACTGTATTTTCGTATCCAAGTAAACTAATTATAGTAGCCTTACCTTTTTTTGTATCTTTTTTAGTTTTTTTTCCCGCAAATTTTGTGCTACCTTTAAAATCAATTAAATCATCCACTATTTGAAATAATAAACCAATTTCCTTACCCATTTTTGTAAAAGAATTAAGTTTATTTTTGTCATTTTTAATTATCAAAGGCGCTACACAGCAAAATTCGAATAGCTTGCCTGTTTTTTTTAATTCCATATTAAGTATTTTTCTTAGAGATACCTTCTTATTTTCAAAACTAAGATCTAAATACTGGCCTCCAGCAATACCTGCTTGACCAGAACATCTTGAAAGGCGATTAATCAAGTTCGTTTTGATTTTGTTGTCCACTTTAAAATTTTTATCACTTAATAATTCAAATGCAGTTGTTAACAATGAATTACCTGCCAATATTGCAGTCGACTCGCCAAATTTTATATGGGTTGAAGGCTTGCCTCTTCTTAATTTATCATCATCCATACATGGTAAATCATCATGTATAAGTGAATAGGCATGTATTGCCTCAACTGATGCAGCTAAGAATAACAAATTTTTATTTTTAACCTTAAACATTTTTCCAATATCAAAAATAATTTTTGATCTAATTTTTTTTCCACCAGGAAACAATCCATACTTCATAGGCTTAATTAATTCAGAAGATCTGTATTTTGATAGATAACTATTTAAAAAAAAATTAACTTTTTTGGATAGTTTTTTTAGTTTTTTTTCCATAATTTATTATTTGATCAATTTTATCTTTGGTTTTTTTGGATATTGATTTTGTTTCTTGCTGAAATTTTTTTTCTATAAAATTGTTTAATTTTATTAATTCGTGATATTCGTTAACAAAATCTTCCAAGCTCTTTTTTTCTAAATTATCAATTATTTTATTAGCCAAATTATTTAAATCCTCTAAAGATTTAGTTTCAATATCAGCTAGTAAATTTTTATCTTTCATATATTAGTTGGTATTATTATATGAAAAACAATCTTTCAAATATTAAAAAAGCATTAAAATATCTCAATAAAAACGAATGTATAGGCATGCCAACAGAAACTGTTTATGGGCTTGCTGCAAATGCTTATTCTTCAACAGCTACAGCTAAAATTTTTAGATTAAAAAAAAGACCAAAAAAAAACCCTCTTATTGTCCATTACTATGACTTAAAGTTACTTGAAAAAGACTGTGAGTTAAATGAACTATTTTTAAAGTTATATAAAAAATATTCTCCAGGGCCAATTTCGTATATTTTAAAACTTAAAAAAGACAGCTCAATTTCTAAAAATGTTACAAATAAAAAAAAAACTCTAGCGGTAAGATTTCCGAGTCATCCTATAGCAAGAAAATTGTTAAAAGAATTAAATTATCCATTGGCGGCACCAAGTGCAAATATTTCAACAAAAATTAGTCCTGTTTCATCTAATGATGTTATGGAAGAATTTGGGAAAAAAATAAGGGTTGTTCTTGATGGTGGAAAATCTAAAATTGGTGTTGAGTCGACGATAATCAGTTTAATAGATAAACCACAAGTTTTAAGGTTGGGAGGAATAACAAAAGATCAGATAAAAAAATATCTTAATTCAAATTTAAGGTATAATGAAAATTCAAAAATTAAAACACCTGGTCAAAATAAGACTCATTATTCTCCCTACATAAGATTAAGGCTAAATGTTAAAAACTCAAATAGAAATGAGGCATTTATTTTAATAAAAAAAAGAAAGAAAATAAGTAAAAATTTTTTTTACTTATCAAAAGATAATAATTTAAAGGAGGCTGCTAAAAATTTATACAGTACTTTAAGAATGATTAAAAAAAGGGGGTATGAAAATATAGCAGTTGAAAAAATTTCTAATAAAGGATTTGGCGAGGTAATTAATGATAGACTTAAAAGGGCTTCAAATTTCAAATGAATTATCTTGTTGAAGTAAATAAAATAAAAAAAAATTATTCCTCAAAAGAAGCAGTGAAAGGAATTTCATTTAATATTAAAGAAAATGAAATTTTAGGACTATTGGGTCCTAATGGCTCTGGAAAAACTACTACTATAGGAATGCTTTTGGGTCTTTTAAAACCTTCCGCAGGAGAAATTAAAATAAACAATATGAGCTTTGAAAAAAATAGAATAGAAATTTTAAGTAAAATTAATTTTATTTCTCCATATATAGAGCTACCAAAAAAACTTACTGTAAAACAAAACTTAATTGTTTATGGAAAATTATATAATGTAGAAAATTTAAATGATAGAATAGAATACTTAAGTGAAAAACTTAGACTTGAAGAACTATTATTTAGAGTTACCGGTGAGCTTTCATCTGGTCAGAAGAATAGAGTAAGTTTAGCCAAGGCTCTAATAAATAAACCTAAAGTATTATTTCTTGATGAACCGACCGCATCTTTAGATCCTGAAATAGGAGACTTTGTTAGGAGTTTTTTAGAAAGGTACAAACAAGAAAATAAAATATCTATTTTGCTAGCATCTCACAACATGAATGAGGTTAGTAGACTTTGTAATTCAGTTCTAATGATGAAAAATGGTCTAATTATAGACGAGGGAACTCCAGAGTCTCTAATTAACAAACACGGACGTAAAAATTTGGAAGAAGTTTTTCTTAAATTATCAAGGAGTAAAAATGAATTTAATTAGAATTTATGGTTTGTTTCTAAGACATTTTTATTTAATAACAAGATCGTTCCCAAGAATTCTAGATCTAATTTATTGGCCCACAATACAAATCACTTTATGGGGCTTCATATCCAATTTCTTTGCTACATATAGCACATACTATAACAATGCTGTTGGGATAATACTTACTTGTGCAATTCTTTATGATTTTTTATTTAGAACTAGCATTGGATTTAATATGCTTTTCCTAGAAGAAATTTGGAGTAGAAATTTTACAAATTTGTTTATATCTCCAATGAAAATAAGTGAGATAATTACTTCGCTTGTTGCAACAGCTTTAATTAGAGCATTGATCGGACTAGTGCCTGCAATATTATTAACATCTCCATTATTTGGGATTTCTATACTTAATTTAGGTGTAAGTTTATTTTTTCTTTTTTTAAGTTTATATATTTTTGGAATTACTCTTGGTATATTTGTTTCGGCAGGACTGCTTAGATTTGGACCTTCATTTGAAAATATTGCATGGTCAACGATGTTCCTTATAGCTCCATTTGGTTGTATTTATTATCCTGTAGATATTTTGCCGGCTTTTTTTCAGAAAATTGCTTATTGTATGCCACTAGTTTATATATTTGAGGAGGCTAGATCAATACTTGTGGATCAAACAATGAATATAGAAAATTTATATAAGGCTTTTATATTAAATGTAATTTATTTATCAGTTGCTATTAGCTTGTTTTATTACTCCTTTAATCAAGCCAGAAAAAGGGGAACGCTTATTAATATTGGAGAATAATGGTGCGCCCGCAAGGAGTCGAACCCTGAACCTCCAGAGCCGAAATCTGGCGCTCTATCCAGTTGAGCTACGAGCGCATTATGTATTAATATAATAATATATGAAAAATTTCATTAATTTATTTGTCGAGCAGGAATCAGATAAACAAAGGATTGATACATTTGTTTTTGAAAAATGCAATGAATTGAGCAGAACAAGAATTAAAAACTTAATTCTAGAAAAAAAATTGAAAATAAATGGAAAAATTATTAACTTACCCTCAAAAAAAGTCAATTTAGGTAATCAAATTACCTTGGAAATTCCTAGTCCAAAAAAAATATCTCTAAAACCATTTAATTTTAAATTAGATATAATTTACCAGGATAATGATTTAATTGTAATAAATAAACCTGCAGGTATTTCTATGCACCCAGGGCCAGGTAATTATGATAATACAATAGTGAATGCACTAATGAATTATGATAAAATAAAACTATCAAACATCGGAGGTGAACTTCGTCCAGGAATAATTCATAGAATTGATAAAGATACATCTGGATTAATAGTAATTGCAAAAAATAATTATTGTCATGAAAAAATTTCTAAACAATTTAGTGAACATAATATAGATAGAGTGTATAATGCTTTAGTTTGGGGTAAACTAAGACCTCAGTCAGGTATTATTAATACATTAATTACCAGAAGTTCTAAAAATAGACAATTAATGGATGTAAGTTTAACAAAAGGAAAAAGGGCTATAACTAATTACAAAACTATTAAAGTTTTTGAAGGAAAAAACATTCCAACCTTAAGTTTAATTGAGTGCAAATTAAATACGGGAAGGACCCACCAAATAAGGGTACATATGAATTATAAAGGGAATCAAATTGTTGGTGACCAAAAATATAAAAAAAAATATAAAAAACTTAAAAGTGTTGGAAAAGAGATTGAAACTAAAATTTTAAAACTAGATAGACAGTTTTTGCACGCAAAAATATTAGGTTTTAATCACCCAAGAACAAACAAAAAAATTTTTTTCGATACAAATTTGCCGGATGAACTAAAAAAAATCGTTAATGTCCTCGAAAAATCTACCTAATTTAATGTTGTAAAATAAAAATTGTTTATTAAATAAACAGTTAATTTATGAGTAGTTCAAAAACATATAATTTACCGATCCTTTCAAATGAAGGAGGTCTATCTGCATACCTTGCTCAAATCAAAAAATTTCCAATGTTAGATGCTGAAGAGGAGTATATGTTAGCTAAAAATTGGAAATCAACAGGTAATGTTAAATCAGCTGAAAAACTTGTTACAAGTCATTTAAGATTAGTTGCAAAAATTGCGATGGGATATAAAGGGTATGGCTTACCTTTAAATGAAATGATCTCAGAAGGAAATGTGGGTCTTATGCAAGCAGTAAAAAAATTTGAGCCAGACAAAGGATTTAGACTCGCAACTTATGCAATGTGGTGGATTAAAGCTGCAATTCAAGAATATATATTACGATCATGGAGTCTAGTAAAAATTGGAACTACTACAGCTCAAAAAAAATTATTTTTCAATTTAAAAAAAATAAAAAGTCAAATCGCTCCAAATACTGAAGGGGATTTGCGTAATGAAGATGTTAAAAATATTGCTGAAAGATTAGATGTCAGTGAAGATGAGGTGGTTTCAATGAATAGAAGATTAGCTGGAAAAGAGCATTCTTTAAATGCACCAATTGGCGAAGATGGGGATGAATGGCAAGATTGGGTAATCGATCAAAACATGGATCAAGAATTAAAAGTTGCACAACAAGAGGAGATGGAGCAGCGTAAAGATCTTTTATCTGACTCTATTAAAATTCTTAATAATAGAGAGAAAGAAATTTTATACTCAAGAAGATTAAATGATAACCCAAGTACATTGGAAGAATTAAGTAAAAAATTTAAGATAAGCAGAGAAAGGATAAGACAGATTGAAAACAAAGCTTTTGAAAAATTACAAAAGCATATGCTTAATTCAGCAAAATCTAAAAATTTACTACCGGCAAATTAAATATTAAAAGGATCTATAATTAATATTGTATCATTTCTCTCTGGACTTGTAGATATTGTCGAAATTTTAGCTTCAACAAACTTTTCTATAAACTTAATATAATTTTGAGCATTTTTAGGTAATTTTTCAAATTGCCTGATTCCACGTGTTGATGAATTCCATCCTTTAAAAATTTTATATATTGGTTTAACTTTTAATTGCTGTTCACTTGATGCTGGTAAATAATCAATTTTTTTTCCGTTTAAATCATAGCCAATACATATTTTTATTTCCTCAAATTCATCAAGAACATCTAATTTAGTTAAAGCTATTCCGTTAATCCCAGATGTTTTTATAGTTTGTTTAACTAGTACCCCGTCAAACCATCCGCATCTTCTTTTTCTACTAGTTACGGTACCAAATTCTTTTCCTATATCTCCCAGTTTTGAACCAATTTCATCTTTAAGCTCTGTTGGAAAAGGGCCCTCTCCTACTCTCGTTGTATAAGCTTTTGTTATTCCAAGTATATAGTTAATTGTTTCTATTCCACATCCCGATCCTGTTGCAGCTGAAGATGCAACAGTATTAGATGAGGTAACATATGGATAAGTCCCATGATCCACATCAAGCAAAATTCCTTGTGCTCCTTCAAATAAAATTTTTTTGTTATTTTTTTTAAATTCATCTATTTTTTTCCATACAGGCTTACTGTATTTTAATATTTTTGGAGCAATATTTAAAAGTTCATCTTTAAGTTTTTCTTTACTATATTCTTTTTTTCCCATTCCTCTTCTAAGAGCATTATGATGCTCAAGAACAGTATTTAATTTTTGATCTAAATTTTCTTCTGATAATAAATCAATCACTCTAATTGATCTTCTGCCAACTTTATCTTCATAAGCTGGTCCGATTCCTCTTCTCGTTGTGCCTATTTTTGCATCTTTTGTATTGTCTTCTCTTATTGAATCTAATTCGCTATGTATCGGTAAAATTAGACTTGCTGCCTCTGACAAAAATAAATTTTTTTCAGTAATATCTACACCTTTATTTTTAATTTCTTCAATTTCATCTACTAAAGCCCATGGATCAACAACAACACCATTTCCAATGATAGATATTTTGTTTTTTCTAACTATGCCAGAAGGAAGAAGTCTTAATTTATAGGTTTTGCCATCTATAACTAGAGTATGTCCAGCATTATGACCGCCTTGAAATCTTATAACAACATCAGCCTCACTGGAGAGCCAATCTACTATTTTTCCTTTTCCTTCGTCTCCCCACTGTGATCCAATTACTGCTACATTTTTCATCTAAATTTATCTTTTATATCAATTGAGTTAAGATGGTTAATCGGTCCATGTCCTTTTCCATATTTTGGAGCATAACTTATTGCTTGGTTTACATATTTAATCGCTTTTTCACAAGATGTCTTTAGGGATTTTCCACATGAATAATATGTGGCAATTGCTGAAGATAATGTACAACCTGTTCCATGGGTATGTTTAGTTTTAATTTTTTTATTTTTAAAAATATAAATATTATTTTTTTCTAAAAATACATCATACAATATTTTGGACCGGAGATGGCCCCCTTTAATTAACACACTTTTTGCTCCAAGTTTGAGTAATTTTTTTCCAGCAATAATCATATCTAATTTTGAATTGATTTTTTTATTTGTTAAAATCTCAGCCTCGGGGATGTTTGGTGTAATTATTGCAACTCTTTTTATAAGTTTCTCTTTTAAGGTTTTAATTGAATTTTTGTTAATTAATCGTTGACCACCTTTTGCAATCATTACCGGATCTAATACAATTTTGTTAACTTTTATTTTTGATATGGATTTTACAACTGCATTTATAACTTTTGTATTGCTTAACATACCAATTTTTATCGCATCTGGATTGATATCTTTGGATGTAAATTCGATTTGTTTTGAAATTTCAAAATGTGGAACTGTAATAATTGACTTTACACCTGTTGTATTTTGAGATGTAATCGCTGTTACTGCGGTCATAGCATAAGAGCCTAATGAACTCACTGTCTTAATATCAGCTTGTATTCCCGCTCCGCCAGATGAATCAGAGCCTGCAATAATCAATACTTTTGAATTTATTTTCAACTTAAATTATAGATCGTTTTACTAAATTTATACATTTGGTAATTATTTTTTTATTATTTGACTCACACATTATTCTTATTTTAGGCTCAGTTCCAGATGCTCTCACTAATATTCTGCCATTATTTGATAAAAGTTTTTTAGCATCTAAAATAGATTTTTTACATTTTTTTGAATTTATTACTGATTTATCATTTACATAAATATTAACCAATTTTTGTGGAGTTTGGTTAAAATTATTAAAAAGTTCACTTGCTTTTTTTCCTTTTCTCATTGAATAAAGAATTTCGAGGGCTACAAGAAGACCATCACCGGTAGTTGCAAATTTACCTAAAATAATATGACCAGATTGTTCTCCTCCTAAATTACATTTGTTACTTTTCATAGCTTCTTTAACATATCTATCTCCGACATTTGATCTAATAAACTTAATTTTTTTTTTTTTGAATAATTTTTCAAGGCCATAGTTTGACATTAAAGTACCAACTACCCCACCTTTTAATATTTTTTTCTTTTTCCATCTTAAAGCGATCATTGCAATTATTTGGTCACCATCAATTATTTTTCCTTTTTCGTTACAGATAATTATCCTATCAGCATCACCATCAAGTGAAATTCCAAGATCAACTTTTTTTTTAATTGAAATTGACCTAATTTTTTTAGGAAAAGTTGATCCACAATTTAAATTGATATTTGTGCCATTAGGAGAATTACCTATTGGATAAACTTTTGCTCCTAATGATTTGAGTATTTTTGGACCAGATTTATAGCCAGCCCCATTGGCACAATCAATTGCGATCTTAAGTCCTTTAAGTGAAAATTTTTTTGGAAAATTACTTTTTAAAATATTTATATACTTATCGTTTGCATCCTCTAATCGTTTTACTCTTCCTAATACTTCAGGTTTAATTAGATTTTTTGATATTTTTGTATCAATTAACTTTTCTATTCTTTTTTCAATCTTGTCAGAAAGTTTTAATCCGTCTGGTCCAAATAACTTTAATCCATTATCATAAAATGGGTTATGTGATGCTGTAATCATTATTCCTAAATTTGCGTTCATTTTTTTTGTTAACATTGCTAATCCATTTGTTGGCAAAGGGCCTAAAGTAAATACATGCATTCCTGCAGAGGCTAATCCAGACACTAAAGCTGGCTCAAGAGTATATCCTGATAATCTAGTATCTTTAGCAATTATTGCTGTCTGTTTTTTTTTCTTTAAATTTCTGAAATAAGTACCTGCGGCAAGACCAAACTTAAAAAACATATTACCATTAATTTTGTTTTTGTTTACAGTTCCTCTTATGCCATCTGTTCCGAAATATCTTTTAATCATTAACTAAAAATAATTTTATTAAATACTTTTATCGCTTGTTTAATCTCATTTACATCATGAACTCTTAGAATTTGTACACCTTGAGACAGAGCGTACATACTGGATGATGTTGTTCCTCCAATTCTTTCTTTGCTATCATTATATCCAGCAATTTCCTTAATAAATTTTTTTTTTGATATTCCTAACATTACTGGAAAGCCCAATGAGTGAAAAATAGATATTTTATTCAATATAGTAATATTATGTTTCAAATTTTTTCCAAATCCAATTCCAGGATCAATAATTATATTACCATGATTAATTTTATTATCTTTAATATAGGCTAACTTTTTTTCAAAATAGTCGTAGATATCAAGTAAAACATTTTTATATTTTGGGTTTTTTTGCATTGTCTTTGGTGAACCTTGTATATGATTTAAAACGAATGGAATATTTGTTTCCCTTAATATATTAACCATTTGAGTATCATGACTCAACCCTGATACATCATTAAGTAAATTAATTTTAAAAGATAGAGATTTCTTTAATACAAAACTTTTTCTAGTATCTAATGAAATAAAAAGTTTATTTTTTTTTGCATATTTAATTTTTGATTTAATTCTATTCCACTCAATTGAGCTATCTACTGTATCGGCATTTGGCCTTGTGGACTCTCCACCTATATCAATTATATCAGCACCATCTTTTTTTAGTTTTTTAATTTGTTTGTATGCAGATTTTAATTTTAAAAATCTACCACCATCTGAAAAACTATCTGGTGTTGCATTTAATATTCCCATCAGAAGTGGGGTATTTTTAAACTTGATATTTTTAAAATTTTTTAACTTAGTAATTTTTTTAAGGTCTTTGTTAATTTTTTTTTTTAATTTTATAGGTAGTTTTTTAATGTCTTGAATTTTAATTAATTTTGTGTTTTTTCTTGTTATAATTTCTATAGTGTCAAATGATATTAGTTTGTTTCCATTTAACGGAAGTGCAACTTTTTTATCAATTTTTTGTTTTGAAATGTTTCCATAATAAAAATTACACGCCCTTGTGTAATATTTTATCATTTAATTAATGAACTATTTTAGGTTTAAGTCCGATTGACCCAAGAGCTGAGTCTTTGTTATCATCATCTTTGGCAAGATCCTGCTTACTTTCTGGGTACTTGTTCTTATTAATAATATCTTCAATTTCTTCTCCAGTTAAAGTTTCATATGTTAATAAAGCTTTTGCTATTTTGTGGAGATCATCAATTTTTTCGGTTAATATCTTTTTCGCTTGATTATATCCTTCATCGACTAATTTTCTTATTTCTTTATCTATTTTTTGAGCCACATCTTCTGAAACGCTTTGTGTTTGTGTGACAGATCTACCTAGAAAAACTTCTTCTTGATTTTCTCCATACTCAACTGGACCCATTTCTTCACTCATACCATATTTTGTTACCATAGCTCTAGCTAACTGAGTTGCTTGGTTTATATCAGAGCCATTTCCTCCTCCTGCTCCTGTTGTTATGTTATCTTTTCCAAAAATTAACTCTTCCGCTACTCTTCCTCCAAAGCAAACTGCTAATCGCGATTTAAGATATTTAATAGAATACCCGTGTTTATCTCTTTCAGGCAAATTCATAACCATGCCCAAAGCTCTACCTCTTGGAATTATCGTAGCTTTATGGATTGGATCATAATGGGGAAGCATATTAAATGAAACTAGAGCATGACCTCCCTCATGGTATGCTGTAAGTTTTTTTTCATCTTCTGTCATTACCATAGATCTTCTTTCTGCGCCCATCATTACTTTATCCTTAGCATCCTCAAATTCCTGGAAAGTAACTATTCTTTTATTTTTTCTTGCCGCCAATAATGCAGCTTCATTTACTAAATTAGCTAGGTCAGCACCTGAAAATCCAGGCGTACCCCTCGCAACTGTTCTAAGATTTACATCTGGAGACATATTAATTTTTTTTGCATGAACTTTTAATATTTTTTCTCTACCTATAATGTCAGGATTAGAAACAACCACCTGTCTATCAAATCTTCCTGGTCTTAAAAGGGCAGGATCAAGCACATCAGGTCTATTTGTTGCGGCTATTATAATTACTCCTTCATTCGTATCAAAACCGTCCATTTCTACTAAAAGCTGATTAAGCGTTTGTTCTCTCTCATCGTTACCTCCGCCTAGACCAGCTCCTCTACTTCTGCCTACTGCATCGATTTCATCTATGAAGATTATACACGGAGAATGTTTTTTTCCCTGCTCGAACATATCTCTTACTCTTGATGCCCCAACTCCAACAAACATCTCAACAAAATCAGAACCCGATATAGTAAAAAACGGCACTCCTGCTTCTCCAGCGATGGCTCTTGCCAATAAAGTCTTACCGGTTCCTGGAGGACCTACTAACAAACACCCTCTTGGAATTTTTCCCCCAAGTCTACTAAATTTTCTTGGATCTTTTAGAAATTCTACAACTTCTTCTACTTCTTCTTTTGCTTCTTCCACTCCCGCAACATCATTGAATGTTACTTTTCCTTTAAGCTCATTCATTAATTTTGCTTTAGACCTTCCAAATCCCATTGCTCCGCCTTTTCCGCCTTGCATTTGTCTCATAAAGAAAATCCAGACTGCAATTAAAAGAAGCATTGGAAACCACGATAGTAGTATACCTAAAAGCGAAGGCATTTTTTCCTCTAGTGGAGATGCTGAAATACTTACTCCTTTTTCAGATAATTTTTCAATCAAATTAGGATCATTTGGCACATAAGTAGAAAATTTTTGTCCATCAGACAAAACTCCATTAACATTATTACCTTGAATTTCAACTTGAACAACACGTCCATTTTCTACTTCAGATAAAAACTCGGAGAATATTAGATTATTTTTCTGAGTGAAGGAACCTTGTGGATTCTTAAACATATTATATAGACCTACTGTAAGTAAGACTATGATTGCCCACATTGCTAAATTTTTAAAATTCATATCTAAATATATAACGTAATTAAGAATTATTATAAATTAAACAAGTGGCAAATTGTGGCAAATTTAACGTTTTTTTGTTTTTTCTTTAGATACAATCACCGAATTTTCAATTTTTTCGACAATTGTGCCCCCTAATGTCGCTTTAAAGTCGTCTTTATTTTTTAATTCATTAATCAATCTAATCATTTTTTTACCTCTGGGAGGAAATTCTTTTTTATTTATTTTTTTAAATAAAACTGACATAGATCTAAAAATTACCTCATCTGGTAGTAGAAAAAAATTAGGTCCAATTAAATATTTGCTTTTATGATATGTTATATTTTGACTAATATTTCTTTTAACAATTTCATTGATTGCTTTATTGGAAGAAGCAAGGTTATTTAAAGTTAAATTTAATTTTTTAAAATCTAAACCCTGATTTTTCAAACCTGTAATTAACTTTCTTAATCTGACTCTTTGAAATATTTCAATTTCATTAGATGGATCGTCAATAAAAAAATCAAAAACCTTTTTTGAAATATAAATTAAATCTTGCTTATTTAAATCTAATAAAGGCCTGGATACTGTGATTGGACAACCTTTAAAAATAAATTTTTTTTCCACATCTTTGAAAGATGTAAGCCCTTCAGTCCCCGAACCTCTAAGTAATCTGCTAAAAAACGTTTCATAAACATCATCCTGGTGATGAGCAGTTACAACTTTTTGAATATTTAACCTCTTGCATTCAGTAAATAATATTTCATATCTTTTTTTTCTAGCTAAACTTTGAATATTTGATTTTGGTTTTTTTCCTTTCCATTTTATTATTTTTAAATTTATTTTTTTTTGGTAAAGATGTTGTCTCACTAGTTTAGCTTCACTAGACGATCCTTCTCTTAATCCATGATCAACTAAATAAAATTTAGGTTGAATATTATTGTTTTTTGTGAATTTATAGCAATTTACCAAAAAACACAGCGCCATACTGTCGGGTCCGCCAGATACTGCAATCGCCATTCTTTTTTTTATATTTAAATCTGTAAAATTTTCTGAAAAAGATCTGAAAATTTTAGATATCTTTTCATCTCTAAGAATTTTTTTAAAATTAAAATTTTTAGGTATTGTCTTTTTTACACTCAAACTTTTTTTCTTCATATTTTGCTTT
>CEUZ01219195.1_pt1 | contig 16130 bp, 12 predicted proteins | sample 361511 | NCBI WGS metagenome assembly CEUZ01 (sample SAMEA2622822, study PRJEB7988) | marine metagenome | biome: marine biome (ENVO:00000447); feature: surface water layer (ENVO:00002042); material: "saline water (ENVO:00002010), including plankton (ENVO:xxxxxxxx)" | depth 5 m
CAAATTTTGCAAATGTGAAAGGTTACGAAGTAGGTGGTAAAACTGGCTCTTCTGTTAAATATGAAAATAATGCAAAATTAAATACATTTGTTTCACTATTTCCTGCGAGTAAGCCTAAATACGTTTTGCTCGTTATGTTGGATGAGCCAAAACCAGCTCCTGACTTTGTGTATGATATGCCTCCATCAAAAAAGTTTCCTAATGGTTATAAATATAAGGGAGAAATAAGAAATACTTCAGGCTGGAATACAGTTGTTGTTGCGGGCAAAATTATAGAAAAAATTGGTCCAATTTTAGCCATAAATAACTTACAAGCTTCTAAAAATTTTTAAATGCTTCTTGGCAACTTACTTAAATCCGTAGGAAAGGATTACAAACAAATACCTGTGAAGGGTATTTCTTTTGATAGTAGAAAAATTAAAACAGGTGATATTTTTTTTGCGATTGAAGGAAACAAAACTTCCGGCATTAAGTATATTAATGATGCGATTTTAAAAGGCGCGTCTGCAGTTGTAAGCAAAAAAAAAGTAAAATTTAAAAATCTTAAAACACCTTTAATTTTAGTTAAGAATGTTAGAGAAAGTTTATCAGAGGCCTGCTCTAATTTTTATAAGAAAAAACCAAGAAATATAGTAACGGTAACAGGAACAAACGGAAAATCTTCTGTGGCTGATTTTTTTTATCAAATATTAACTCTTAACAAAATTCCCGCAGCATCCATTGGAACTTTAGGAATATTTTCTAAAAAATATACTAAAAAAATTAATTTGACTTCGCTAGACCCTTATGCCCTACATAAAAACTTGCAAACTTTGGCAAAAAATAATGTCAAAAATGTAATTTTAGAAGCTTCTAGTCATGGATTACATCAGAAAAGATTAGATAATTTGAATATAAAAATAGGCATATTTACAAATTTTAGTCACGACCATCTTGATTATCATAAAAACATGCAATCATATTTAAATTCAAAAATATATTTATTTAATAGATTGCTTAAAAAAAATTCGAAAATCATCACAGATGAAGACATTAAACAATTTAAAATTATAAAAAAAATTGCAAACAGAAGAAAAATAAAAAAAGCAACTATTGGTTCAAAATCAGGTGATATAAAAATTTTACAAAATAAATACAATCAAAATCTGCAATTTATTAAAGTTTCTATAAATTCTAAAGTTTTTAATTTAGAAATTCCACTTATAGGCTATTTTCAAGTAAAAAATTTACTTATGGCGGCATTGGCAGCCTCGATGTGCGGTTTGAGCCAAACCAGAATTTTAAACCAAATTAAAAAAATAAAACCAGTATCTGGAAGACTCGAGTGCGTGGTAAGTTTAAATAACAATTCTCATGTAATAGTAGATTTTGCTCATACACCAGATGCTTTAGAACAAAGCCTAGTTGCATTAAAAAAACAATTTAAAAAAGAGATCTTGATAGTTTTCGGCTGCGGAGGAGAAAGGGATAAGAAAAAAAGATTAGCCATGGGCAAAATTGCTAACAAATATTGCAGAAAAATTTTTGTTACGGACGATAATCCTAGGTATGAAGATCCAAAAAAAATAAGAGCAGCAATTATGAAAGGTTGTAAAAAAAAGGCTATTGAAATTGGAAATAGAAAGAAGGCCATAAAAACAGCTATTAAAGAACTCGAATCCAACGAAGTGCTTCTAATTGCAGGCAAAGGTCATGAAGAAACGCAAAATTATGGAAGCAAAATTATAAATTTTTCAGATAAAAAAATAGTAAAAAATATAATTAATAAAAACAAATATTATCAAAATTTTTCTAAAAAAAGTAATTTTAACGATAATATTATTAAAAATTTAAGCTATGAAGGAGTTTCTATTAACAGCAAAACCATAAAAAAAAATAATTTATTTTTTGCTATCAAAGGGAAAAATACTGATGGACATAAATTTGTTAAAGAGGCTATAAGAAAAGGGGCTATAAAATCGGTAGTGAATAATAAAATAAGAAAAATTTCTAAAAATAAAATTATAAAAGTAAAAAATACATTATTATCCCTTAATAATTTAGCTAAGATTACCAGAGAAAAGTCTTTTGCAAAAATTATAGGTATAACCGGAAGCGTAGGAAAAACTACTTTAAAAAATCTAATAGGTTTTTCTCTCAAAAATTATGGAAAGGTCTATTATTCGCCTTATTCATATAATAATAAGTTTGGAGTACCGCTTAGTCTTTCAAACTTAAAAAATAATACAGATTATGGAATATTTGAAATTGGCATGGACAAAAAAGGAGAAATAGATAATTTGTCTAAAATCGTTAAACCAGAAATAGCTATTATAACCAATATATCAGGGGCACATTTTAAAAATTTTAATACATTAAAAGATATAGCCAAAGCAAAAGCAGAAATAATAAACAATATATCAAACGAAGGACATATAATTTTAAATAAAGATGGTGAATTTTTTAATTTCCTATCAAATATTGCAATAAAAAAGGGTATCAAAGTTACTTCTTTTGGAATTAAAAAGAAATCAGATATATTTTTATTAAAAATTAAAAAAATTAAAAATTTTTTCAGATTAAAAATAAATATAAAAAATAAAATTTTTTATTTTGATACCAAAAATTCTACTAATAGCATTATAAATAATATTTTAGCCTGTATTGCGACGATGTTTATATTAAATTTAAATTTAAAAAAAATGAAAAAAAAATTTATTGATTTTAAAATTCCCGAAGGAAGAGGAGATGTTAAAATAATTAATAAATTTAACAAAAAGTTCAAATTTATTGATGAAAGCTATAATGCAAATCCATTATCAATGGCCTCAGCCATTAAAAATATGAATCATCATGATAAAAACAAAAGCAATAGAAAGTTGGCCTTTTTGGGAGATATGTTAGAACTTGGAAAAAAAACAAAAAGATTTCACAAAGATTTATCAATTGTCATTAATAATAGTGATATCGATAAAGTTTTTGTTTACGGGAAACACATAACAGACACCTACAGTTATTTGTCTAAGAGTAAAAAGGGACAAATATTTAAAAATCTTAAGGAAGCATACGATCATTTCGCAAAAAATTTACACAATAATGATTTACTTATGGTAAAAGGATCAAATGCAACTGGCTTAAATCAATTTTCAAAAAACATAAAAAAAGGACAATTCGGTGCTGTATAATTTTTTAATTTCATTGGTAGATCAATACTCTGCACTGAACGTTTTTCGTTACTTAACTTTTAGAACAGGGCTTTCTGTGATTTCCTCAATGTTGATAGTATTTATAGTTGGAGGACCTTTTATTAAATTCATTGAATCTCACAAAATTACAGGACCTATAAGAGATGATGGACCGATAGGTCATATAGTAAAAAAAGTAGGAACGCCTACCATGGGAGGTCTTCTTATTTTAATAGGAATTCTATTTGGAACTTTATTATGGGCAGATTTAAAAAATTCTTATATTTGGGTGTTGCTAATGGTTGTTACCAGTTTTGGTTTATTAGGTGCTGTTGACGATTATTTAAAGATAAAACGAAATAATTCGAATGGCATCTCATCTTTAATGAAAATTATTTTTCAAATTATTCTTTCAATAATAGCTGTTTTGCTTTTAATAAAAATTGGCGACATCAATCATTTAAAAAATCTTTACTTTCCTTTTTTTAAAAATTTAACCATTCATTTGGGTTTATTTTTTATTCCATTTGCTATTTTTATAATTGTTGGTTCTTCAAATGCTGTTAATTTAACTGATGGGCTGGATGGTTTAGCCACAGTCCCAGTAATGTTGGTGGCGTTATCATTTACTTTAATTTGTTATGTGGTTGGCAACACTGTTTTTTCTGAATATTTACAAATACCTTATATTGCCGACGTAGGAGAAACTTCTATTTTTTGTGGGTCAATGGTTGGTTCATGTTTGGGCTTTTTATGGTATAACGCTCCGCCTGCAAAAATTTTTATGGGTGACACTGGATCTTTATCTTTAGGTGGCTCACTAGGTGCAGTAAGCATCATTGCAAAACACGAAATTGTTTTAGGAATTATCGGAGGTTTGTTTGTTCTTGAAACTGTATCAGTTATTATACAAGTGATTTCTTTTAAACTTACGGGAAAAAGAGTATTTATGATGGCTCCCCTTCATCATCATTTTGAAAAAAAAGGATGGGCAGAATCCACGGTTGTTATTAGATTTTGGATAATATCTATAATTTTGGCACTAATAGGTTTAGCAACGCTAAAATTAAGATAGCCAATGCTTGCTTTACATAAATACAAGAACAAAAAAATTGCTATTTACGGAATGGGAATAACAGGATGTTCTGTAGCTCAAGCACTGAAGAAATTAGGTGCAGAAATATTTTGCTGGGATGATGATGCAAAAATAAGAAAAAAAGTAAAAAATTTTAATTTTCCAGTCATCAAATTTTGGAAAAAAGATTTTTTATTTGACAATATAGTTATAAGTCCAGGAATAAATATAAAAAAATGTAAACTAAAGAAATACCTAAAAATTAATTTAAAAAGAATTATAACAGATCTGGATTTATTTTTTGAATTTAACAAAAATTGTTTGATAATTTCCATTACTGGAACTAATGGCAAGTCTACAACATGTAAAATAATAGAAAAAATTTTAAGGACTGCCAAATATAATGTTATAACAGCCGGAAATATTGGCAACCCAATTTTATCTTCAAGTAGATTTAGAAAAAAAAATGTTCTTATTTTAGAAGTATCATCCTATCAACTTGAATATTCCAGACTATTTCGTTCAGATCATGCAGCAATATTAAATATTTCACCTGATCACTTAGAAAGACATAAAAGTATGGACAATTATATAAAAATTAAATCTAAATTATTTTTTGCTCAAAATAAAAAAGACTATTCCTACATAAATCCGATAAATAAATATTCAAAATCTATTAAAAATATTTTCAAATCCAAAAAATTAAAATCAAAATTAATTTTTGTTAATAAATTGGACTGTAGATCTTTACTTGAAAAAATTAATAATAAATACTTTGTAAGTGAGGGTAATATTGAAAATTTAACTTTTGCTTACTCAATTGCTAAAAATTTAAAAATAAAAGATAAAATTATAATTAAAGCTATTAATACATTTAAAGGATTACCACATCGGCAAGAAGTGGTGTTTTCAAATAAGAAAGCATTATGTATCAATGACTCTAAAGCCACAAGTTTTGATGCGTGTTTTCAATCTTTGTCAAATTTTAATAAAATTTATTGGATTGTGGGCGGCCTTCCAAAGCAAAAAGACAACTTTTATTTAAATAAAGTAAAAGAAAGAATTTCAAAAGCTTATATCATTGGTAAAAGCATTCCTTTTTTTAAAAAACAATTAAGCAATCAGATATCCTGCAAAATATCAAAAAATATGAAGAATGCAGTAAATGATATTTTTAAAGATTTTAAACTAAATTCAGATAATAAAATTACTATACTGCTTAGTCCAGCCGCGGCATCTTTCGATCAATTTAGTAATTTTGAAAATAGAGGAAATCTTTTTAAAAACTTAATAAAAAGAAAATTTAAGCAGGAATTTAATGTTTAGCTTTAGCAGAGAAAATACTGGTTTAATAGCCAAGTGGTGGAGAAATGTTGATAAACAAATTTTATTTTTATTTGCATTTCTTTTATTGTTAGGTTTATTTTTTTCTTTTTCATCTACTACATCAATAATGTCAGAAAAGATGAATAAACAAACTTATTTCTTTTTTATTAAACATTTAATTTTTGTTTTTATTTCATTATCATTAATTTTGACTATTTCAATTCAAGAAAAAAATAAATTAATAAAATTTTTAACTTTTTTATTTTTTATATCAATTTTAGTTCTTGCGTTGGTTCCCATATTTGGAGTTGAAATTAAAGGATCAAAAAGATGGTTAGACGTAGGAATTTTGCCACCATTTCAACCTGTTGAGTTAGTCAAGCCATTATTTATAATTTTTATTGCAAAAATTATAGTTTCAAATGAAAAGAGTAATATTTACAGAAAATATTTATATTCTTTTTTATTATTGGTTTTTATTGCATCTTTTTTGATTAATCAGCCAGATCTTGGACAAACTTTGTTGCTAACGTTAACTTGGATTACAATGATTTTTGTATCAGGGTTTAGCATGATTATGTTGTGTATTTTAGGTTTAGCATTTTTAGGGGTCGTAGCTTTACTGATACTTATATATCCGGAAAAATTTAGTTACATTTTTTTAAGAATCAAAACTTTTTTGGATCCGAAAGCAGGAGATAATTTTCAATCACAAAAAGCTCTTGAAGCAATCAAGCAAGGAGGATTAACTGGCCAAGGAATGGGAGAAGGTATTTTAAAAGATAAAGTGCCTGAAGCTCATACAGATTATATAATAGCCGTAATTTCAGAAGAATTTGGAGCAATATTTGTTTTGTTTATCGTGATTATATTTTTGTTTATTGGATATAAAGTATTTAATAAAGTTTTTTCAGGAAATGACGAATTTCTTAAATTGGCATTAGTAGGCTTAGTTTCATTGTTAATTATTCAAACTTTTATTCATATAGGAGTTAATACAAGGCTTTTTCCAACTACTGGTATGACTTTACCTTTTTTAAGTTACGGTGGATCCTCGTTAGTAGGAAGTTCAATAATAGCAGGAATTATTTTAAATTTTACCAGAAAAGATTCCACAGGGTATTTTAAAAATGACTAAAAAAATAATATTTTCTGGAGGTGGAACAGGGGGGCACATATTCCCCGCAGTTAATCTTATGAAACATTTTTATGATAAAAAATATATAGTTTCGTTAGTTACTGATGATAGGGGAAATAATTTTATGAAAAATTATTCAGATTTCAAGTGTTATGTTTTACATGCCGGAACACCAACAAATAAAAATTTGTTAAAAAAAATTTATTCCTATTATTTAATTTTTTTTTCGATTATAAAATCAATTATTATTTTAAAGAGAGAAAAGCCGGATTTAATTGTTGGACTCGGAGGATACGTATCTTTTCCTATTTCTTTTGCTTCTAAATTATTTAATTTACCTCTAGTAATATATGAAAATAATATGGCACTAGGAAGGGCAAATAAGTTTTTGGGCTCTTTTTCTAAAAAAATTCTTTTAGCACGTGAAATAACAAAAAATTTTCCCATAAAATACGAAAGTAAAACTTGTGAGGTTGGAACAATTTTAGACAAGAGAATAATCGACTGTTCCCCAAACAAACAAAACGGCAGTAATGAGGAATTTTCCATACTGGTTTTGGGCGGCAGCCAAGGAGCTGAAATATTTGGAAAAATTGTTCCCAAAGTAGTTAAAATGATAAAAGACGAAGGTCATGATATAAAAATTAACCAACAATGCACAATAAATCAAAAAAAATCCATAATTGATTTTTACAAAAATAATAATATTAAAAATAATGTTTTTGAGTTTGAAAGTAATATTTTAAAACTTTTTTTATCGTCAAGTTTAGCTATAACAAGATGCGGCGCATCAACTACAGCTGAATTATCACATACTTTGACACCATTTATCGCGGTGCCAATTCCTCATTCTATAGACAATCATCAATATTTAAATGCTAAATACTATGAAAACAAAGGCTGCTGTGTGTTAATGGAACAAAGTAATTTTAATTATGAAAATTTATTCAATTTAATAATAGAAATTATAAAAAATAAAAATAAATTGGAAAAAATTCGTGAAAATATGAAGAAAAATTACAACAAAAATGTTTACATTAATATAGAAAAAGAAATTAAGGAATTTATTTAAAAATGAAAATTAATATAGCAAGTAATGAAGTTGTTCATTTCATAGGTATTGGTGGTATTGGAATGAGCGGATTAGCGCAAATAATGAAAAATATGGGTTTCACTATTCAAGGAAGCGATTTAAGTAGAAATAAAAATACTGAAAGATTAATTCATGCTGGAATAAAAGTTTATTTTGGACATCATCATAAAAATTTAAAGAAGGCAACAATGGTTGTTATTTCTTCAGCAGTCAAAAAAAACAATAAGGAATTGGTAGTAGCAAAAAATAAAAAGTTACCAATTTTTAAAAGAGGGGATATGCTGGCTAACATCGTAACCTTAAAAAAAAATATTGTAATTACTGGTTCGCATGGAAAAACCACAACAACCTCATTGGTAGCAAATATTTTGGTAGAAGCGGGCCTAGATCCAACGGTGATTAATGGTGGCGTTATAAACTCACTTGGCAATACTGCGCAGCTAGGAAAAGGTGAGTGGGCTGTAATCGAGTCTGATGAGTCGGATGGCAGTTTTTTAAAACTTCCAATTACATATTCTATTGTTACTAATGTAGATAAAGAGCATTTAGATTTTTATGGGAAATTTGAAAATTTAAAAAAAAGTTTTTGTACTTTTATTGAAAAAACACCTTCCCTTGGAAAATCTCTTGTTTGTATTGATAATAATAATTTAAAATCTCTTCTTCCTAAATGTAAAACTCGCAATTATCTTACATATGGATTTAACAAAAAATCTAATTATCAAATTCAAAATGTGAGAAAAAAGAAAAATTATTCAATTTTTGATTTAAAAATAAAAATTCCTTTAAATAAAACCATTACAATAAGAAATGTAGCACTTAATTTAATCGGAGATCATAATATTACTAATGCAACTGCATCGATAGCAATTGCTTTAAATCTTGGAATTAAAATTAATAAAATTAAAAAGGCACTTAAAAAATTTTTAGGAATTCAAAGAAGATTTACAAAAGTATTTTCTGTAAAAAAAAGAGAGTTTTATGATGATTATGCTCACCACCCAACCGAAATTAAGGCAGTAATAAGTAGCGCAAGACAAGTTTATAGCAACAGAAAAATAATTTGTATTTTTCAGCCACACAGATATTCAAGAGTTAGATTTCTTAAAAATGAATTTGCATCGTCTTTCAAAACTAGTGATGTTGTAGTGCTTTGCCCAGTTTATGCAGCAGGAGAAAAAAAAATTTACAACTTTAATCAAGATAATTTTTCTAGACTAATTTCAAAAAAATCAAAAACTCAAGTTATTAATATAAAAAATCAACAAGATTTAAAAATTTATTTAAAGAAAAATTTATTAGAAGACGAAATGGTAATTTGTATGGGTGCAGGAAGCATTTCAAATTGGATAAGAGAAATAGGCAATGAATTAAAATGAATTTAATTTCACAAGTAGAAGAAATAAAAAAAAAAATTTCTGGAAAAATTTTGCTTAACGAAGATCTTTCAAGGTATTCTTGGTTTAAATTAGGGGGTCCAGCAAAAATTGTATTTAAGCCAAAAAATATAAGCGAACTGTCAATTTTTTTAAAAAACTTGAAAGGTAATAATAAAATAAAAGTTTTGGGCGCTGGTTCTAATACTCTAATAAGGGACGGCGGTTTCGACGGAATTATTATAAAACTTGGAAAGTCTTTTTCTCACTTATCTCTACTTAAACAAAATATGTTAATAGCAGGAGCGTCAGCATTAGATAAAAATGTTTCAAATTTTGCGCTTGAAAATTCATTGTCTGGATTTGAGTTTTTATCATGCATACCAGGAACGATTGGGGGCGGAATTAGAATGAACACAGGCTGCTATGGGGAGGATATATCTAATATTTTAGTATCAGTGCAAGCTATGGATTTAAATGGAAAAGTTAAAGTAATATATTCTTCAGATATTAAATTTGCCTATAGAAATTGTGATTTAGATAATAATTTAATTTTTATAAGCGCAACATTTAAAGGAAAAACAAATAAAAAGATTAACATAACAAACAAAATAAATGACTTAACAGAAAGAAAAAAAAATGATCAACCATCCAAAATAAAAACATGTGGCAGTACTTTTAAAAACCCAAAAAAAAATAAAGCCTGGTCTTTAATAAAAAATTCTGGCTGCGCGGGAATGAGTATTGGCGATGCGTGTATTTCAGAAAAGCATTGTAATTTTTTTATTAACAAAGGCAAAGCGAAATCAAATGATTTAGAAAATTTAATTCATCAAGTCAAAAACACCGTTTTGGATAAAACTGGAATTAAACTTGAGTTAGAACTAGAGATTATCGGAGAGAAATTATGAAAAACTTAGTAGTTGTTCTTTTGGGAGGATTGTCGGGAGAAAGGAAAATAAGTTTTTTAACAGGAAAAGCCTGTTTAAGTGCATTAAAAAAACGAGGATACAAAGTTAAAGAGTTAGATGCGCGAGGTTATTTTGTAGATAAACTAAAAAAATTAAAACCAAAATTAGTTTTTAATGCACTTCACGGAAAATATGGAGAAGATGGATTTGTTCAAAGCATTTTGGAATCTTTAAAAATTCCATACACCCATTCAGGAATATTATCATCAAGTTTGGCAATGGATAAGGATTTATCGAGGATTTTATTTAAAAAAAATAAAATCAAAACACCTAAGTATTTTTTGTTACATAAAAATTATGAAGGAAATTTTGCTAAGAAAATGAAACTTAAAAATATTAGATTCCCAATAGTGATAAAACCAATTAATGAAGGTTCTAGTTTAGGAGTTTATATTTGTAAAAATAAAATACAGTTTAAAAAAAATTACAACAAACTTAAAAAAAATTACGATCAAATTATTGTGGAAGAATATATCCCCGGGAAAGAAATTCAAGTTGCTGTTATGGGAGCCAAGGCTTTGGGAGCAATAGAACTTGTACCAAAAAGGGAATTTTATGATTATAAGGCAAAATATTCCTTAAAAGCAAAAACGAAGCATATTATGCCTGCTGCAATACCACAAAAAAAATATAGAGAAGTTCTGCAAATAGCAAAAAAAGCGCACCAAATATTAGGATGCAGAGGCATAACAAGATCTGATTTTAGATTCTTCAAAAACAAATTTTATTTGCTAGAAACTAACACTCAGCCAGGAATGACTAAACTATCTCTTGTCCCAGAAATAGCAGATTTTTGTGGAATAAAATTTGAAGATTTAGTTGCTTGGATGATTAAAGACGCCAGCACTAATAGATGAAAAAAATTTATAGAATTGTTTTATTATTAATAGCTCTTATTTTTGTTTCGACATTTAACCCAAAAGAGTCTGCTATAATTTTAAAAAAAAAAGATTCTTTATTTAAAATAAAAAATATAGAAATACAAAATAATTTTAAAATTAAAACTCAAGAATTACAAAATAAGTTAAAAAATTTACATAAAAAAAATATTTTTTTTATAAAAAAAAGAGATATAGAGGAACCATTAAAAGGAATTGATTTTTTAAATAAAATTGAAGTAAAAAAAAAATATCCTGATACAATTATTATAAACATTTTTGAAACCAAACCAGTAGCTATTTTTTTTAAAAATAAAACTAAATATTTACTTGATGATTCATCTAATTTAATCTCTTTTAAGAAACATAATGAATTTGATGAGCTGCCAAGCATTTTCGGAGATGGAGCAGAAAATAATTTTGTAAATTTTTTAAAGCAATTAGAAAAAAATAATTTTCCAAAAAACAAAATAAAAAACTATTACTATTTCCAAATAGGACGATGGGATTTGCAACTTTTAAATAATAAAATAATAAAGTTTCCTTACAAAAATATAGATGAAGCGATTATTAATTCAGTTGAATTATTAAATCGAAAGGATTTTAAAAATTATAATATCATTGATTTAAGGGTAGATGGTAAGATAATAGTAGAGTAATGGATTCTGAAGACTCAATAGGAATAGTTGAACTAGGAAATGTCTATATAAAATGTCTCATTTTTAAAATTGAAAGCAACAAAGCAGAAATAATATCCACTTCTGTAACTCCTTCGGAAGGATTTCATAATGATATTGTTATAAATTTGTCAAAAGCATCTAGCGCAATTAGATCCTGTATAAGTAATGCTGAAAAAAAAGCAAAAGTATCACTAAAAAAAATTAATGTAATTTTTGAACAACCAGATTTTTTATGTACTAAATTTTCTAAACACAAAAAAATTGACGGATCTAAAATTCATAAGGATGACATAGAATTTTTATTAAAAGAGGCAAAAAAACAATTAGTTCTTAATGATAAAAAGCAATCCATAATTCATATTTTCAATCACAACTATAAGGTTGATGGCAAAACATTTGTAGAAGAGCCAATAGATGTTTATGCAGATTTTTTAACTCACGAAATGACCTTTATAACTATCCCAAAAAATAATTTAAAAAACATAAATCAAGTATTTATTAATTGTGACATTGAAATCGATAGATTAATTTCTCGCACTTTTGCTTTGGGCGCCGAGTTGTTAAATCATAAACAGTTAGAATTTGGATCTGGTATATTAGATTTGGGGTTTGAAAAAATTAGTCTTGGTTTATTTAAGAATTTAGCACTTGTGCATTCAGCAACTCTCCCAATCGGTATTAATCATATTACAAAAGACATTTCTAAAGTTTGCTCTTTAAGTTTGGATGAGTCAGAAAAGATTAAAAATAATATTGATTTTGCGTTTAAAAAAAATCAAGAACTTTTTGATGAAAATGACTATTTAAAAAATATTTATTTTACTAATTCTAATTTTAGAAAAATAAGTAAAAAATTAATTTTAAGTGTAATAAGATCTAGATTGGACGAAATTTTTAATATGTTAAAAAAACAACTGGTAGTACCTGGCTTTAGCTTAAATTCTAGCACAAATCTTTTACTTACAGGGGGAGGATCTAACCTTTTAAACATAGAAAAATATTTTATTAATTTTTTCGGTCCCAATGTAAAAAAAATAGATGAAAATAAAATAAATTTAAAAAAAGACTTTGCTTCATGTTTGGGCGCCATCAAAATAATCAAAGATGGATGGGAGACGGAAGCAATACCAGAAACAAGTGGAAAAAATATAGAAAAAATAGGCTTTTTTGCTAAATTTTTTAAAACCAACAAATAAAATATATCTGTAGCCTTTAGTAACATAAGTTGTCTTTCAACAATTTTATGCCTTTTGTATATCTTTTAGCATGTTCCAAGAGTTTCAAACGACAGTAAAAGAATTTATACAACTTGAAGGAGTGGGACTTCATAACGGAGTAAAAGTTAATATTTGTATAAAACCTAGTGAACCTAATAAAGGCATCATATTTAAAAGAACAGATGTCGATGATGATAAAAATATAATTGAAGCAAGCTATAAAAATGTAAGCTCTTCAGCGCTTTGTACAAAAATAACAAATTCTCATGGAGTATCAGTTTCTACCATTGAGCACTTAATGGCTTCTTTTTATGGAGAAGGAGTTGATAATGCGTTGGTTGAAATAGATGCACCAGAGGTTCCTATAATGGATGGATCCGCATTTGATTTTGTAGAAGCTATAAGATCAGTTGGTATAGAAAAACAAAAATATTTAAGAAAATTTATTAAAGTTCTTAAAAAAGTTGAAATAAAAGACGGAAATAAATTCATCTCAATAGAACCATTTGATAAAGATTTAATAATTGATTTTGAAATAATATATCAAAATCAATTAATAAAAACTCGAAGAAAAGAATTTAGATTAAACGGCGGAGATTTAACTTCCGTATATAATTCAAGAACATTTTGTTTATATGAAGATATTGATAAAATAAAAAGCATGGGACTAGCCAAAGGAGGATCTTTGGAAAATGCAATTGTTGTTAATAATAACAAAATATTAAATGAGGGAGGACTTAGAACTAGACATGAGTTTGTTGATCACAAAATATTAGATTGCATGGGAGACCTCATGCTCTCTGGCCATAGAGTTTTCGGTCGCATTAAAACTTCACAGGGTGGGCACCAACTTACCAATACATTGTTGAGGGAATTTCTTTCGAATAAGACTAATTGGGAATTTGAAAACTCCAAAGTAAAAGAAAAAAATAATGAAGACGGCGGTTATTTAAGTCCAGCAGCAGTTAACGCGTAACTAAATACCAACAAAGAAAATTGTAATAATCAAATATTTTGGTAAAATAGTATTTTATCTTAAATGTTTAGAAATTTATTAATTTTATTGTTATCAGCTTTCTTATTTTTTTCGTGTTCTAAAAAAAACAAAGAATCAATCATCTCTGAGCCTACAGATAAAGAAAGAGCTGTAAGTATTTATGCGGAAGCCGTTGCGGCACTAAATGATGGCGACTCATTTTATGCCGCAAAATTATTTAAAGATGTTGAAAGCTTAATGCCACAAAGTGAGTGGGCAGCCAAGGCGAGCCTTATGGCAGGCTATGCTGATTATTCAAGAAACGCTTATTCAAGTGCCGTTTTTAGTTTAGAGAGACATGTAACTAATTACCCTGCGGATATAAATATACCTTACGCACATTACTTAATTGCAATATGCTTTTACGAACAAATACTAGATGAAAAAAAAGATTTACAACCATTATTAAAAGCAAAAGAGAAATTCGAATTTATTATGCAAACTTACCCAGATACTGATTATGCTACAGATGCAAGATTCAAAATAGATTTAATAATAGATCAGTTGGCGGCAAAAGAAATGTCAATAGCAAGATTTTATATGAAAACAGAAAAGTGGATTCCGGCACTCAATAGACTTAAGACAGTTGTTGAAAAATATGAAAAAACAATCTTCGTTGAAGAAGCTTTACACAGACTTGTCGAAGTCTATTACAGGCTTGGTTTGACCGAAGAGGCCAGACAGGCAGCTTCAATACTTGGGTACAACTATAAAGCCAGCGATTGGTACAAAAGAAGCTACAAAGTATTTTATAAAAAATACAAGCCTCAAAAAATTAAAAAAGAAAAGCAAATGGGATTAATAAGAAGAAAAATAAAGAGCCTATTCGAATAAAATTTCCATGCAAAAAAAAGAAATTGAAAAAGTTTATAATAAGAAAATTAAAGAATTAAAAAAACACGACAAAGCATACTTTGAAAAGGATTCTCCAATAATCTCGGATAGAGATTATGATATCATTAAACAAGAAATTTTAAATTTTGAAAAAAAATATAGTTATTTAAAAAATAAAAACTCTCCAAGTCAAAAAGTAGGCTATGAACCTTCGAGTAAATTTAAAAAAATTGCACACGATATTCCAATGTTATCTCTAGCCAATGCTTTCTCCAAAGAAAATATTGAAGATTTTTTAAAGAAAATTAAAAATTTTTTAAACATTAAAGATTCTGAAAAAATAGCTTTTTCAGCAGAACCCAAAATTGATGGTATTTCGGCCTCGTTAAAATATATCAATGGAATTTTTACGTTGGGCTTGTCACGTGGTGATGGAAAAATTGGAGAAGATATAACTAATAATTTAAGAACAATAAAAGATATTCCAAAAAAAATTAACAAGCCTAATTTTCCAAAAGTTTTAGATGTAAGAGGTGAAGTTTATATATCAAAGTCTGACTTTAAAAAAATTGCTAAACAATTTGCCAACCCCAGAAATGCGGCGGGAGGCTCTTTAAGACAAAAGGATCCAAACGTAACGAAAAAGATACCTTTAAAATTTGTTGCGTATGGCTTTGGATCCGTTGAGCCAAAGAATTTTGAAAAACAATCAGATTATTTAAAATTATTAAAAATTTGGGGATTTAAAACAAATTATTTCAATATGCTCGTGAATACAATTGAAGATATAGAAAAAAATTATAGAACAATCGAAACAAAAAGAGCATCAATCGATTATGATTTAGATGGCCTGGTATACAAAGTAGATAATTTAAAATTACAAAACAGACTTGGTTTTGTATCTAACTCTCCTAGATGGGCTATTGCTCATAAATTTTCTGCAGAAAAAGGTTTTTCAGTAATTAAAAATATTGAAATCCAAGTTGGGAGAACAGGTGCACTGACTCCAGTTGCTAAAATAGAACCAGTTAATATAGGAGGTGTTGTAGTTTCAAATGCTACATTACATAATGAGGATGAAATAAACAGAAAGGACATTAGAATAGGAGATACTGTATGTCTTCAAAGAGCGGGAGATGTTATTCCTCAAGTTTTATATGTGGAAAAAGAAAAAAGAGATAAAAATGTAAAAAAATTTAGTTTTCCTAACAAATGTCCTTCATGCGGATCGAAAACTATAAAAGAATTTAATTATAGTACAAAAAAAAAAGATGCTGTGACCAGGTGTCCTGATCCAAAATTTAATTGTAAAGAAATTTTAAGAGAAAAATTAAAACATTTT
>CEUZ01288155.1_pt1 | contig 16126 bp, 12 predicted proteins | sample 361511 | NCBI WGS metagenome assembly CEUZ01 (sample SAMEA2622822, study PRJEB7988) | marine metagenome | biome: marine biome (ENVO:00000447); feature: surface water layer (ENVO:00002042); material: "saline water (ENVO:00002010), including plankton (ENVO:xxxxxxxx)" | depth 5 m
CTAGGAGAATGGCAAAAAATGGCTATAAAGTCATTATTCCTTACCAAGGACATGTAGATGATGCAAAATTAAGATTTATTGGAGGAGTTGGTCAAATTTGCCCAATTAAGTTCCGTAGTTTATCGGAAAAAATTATTGACGAGTCTATTAAGGAATCCAATGTAATAATCAATCTCAAAACTTTATGGTATGAAAAACCTGTTTCTTTTGAAAAAGGGATATATAAATTTAATCAAGATCTTGTTTATTTAATTAAAAATCATGACCAAAATAAATTGTTAATTTTCTTTTCTGGACTTGGCACTACACACGACTCTAAATCAAAAAGAACAAAAATAATTGCTAAAACTGAGGATTATATAATAAACAATCTGTTAAATAGTTTGATTATAAGGCCCGGCCTAGTATTTGGATTAAATGATAATTTTTTAAGAAAAATAATGCCTTTGATTAAATTATCCTTCATAATTCCTATTTTTGGAAGTGGGGAAACCAGAGTCCAACCTGTCTATGTCGATGACGTAGCAAAGGCCGTAGAAAGGTTGGTAGTTAATAAATATATTGGTAATAAAATTTATGAATTGTATGGTTCTGAGAATTTTTCATATAGATTTTTATATAGATTTTTGGCCCAATCTTTAGGTTTGCATAGAATTATTTTTCCGATTCCAATTTTTTTAGCAAAAGTATTAGTGTATTTTATTCAAAAAATATCGAGTAAATTCATAACAATTGAACAATTGAATCTTTTTATGAATGACAGCCTTCCTTCTAATAAAACGGCTACTTTTAGTGATCTAGGGATAGGGCCTCAAAATATTCTTCAAGTAATAAAAATTATTATTAAAAAATAGTTAAAAATTGCCTAAAATAGTACATTTTTTTAAATTTAGTACAAACATGGGACTAATTACACTATTTTTTTATATATTTTTTAATTTTTAAGGGTTAATACGAAAAAAATTAATAGAATTAGTACCAATATTTTACTAAATGTTAAAATTTGTAGATATACCTTTAAAAAAACCTAACAAAATTTCTGTTAGTCAAAGAAAACAGGATTTTAGCGAAATTTATGTAAATTTTGCTAAAGAAAAAGCTGAAGAACAAGCTTCTAGATGTTCCCAATGTGGCGTTCCTTTCTGTCAAGTTCATTGCCCTCTTCACAATAATATTCCTGATTGGTTAAAACTGACTGCAGAAAATAGATTAGAAGAAGCTCACGAACTTTCTAGCTCTACAAATAATATGCCTGAAATATGTGGGAGAATTTGTCCCCAAGATAGACTATGTGAAGGAAATTGTGTAATTGAAACTTCTGGTCATGGGACTGTTACTATAGGATCAGTTGAAAAATATATTAATGATTTTGCTTGGGATAACGGTTGGATTAAAAATATTGAAGTTGAAAAAGAATCTTCTTTATCAATTGGCATCATAGGTTCGGGTCCTGCCGGACTTGCTGCTGCAGAGCAATTAAGAATAAAAGGTTATCAAATCACAATTTATGATCGATATGATCGTCCAGGAGGTTTGTTAATTTATGGTATACCAAATTTTAAATTAGATAAACAAATTGTTAATAGAAGAACAAAAAGACTATTGCAAAGTGGTATTAATTTTAAATTAAATTGTGAAATTGGATCGACGATTAGTTTTGATGAAATTAAAGAAAAACATGACGCAATTTTAATAGCCACTGGAGTTTATAAACCTAGAACAATAAATTTAAATAATAAAAATTTCTCAAATGTTGTACCCGCTTTAGAATATTTAATTGCTAGTAATAAAAAAGGTCTCAAAGATAGAGTTCCAAAATTTGATGATGGTCATCTAAACAGTTTCAAAAAAAATGTATTGGTAATTGGGGGTGGAGATACAGCTATGGATTGCGTACGTACAGCAGTCAGACAAGGAGCTGAAAGTGTTACATGCTTATATAGAAGAGATAAAAAAAATATGCCGGGCTCTTTACAAGAAGTTGAAAATGCAATTGAAGAAGGAATTAATTTTGAGTGGTTAACACTACCTACTGAATATATTGGTAATGGCAAAATTGACAAAACTAAAATTGTTAGAATGCAACTTGGTTCACCAGATGAATCGGGTAGAAGAAAATCAGAGCCTATAATAGGAAGTGAAAATATTATTGAAACAGATTTAATAATAGAAGCCTTAGGTTTTGAGCCTGAAAATATTCCTAATTTATTTAACAAGGATGATTTAGTTGTAACAAATTGGGGCACAATTAAAATTGATTTTAAAACTATGATGACAAGCATCGATGGAGTTTTTGCTGCCGGGGACATCGTTAGAGGTGCAAGTTTAGTAGTTTGGGGAATTAAGGATGGGAGAGATGCAGCAGAAAATATTCATCAGTATTTGCTTAATAAATCTAAAGATTTGATGTTTGAAAAGAGAGTAGATTAATGAAAAAGAATTTACTATTGAATAAATGGGAAGAAAGCAGAAAAATATTAGAAAGTAATCACGCATATAATGAATTAGATGAACATTCTTCGTGTGGGGTAGGATTAATCGCTTCAATTAAAGGAGCAAATTCCAGAACCATAGTAGATATGGGAGTAGAGGCATTAAAGCGTCTTTATCACAGAGGCGCTGTAGACGCTGATGGTAAAACTGGAGACGGTGCAGGAATACATTTAAATATCCCAAAAGATTTCTTTATAGAGCAAATTGAAAGAACTGGTCATAAACCTAATGCAATGCCATTTGCAGTTGGAATGGTATTTTTACCAAGAACAGATTTTGCAGCTCAAGAAAAATCAAGAAATATTATTGAATCGGAAATCCTAAAATCAGATTTAAAGATTTATGGATGGCGTCATGTTCCTATTAATACAAAAGTAATTGGTGAAAAAGCAAAAATTACTAGACCAGAAATTGAACAGATTTTAATTGAAAATGATATTTACGAAGATAAAGATATTTTTGATACTAAACTTTATATAATTAGAAAAAGAATTGAAAAAATAATCCAAAAAGAAAATATAAAAGATTTCTATATTTGTTCATTATCCTCGCAAACTATAATCTATAAAGGAATGTTCTTAGCTGAACAACTTGCAAATTTCTATCCAGATATTCTAGACAAACGTTTCATTTCTAAATTTGCATTATATCATCAACGATATTCTACTAATACTTTTCCTACTTGGTCGTTAGCACAACCTTTTAGAGTTATTGCACATAATGGAGAAATCAATACGCTTAAAGGTAATAAAAATTGGATGTCCGCACACGAGCCACGTTTATCTCATCAAAATTTTGGAGATTCTATAAATGATTTAAAGCCAATAATTGATCCCAATGCATCAGATTCAGCAGCATTAGACTCTGCAGTTGAGCTTTTGGTTAATTCAAATAGATCTTTGCCTATGGCCAAACTTATAACTATTCCAGAAGCATGGGCACATCGGGGAGATTTTTCAAAAAAATTAAAAAATTTATATGCATATGCAAATGCTGTTATGGAACCATGGGATGGTCCTGCTGCATTATGCGGAATTCACAAAAACTGGGCAATTGCAGGAATGGATCGCAATGGTTTAAGACCCTTAAGATACTCATTAACAGACGATTATCTTATTGTAGGATCTGAAACAGGCATGGTCGAGATTGAAGAATCTCAAATCATAGAAAAAGGGAGAGTTGGTCCAGGACAGATGATAGGAATCAATTTTAGAGAATCAAAGTTTTACAAAGATGAAGAGATTAAGCTCATGCTGTCTTCTTCTAAGCCTTTTGAAAATTGGACAAAAAAGATCACACACTTGGACAAAATGGTTCAGTCAGTTGATGAAGAATTTCGAGCTATAGATCCTAAAGATTTAAAAAAAAGAATGGCTTGTTTTGGATGGACTATTGAAGATATAGAACTCATTTTACAACCTATGATTGTAGATCAAAAAGAAGCTACTGGATCTATGGGAGATGATACACCTTTAGCCGTTCTTTCAGAAAATTATAGAGGGTTGCATCATTTTTTTAGACAAAATTTTAGTCAGGTCACTAACCCTCCTATTGATAGTCTTCGTGAAAAAGTTGTTATGAGTCTAAGAACTAAAATAGGCAATCTTAGTAATATTTTAGATGAAGATGAATATCAGTGCGATCATTTACAATTAAACTCCCCTATTTTATCAATCAATCAATTTAAAACCTTGCGTCAATATATGAAAGATAAGGTCAAAATAATTGATACAACACTTAATTTAGAAGAAGAACATGTATCTTTTAAAAAAGAATTAATGCGCATTAATCAAGAAGCAGAACAAGCAGTAAGATCGGGTTTTGTTCATATTATATTAACAGATAAAACATTATCAAAAAATATAATGGCTTTACCTATGATACTAGTTACAAGCTCTGTTCATAATCATCTTGTAAAGAAAAATTTAAGAACTTTTATATCTTTAAATATACAGTCTGCAGAATGTTTAGATATACACTACTACGCAGTTTTATTAGGAGTGGGAGCGACAAGTATAAACGCATATGTTGCTCAACAAGCAATTGCAGAAAGACACAAAAAAGGTCTTTTTAAAAATCTAACATATGAACAGTGTGTTGAAAGATACATTATATCAGTGAAGAATGGATTATTAAAAATTATGAGCAAGATGGGAATTTCTGTAGTTAGTTCGTATCGTGGCGGATGTAATTTTGAAGCCATAGGATTGAGTCGTAGCTTAATGGCAGAATATTTTCCCTCAATGAGTTCAAAAATTTCTGGAATAGGACTTAAGGGGTTAGAAAAAAGATCAATTTTAGCGCATAAAAATGCTTTTGATAATAATTTATTTACTTTGCCTATAGGAGGTTTTTATCGTTATAGAAAAGGGGGCGAACAGCATTCTTTTGATGCAAGTTCTATTCATATGTTACAAAGCTCCGTAGGAATAGATAGTTACAAAATATTTAAAAAATATTCTGAAATAGTTAACAATGATCAGATAATTAACTTAAGAGATTTGCTAGCTTATAAATCTTCAAGAAAATCTATACCGATAAATAATGTTGAGAATATTAATAAAATAAGAAAAAGACTAGTTGCTCCAGGAATTTCTTTAGGAGCTCTTAGTCCAGAAGCTCACGAAACATTAGCTATAGCTATGAATAGAATAGGATCAAAATCAGACTCAGGGGAAGGTGGAGAAGATCCTGAAAGATTTAAATTAAAAAATAATGGAGATAATCCCTCTTCTGCTATTAAACAAATTGCAAGCGGTCGTTTTGGTGTAACTTCAGAGTATTTAAATAAATGTGAAGAAATTGAAATTAAGATTGCTCAGGGGGCTAAACCAGGAGAGGGTGGCCAACTGCCTGGAGGTAAAGTAACGTCTCTAATAGCCAAACTTCGTCATTCAACAAAGGGTGTAACTTTGATAAGCCCTCCTCCACATCACGATATCTACTCCATAGAGGATTTAGCCCAACTTATATATGATTTAAAACAAATTAATCCCAAAGCAAAAGTTTGCGTAAAACTAGTAGCTCAATCTGGTATTGGGACAGTTGCTGCTGGAGTAGCAAAGGCAAAAGCAGATGTAATATTAATTTCTGGTCATAGCGGAGGCACTGGCGCTAGTCCCCAGTCAAGTATTAAATACGCAGGACTTCCATGGGAAATGGGACTTAGCGAAGTACATCAAATATTATCTCTCAATAATTTACGAGATAAAGTAATTTTAAGAACTGATGGTGGAATAAAAACAGGAAAGGATATAATTATAGCAGCTTTATTGGGAGCAGAAGAATTTGGTATTGGAACAGCCAGTTTAGTCGCTATGGGATGTATAATGGTTAGGCAATGTCATTCTAATACATGTCCAGTTGGGATCTGTTCACAGGATGAAAAGTTGCGAGAAAAATTTACTGGAACACCTGAAAAGGTTATTAGTTTATTTACGTTCATTGCTGAAGAGGTCAAAGAAATATTATCTCAACTTGGTTTTTCATCCTTAAATGAAATAGTTGGACGAACAGATTTATTATATCAAGTTGGAAGAGGAAGTGAAGACCTAGATGATTTAGATCTTAACCCTATTTTGACAAAAATTGACTCAGATATTGGCGAGTATGAAAAAAAAGCTAGTAATATTAATTTAGTAGCAGAAAGCATTGATAACAAAATTATCAATGATGCATCAGATTTATTTAACAATAATGAAAAAGTTCAATTAAGCTATAATATTAGCAATACTGATAGAGCTATAGGATCAAGACTATCATCAGAGATAACTAGAAAATTTGGAATGCTTAATTTGCCAGATGACCACATAAATATTAAATTAAAAGGTTCAGCAGGACAATCTCTCGGAGCATTTGTGGCGAAAGGTATAACTTTGGAAATATTTGGCGATGCAAATGATTATGTTGGTAAAGGTCTCTCAGGAGGCATAATTATAATAAGATCTAAAATTTCTTCAAAACTTTTAAGTAAAGACAACGTAATTATAGGAAATACTACTCTATACGGTGCCACAAAAGGCAAATTATATGCAGCAGGAATTGCTGGGGATAGATTCTGTGTTAGAAATTCAGGAGCTGAAGCAGTAGTAGAAGGTTGCGGGGATAACGGTTGTGAATATATGACAGGAGGCTTCTCTATAATTTTAGGCTCCGTTGGAAATAATTTTGCTGCTGGAATGACAGGTGGAATGGCATTTGTATATGATAAGGATGGCACACTGCCAGTAAGAATAAATTTAAATGATGTTATTTATCAGCAAAGAATGACTGATTTTTGGGAAAGTTTTTTAGTCAAAAAAATTAATGAACATTATCAAAAAACTTCTTCAGACCATGCAAAGTTTTTGATTGAAAATTGGGAAAGAGAAAAATTTTGTTTTTGGCAAGTTATTCCAAAAGAAATGGTAAATAAATTTGAAAAACCAGTAATAATAGAAGATTTAAGGTCTGCTTAAATTAAATTTCTAACAAGAGTAATAGTATTATTAATGGTTACTAAATCACTTAGTTCAGAAAGTCTATGATTGCTTAATTTTAAATATTGAATTTGAATATTTTTACCTCTTGAATTATTCATAATTTTTTGGGGCATTTTATAATTAACCACATCATCTTTTAGCCCATGAATTAATACAAAAGGTTTGTTAAATTTAAATGGTCGGTTTAATACATTATTCTTTTTTGCTTCTTTGAAGAATTTTTTTGTTAAAGTATAAGAAAAATTGTTTGAAAAAACTTTAGTTTTTCCTTGAGAATTTAATTCTTTTTTTGATTTTTTGGACAACTGTGAATACATGTTTAATCCAAAATCAGTTGCAGCTGCAAGCCCAATTAAACCACAAATTCTTTTTTTTCTTGCTCTAGCAGCTAAAATCATTAACCACCCACCCATACTGCTTCCAATTAAAATTTGAGGCCCTTGAGCAATATTATCAATAACATCTAGGAGATCTTTCTTCCAATCAGTGATAGTAAAATCTTCAAATTTTCCAGATGATTTTCCATTTCCTCTACAATCAAAGCGAAGAAACGATAAATTGTTTTTTTTTGCATATTTTTCAATACTTATCGCCTTTTTTCCTGTCATATCAGAATTTAATCCATGAATAAAAATTATACCTGGGGATTTTCCTTTAATATATTTAAAGGCAATTTTTTGATTTAAATTATTTATAAAATATGGCATCGCACAATTAACCTATAATAGTTTATAATATTCCATATTTATGAAAAAATTCAATTTATTGCAATTATTACCCGCTTTAGATTCGGGTGGATTGGAACAAGGAACGGTAGATTTAGCTAATTTTATAGGAGAAAACAATCTTGGATCCTTTATTGTTTCAAAAGGGGGTTTAATGGAAAATCAATTAGATCAAAGAACTACTAAGCATATTAAATTGGCGACCCATACTAAAAATTTCTTATACATGCCCTTTGTTGCTAATAAATTAAACAAAATAATTAATAATAATGCAATAGATATAGTACATGTTAGATCCAGAGCTCCTGCTTGGATGCTACAGTTTATTAATAAAAAAAATTTTAAATCTGTATCAACTTTCCACAACGTTTATGGGACAAGCAATTTTTTAAAAAGATATTATAATAAAAGTTTATGTAAAGTAGATCATATTATCGCAATTTCTCAATATGTAAAATCTCAAATAGCCAAACTTTATAACCTTGATGAAAATTCCATTAATGTGATTTATAGAGGTATAGATATTGATTATTTTAACTCAGAAATTAACAGTGAAGATGTTCTAGCTAAATTTTTATATAAATACGAAATACCTAGTGATAAAAAAATAATTTTATATCCAGGTAGACTAACAGACTGGAAAGGACAAATTCAATTTTTAAAAATAATTGAAAATTATAAAAATGATAAAAAAATGTTTTATTTTATTGGCGATAATAAAAATAAATCATATTACTTAAAATTAATAAAAGAAATAAAAAATAAAAATTTGGGCCATATATGCAAAGTAATAGGAAACTTAAATAAACAAGATTTAAAAATGATGTATTTATGTTCAGATTTGATAATTTCAGCACCATTGAAACCAGAGGGTTTTGGAAGGATTATATCTGAAAGTCTGGCAATGAAAAAAATTATATTGTGCTATGATTATGGAGGGGCAAAAGAACAAATTAAAAGTTTAGATAATATTTTTAAAGTTGAACCAAATAATCAAAAGGAATTAATTGTAAAAATTGACAAATCTTTAGAATTTTCTAAAGAAAATATAAGTAATATTGGCAACAAATCCCGAAAGTATATAATTGATAATTTTTCAAAGAAAAAAATGTTAGAAAATTACCTTTCTTTTTATAACAGTATTTTATTGTGAAAAAAATACTTGTAATTAAGCATGGGTCGTTAGGTGATATTGTTTTCTCACTTCCCTCCATGATGAGTATAAGAGAGAAATATCCTAACTCTATAATTGATTTACTAACTGAAAATTTTTTTTGCTCTTTTTTAAGTAAATCAAATATTTTTGATAAGATTTTAATTGATAATAGAAAAAACTCTTACTTTAAAACATTAATGATTTTATTTAATTTAATTAAAAATAAATATGATTTGATAATAGATTTGCAAAACTCAAAAAGAACTTCGATATATAATTTTTTATTTAGATTTACAGGAAACTCATTAGTTTGTAGTTCCCGACCATTTGCCCAACTAAGATATAATATTCCAACTCAGGGAAAAGAAAAGGTTATTTCAGGATTAGCTAATCAACTGAGTTTATTGCAAATTAATATTATAAAATCACCTAATTATAATTGGTTAAAAATTAATTTAGATAAGGAGATTCCAGATAAATTGGTTCTTTTTATACCTGGGGTTTCAAATAAAAATACACATAAACAATGGCCCCCAAAGAACTTTGTAAAACTTGCAAAATATTGTGAATCAAAAAATTATACTATTTGCGTTGTAGGAACAGAACAAGATATTCCGTCTATCAAACCAATAATAAAAGATTGTAAAAATGTAATTAATAAAATTAATAAATCTCCTCCAGAAGTTATTTATTCAATTGCTTTAAAATCAAAATTAATTTTTTCTAACGATACAGGGCCGGGACATGTAGCGTCTCTGTCTAAAAAAAATATTATCTGGATATTGAATGATAATTTAGTATCCAAAGCTAATATAGGAAATGATATGTTTAATCATAAAGTATCATCTAATTCGGTAAAACAAATAACAGCTGAAAATGTGATCAATTATATTAAAGAAAATAAATTATTATAAATCTCTGATTAGTTCTAAATTGAGATTTTTTTGATCAAAAGTAAATTTTTTATATTCACTTTTCCAGGGCGCATATTCCTTATGAATAGCTTCAGCAAAATTATTTGGGTCATATATAATGCTTGCAGGAATTTTATTGGCTGCAGCAATGTGTGAGCAACCACATTCAGGAGTTATAACTTTTTGCGAGGAATAAATTGCTTTATTCCAAGAAGAATAATCAAGTTTATCCATTATAATTACATTTGATTGAATGTTTATTAAATCATTTTCATCAAACTGATATATTAATGGAAATTTATTAAAAATTTTTTTAAACACACTTTTTGTTGAGTTATCCGTTGTGAGGAGAATAACATATTCTTTTTTTATAATTAATTTAATTAATTCTATAAAATTATCTTCTGAATAAAATGAATTAATCCATTTAGCTGAAAGGTGAATGACAATAGATTTTTTTTTGGTAAACACATATTTTTCTTTTGGTAATCTAATGTCTATTAATGTATCTCTTGAAAATTTTAATTTACATATTTCAATTAATCTAAACATCATTAAAGTCTGATGCAGTTCTTGGTTATTTTTAATTCTATTGAATCTATCAACTATAAATAAATAATTACAAAAAATTTTACACAGAAGTATGGTTAAAATTTTTGAAATTTTTTTATTTTTGTATCTAGATTTGAAAATTAATGTAGCTTTTTTAAAAGATTTAGAAAAACAGCATAATATTAAGCCCTTAAAATTTGGTGAAAAATTTATAAAATAATCATAATTATTCTTTCTAATATTTATTAATTCTTCAAATAGAATAGCAGGATTATCTTTAATAATAATCAACTTATCAATATATTCAGTATTCTTTATAACCTTAGCATTTGTTTCAGAGGCTAATATATGAATCTTGGATTGAGGATATTCATTTTTCAATGATTTAATGATTGGAAGAGTGAGAATCATGTCACCCATTTTATCTAATCTAGCAATACAAATTTTCATTTTTCCAAATTAATTACAATATTTTTTTATTACCAAAATTATTATTTTTTAAATAGTTACAAGCAATAGTTAATTTTATATAATCAAAAAAAGAAACAATCCTTAATTTATTGTAAAAATTCATAAAACAATCCTTGAATATAATATCAAATCAAATTATATCGGATTTTGATATATGAATATGATTAATTCCCTTTAGTATGCTATTTATTTATAGCTTATTTCCATTAGAGCAAAGAAATCTTGGCCTTAAAACATAGAATTAAAAAAGAAGTTGGTCCAAGAACTAACGAAGAAATCACAGCAAGTGAGGTGCGTGTTATATCTTCAAGCGGTAAACAACTTGGCATAATTAGTATTCGTGAAGCTTTAAACGCTGCTGAAGATGAAGGTTTTGATTTAGTTGAAGTTTCTCCGGATGCAAAACCTCCCGTTTGTAAGATTATTGATTACGGAAAATTAAAATACAAAGAACAGAAAAGCAAAAAGGAAGCAAAGAAGAAACAAAAAACCATTGAAGTAAAAGAGATTAAAATACGCCCTGGTATTGATAAACATGATTATGAAGTAAAAATACGAGCTCTTTCTAAATTTATTGAAGGGGGAAACAAGGTAAAAGTTTCTATGAGGTTTAGAGGCAGAGAAATGGAACACCAGCATATTGGAAGAGAATTACTAACTAAACTTACTGAGCAGGTAGCAGATTTTGCGAAGGTTGAGGTTCCACCTAAATCTGAAGGAAAACAAATTATGATGGTTTTAGTCCCTCAAATGCATAAATAATTATATTAGTATATTGATTGTCTTAGATAATTTGTTTATAAGCCACTCCTAAATCAGTTTAGGCAAAGGGCAGCCTGGCGGTTTTAATTAATAAAATAAGGAGATACAATGCCCAAGTTAAAAACTAAAAGTAGTATTAAAAAACGTTTTTCTAGAACAGGCACTGGTAAAATTAAGTTTAAAGCTTCTGGTAAACGACATGGAATGAGCAAGCGATCAAATAAATTTGTTCGAAATACAAAAAAATCTTCAATAATGTCTCCAGGCGATTCTGCACTGATTGATCATATGTTACCTTATAATAAATAGAGGATAGAATTATGGCTAGAGTATCAAGAGGAGTAACAGCAAGAGCAAGACACAAGAAAGTCATTAAAAGAGCAAAAGGGTATTATGGTAGACGAAAAAATGTTTTTAGGGTTGCTGTACAAGCTGTTGAAAGAAGTATGCAGTATGCCTACAGAGATAGAAGAAAGCGCAAAAGTGATTTTAGAGGCTTGTGGATTCAGCGAATTAACGCTGCCGTTAGAATGCACGGAATGACTTATTCTCAATTTATAAATGGCTTAAAAAAAGCAACGATTCAAATAGATCGAAAAATATTAGCAGAAATGGCCGTTAATCAGCCTGAGATATTTAAGGCTTTAATAGAAAAAGCTCAATCTGCTAGGTAGTTTTTTAACGTCACATAATTTATATATGTCTTTATGTCTTCGGGACTAGATAAGAATGATATTGCTAATAAGATTAGCAAAATAAATAAGCTCACTGAACTTGAATCTTTTAGGGTTCAATATGTAGGCAAAAAAGGAATATTAACTTCCGAAATGAAATCACTGTCTACCCTTAGCAATGCAGAGAAAAAAGAAAAAGGTCAATATTTAAATTCAATTAAAATTTTTTTAGAAACAGAATTAAAAAAGAAAAAAAATTTTATTGAAAATTTGGAAGTTAATGAGAAATTAAAAAAAGAAAAAATAGATATTACACTTCCACCAAGAAATTATGAAACTGGGAAAATACATCCAATTAGTCAAACGATTTATAATGTTATAGATATTTTTGGTTCCATGGGATTTTCCGTTGAAAGTGGACCCGATATTGAGTCTGATTTCAACAATTTTACTGCTCTAAATATTCCTTCACATCATCCAGCTAGAGAGATGCAAGACACATTTTATGTAGAAAATTCTTCAGGAGATGAGGAGAAAGTTTTGAGAACCCATACTAGCCCTGTCCAAGTAAGACATATGCTAAATTCTAAACCACCTATAAGAATAATAGTTCCAGGAAGAACATATAGAAGCGATTCAGATGCAACTCATACACCGATGTTTCATCAAGTAGAAGGTCTTTTAATTGATAACAACTCTAATATGGCTCATCTTAAAGGATGCTTAATTGATTTTTTAAAAGAATTTTTTAATATTGATGATTTACAATACAGATTTAGACCAAGCTATTTTCCTTTTACGGAGCCAAGTGCTGAAATGGATGTTGCCTATACAAAAAAAGATGGTGTTTTAAAGATAGGAAAGGGAAATGAATGGTTAGAAATACTTGGATGCGGTATGGTAAATCCACGTGTTTTAGAAAATTGTAATATTGATTCTCAAAAATTTCAAGGATTTGCTTTTGGAATGGGGATTGAACGATTATCAATGCTTAAATTTGGAATTACGGATATGAGAGGATTTTTTGATAGCGATTTTAGATGGTTAAATCATTATGGCTTTAATCCTCTTGATTCAACTTCTTCATCTGGAATATAAACTATGAAGTTTACACTCAGTTGGCTTAAAGAACATTTAGATACAAATTGGGATTTAAATAAAATTAGTTCAACCCTGACCAATATAGGGTTAGAAGTTGAGTCAATTACTGATAGATCCGAAGAACTAGCACCATTTAAAGTAGCCAAAGTTTTGAATGCTTATAAACATCCTAATGCTGATAAATTAAAAGTATGCGAAGTAAAGTCCGATAATGGAACCTACCAAGTAGTTTGTGGAGCTCCAAATGCTAAAACAGGCATGCTTGGAATTTTTGCACCTGAAAATTCTTTTATACCTGGAACTAAATTGAAATTAAAAAAAACAAAAATAAGAGATGTCGAGTCTTGCGGAATGTTAGTTTCAGAAAGGGAGATGGGAATATCAGATGAACATGAGGGTATTATCGAAGTTGATCAACAATATAAAATTGGCGATTCTTTTTCTGTAATTTATGGATTAAATGATCCTATAATTGAAATAAATATCACACCTAATAGATCTGATTGTTTATCGGTAAGGGGTATAGCAAGAGACTTGCAGGCAGCAGGAGCAGGAAAACTAAAAGAATTAAAAATTAATATAACTGAAGGTGATTATAATAGCCCTATTAAGTGGTTAAGAAAATTTAATAAAACTAATGAAAAACTATGTCCGGGAGTTTCTGGCAGGTTCTTTAAAAATGTTAAAAACACGGAAAGCCCTGATTGGTTGAAAAATAAATTATTAGCTATTGGTCTAAGACCTATTTCGGCTCTTGTAGATATAACTAATTTTGTTACTTTTGATCTAGGAAGACCTTTGCATGTGTATGATGCTGATAAGTTAGAGGGCGATCTTTCCATGAGATTAGCTAACAGTGGAGAAAAATGCAAAACCCTTGATGAAAAAGAATATGTTTTATCGTCTGATATGATTGTTATAGCTGATGAAAAAAAATTGCATGGGATAGGCGGTGTAATGGGCGGTCTGGATTCGGGTTGCTCAATAGAAACAAGAAATGTCTTTTTAGAAGTAGCACTTTTTGATCCTGTCAGTGTCACAAAAACAGGTAGAAAATTAAATTTACAAAGTGATGCTAGATATAGATTTGAAAGAGGAATTGATAATACATCAATAGATTGGGGAGTAGACAAAGCTACTGAATTAATTTTAAAATTATGTGGAGGAGAGGTAAGTAAAATAACCAAAAGTCAATCAATCAAGAAAAATCAAAAAATTATAGATTATGATTTTAGTAAAACCAAAACTCTAGGTGGAATTGATATTTCAATAGATGAACAAAAATCAATATTACAAAGTTTAGGCTTTTCCTTTGATAATTCTAAAATAAAAATACCTTTTTTTAGACCTGATATTGATAGGTCGGCTGATATAGTTGAAGAAATTGTGAGAATTTATGGTTATGATAAAATTAAACCAGTATCTATTTTAAGAGATACAAAATTAAAAAAACAAATTCTAAGTGATCAACTCAAATCTTTTTATAAATCAAAAAGAATCATTGCAAGCAGAGGCTATTATGAAACAGTCACTTGGTCTTTTATATCAAATGAGTTATCAAACATCCAAGACAATCAATGTATTGTAAGAATTAAAAATCCAATTAGCAATGATTTAGATACAATGCGGCCATCTATTTTCCCCAACCTATTAAATGCTATAAATATGAATATAAGTCGTTTATTTTATAATGGAAAATTATTTGAAGTTGGTCCTCAATTTTTTGGAACAGAAGAAAATGAACAATCAATGGTTGCAACAGGAATCATCTATGGATCAAGGTATATTGAAAATTGGAATGATGAAAAAAGAATAGTTGATGCTTATGATATTAAGAGCGATACATTTTTTATTCTTAGTCAACTAAATGTTCCAGTAGAAAATCTTTTGCATGAAAATTCAACAAATAATTATTTTCACCCAGGAAAGTCAGCCCAACTAAAGATAGGAAAAAATATCATAGCTCAATTTGGCGAAATACATCCCTATATTTTACAAAAATTTGAAATTAAAACAAAAGTTAATGGATTTGAAATATATTTGGATGAATTATCAAATTTTCAAACAAAAAAAATATCTACCAAAAAGGCTTATCATAACAATGTTTTACAAGCCGTTGAAAGAGATTTTGCTTTTTTATTTCCACAAAAAGTTAGAGCGGAAGAGGTTATTAAATTGATAAAAAGCATAAACAAACAGATAATGAAGAAAGTTACAATTTTTGATGTATTTGAAGGAAATAAACTTCCTGAAGGCACGAAGAGTATTGCATTCAAAATAATTTTACAACCAGTCGAAAAAACTTTTACTGATAATGAAATAGAAAAAATATCAGATAATATTATTGATCTTATCTCAAAAAATTTTGAAGGCAAATTAAGACAATAATAATGACAGAATTAAAAAATATTAGAAATTTTTCTATAGTTGCTCATATTGATCACGGTAAATCAACTTTAGCTGATCGTCTTATCCAGTATTGTGGAGGGTTAAGCGATAGAGAAATGAAAGAACAAGTTCTTGATTCCATGGAACTTGAAAGAGAAAGAGGAATTACTATCAAGGCTCAGACTGTTAGGCTCAATTATAATGCAAAGGATGGAAAAAAATATATTTTAAATTTAATGGATACACCAGGACACGTAGACTTTTCTTATGAAGTTTCAAGATCACTGGCAGCTTGCGAAAGTTCTTTACTGATTGTTGATTCCACTCAAGGAGTAGAGGCACAAACATTAGCTAATGCATATCAAGCAATAAATAATGATCATGAAATATTACCTGTTTTAAATAAAAT